>JACLAC010007906.1_pt1 | contig 50724 bp, 38 predicted proteins | sample 8027881 | NCBI WGS metagenome assembly JACLAC01 (sample SAMN15725517, study PRJNA655200) | protist metagenome | isolation source: fluorescence activated cell sorting (FACS) single amplified genomes of... | place: Spain: Blaines Bay Microbial Observatory, Mediterranean Sea | collected 2016-01-19 | reverse complement strand
GTGCCGGCAAGTCACGAGAACCTCTCGCTGCTGAAGAATCTGGATCACACTCATGCGGGCACGGTGAACCCAAGTCTTAGCCGTTCCCACAGGACACCCCAAATGCTCCGCTATCTCGGCATAACTGAGGGACTGCTCATGAAACAGTTCGAAAGCCGTTTTTTGACGATCCGGCACCTGAGCCAGCGCCAGTACCAGTTCCTCTCGAAGTCCGTCTATTTGCCGAGACGCGGTCATTTCGTCGGTGACCGGTTCCGACATCTTGGAAAGTGGTTGGTGATATCGGCGTTTGGCAAGGAAGGTTTTACTGCGATTTCCCGCGATGGTTACCAGCCAGGGCTCCAGGGGACGACGTGTGTCCCATCGATCGAGGTACTTTGCGAAACGCGAAAACGTCTCCTGCGTTGCGTCCTCTGCATCCTGACGATGCCCCAGAATCTTCAGGCAGACTTGAAAGACGAGCGAGTAGTGTCTACCCACAAGTTTTGAGAACGCTCGCTCATCATTCTCGCGAAATCGCTTGACGAGCAGCGCGTTGGAATCTTGCATTTTCCACTCACTCTAAACGGTCCGCTTCATTCGACGAATCGCTTATCCCAGTAGGGGCCAACGTAAGAACTGTCAGGTAATCGCTAAGGCCCGAACCAAACCAGTGGCCAGAACTTAGCGGCCAGAACTTAGCGGCCACTGAAAAAGCGTTTCAAGGCAGTGTCAGCAGCATCCCGAGAATTGTCGGTCATCGACTTCTGGAAATCCTTGGGAAGTTTTCCAGGCTTCTGTTTCTCTCGTTTCTTTTTTGTACCAGAGTCTTTCAAATCGCTGACTGACAACTCAGTACTATCACTGTCCCTTCCATTATCGCCCTCGTCACCGCTGGCCCCTGTGTCTGAGTCACTATCGGTGAGAATGCCTGATTTGATCTGGAACTGGCGTGTATCAGGATCAGAGAGTTTACGGACACGATCAATTTGATCAGCTTCATCGAGCCATGAATCAACATCCACCTCTTCGAAGCGACTATCGTGAGCTCCTGCCTCGACTGTTCTGGCCGCTGCATCACTCATGTCGGCAACCTCTGGCTTCTTCGCCGCCTGCAGCCCATGCTCGATGACCACCTGAAAATTCAATTTGCCGACTCGCAGCTGATCACCACCAACGAGAACTTTCGCCTTGTCCGTCGGCAAGCGTTTGTCGTTGACAAACGTCCCATTGCGACTCTTCAAATCCTGAATCAATACGCGATTGTCCTTGATCACAATAATGCAGTGTTTGCGACTAACCGACTCGCTCTTCGGTCGCAACTGGCAAGACTCACTACGACCGATAAGAAACTTATCGCCTGACACATTGATTTCACGACCCTCGTGACTGCCACTGAGGACCTTTAGCATTACCTGCATCAATCGCTCCCGTTTGCTCGTCGGTAGGAACTGTGTGAGCTTAAAAGGCCTCTTTGGGCCATGCTCGTGAAAAGCGTAACAATCCTCTCAGTTCACCGACATCATACTCAAGCTCAGGTGCAAGACGGCTCAACGACGCAACGCCCAACAAAGCTGTCAAAACCTGAATCATTCAGAGTTAGAATACTGGTTAAGATTGTATCAGTTCAAGGAGTTATGTCGTGTAGAAAATAGCTTCTGAGAGTTATTTATTGCCACAATTACTGCCGTGAAAGACCTTAACGGCGAGAAAACACCCACTGAAACCGAGTCGACTACCGCCGGTTCGTCCACTTCGAACTGGCGAATCGTTCTACGGAAATTACTTGACTATCGCGTTTTTCCTGCTCAGAAATGCCATCCTCTTCCCAAGGGATTCCAAGGCACACAGACAAGTTTTCCACCATAAGTGTGGCTATCTCCTGGTCGACCAGCGATTTCGATATCAGGTCGCTGATCCCCGGTAATTGCGGAGCGTATCCACTTGCTTGCAACAGCAAACTACCATGCTGCAGCACGGCGGTACGCGTTTTTCTCTGTGCACTGCCGAGAACCTTATAACCTCGAACGATCAAGTCCTCTGCCGTTCTCCGTTGAAAACAAAGGAAAGGAGCAGAATTGGTCGCTTGATTGGCTTCGGAACCTGTCAACCGATAGGGCAACGAAGCAACGCCGAGACCTGTCAATGAGTCGGCAATCGCAGCATGTATTTGACGATAAAGTCCGAGTCTCGGTCCCGCCTGCCCGACTGGCACCGGAAGGACGATACTGTAAGTCAACTCTCGATCATGAACGATGGCACCCCCTCCTGTTGCCCGACGAATACAGGCAATGCCAGCACTTTCGGGGTGTGCTGACCGGGTTTGAATGCTCTGGAAGTACCCCAACGACAGAGTCGGGGATGACCACCGATAAAACCGCAGGACAGGAATCCCACTGCGAGAAACCGACTCCAGAAGAGCCTGATCGATTGCCATATTCTGTTCGGGCTCAACGGCCGCTATTGGGATCAATCGCCCGACTTGGCGCCCGAAAGCAACTCCACCTGATCGCGTGTTCATCCTGATTCGGCACACTGCTTTTGATAAGCCGCATGATCCAAGAGCGAATCAACGGTGTTTTCTTCGCTCACCTGAACCTTGACAATCCAACCAAAGTTATAGGGATCCTGATTCAGTTCTTCCAAGCTATCAGGCAATTCAGCATGCACTTCAAGAACAATGCCACTCACAGGGCTGTAAAGCGGGCTGACTGCTTTGACCGACTCGACTTCCCCAAACTCCTCACCTGCAGTGAGTTCCCGTCCAACTTCTGGCAATTCCATGTAGACCAGATCATTCAATTGCTCCAACGCGAATGCAGAGAGCCCGATCGTTCCGAGCGTTTTCCCGTTTTCTTCGGCCAAATCAACCCACTCGTGCGATTCGGCATAGAGCAATTTGGATTCATCACGTGACATCAAAGGGTCCTTCTAAGAGGGTCATGACTTGGGTCGTTTATAGAACGGCAGACTGGTTGGTTTCGCACCCACCAACTTACCCCGAATATCAATTTGGAATTCGCTGTTGTCAGATTTTTCGCTATCAACGTACGCCATTGCGATCGGATGTCCCAGTGTCGGTGATGGCCCGCCACTGGTAACCTCCCCAATGCGTTGCCCTTCGGCATCGAGTACGCAAGCCCCTTCACGAGCCGGTCGCTTCCCTTCGGGGCGCAAACCAATCCGAACCCTACGCGGCCCCTGCGCTGCGATTTCCCGTAGCGCACTGTCGCCTACAAAGGACCTGTCCTTCAAATTACAAGCGAACCGCAGCCCTGCAGAAATTGGGTCGATCGATTCACTCAACTCGTGTCCGTACAGAGGCATGCCTGCCTCCATACGCAGTGTATCCCTGGCACCTAAGCCGGCCGCCGCGAACCCGTCATCGCGTCCGGCAAGTAATAGATTCTCCCAAATCCGACTCGCTTCCTCCGCTCGGACGATCAACTCAAGCCCGTCTTCGCCGGTGTACCCGGTACGACTGACAATGACCGGCTTGGCAAACTGATCGGTAATGACGGCGCGGTAGTACTTCAATCGTGTGGGGTCAAAAGTAAACAAGCTCTTGCAAGCCTCCAAAGCTCGGGGGCCCTGCACTGCAATCATGGCGGTCAACTCCGTTCGATCCGACATGGTGACCGTGGGAAAACCATCCAATTGCGGGGTCAACCACTGCAATATCTTGTCGCGATTCGAGGCATTTACGACCATCAGGTGAAACCGCCGCTGCGATGGCGTTTCCACATGGGAAACTAAAACATCATCCAGAATTCCCCCGGTGGCGTTGCAGATCAGCCCGTACCGCACACCGCCCACTGGCAGATCCGAGACTTTCCGGGTCAGAATTTGATCCAGGAATTGCCCGCTGCCATCCCCATCAAAACGCAGCCTCCCCATATGGGAGACATCGAACAACGCTGCTGAATGCCGGCAAGCATGATGTTCCGACACAATCGATCCATACTGAATCGGCATCTCGTAACCTGCAAAGGGGACCATCTTTGCACCACTGGCGCGGTGCCAAGCATCGAGCGGTGTTTGGGCGAGTTCGGTCGTCATTGCATATCCACGTGGTCAAAATGGCCTTACTTGTGCGAACAGCCCCAAGTCTATCGAAGGCGGTGCAATGGAAAAGCCGGGATCACAAAGATCACAAACCCTGACAGGTCGTTAAACTGTCTGAGATGGTCAAATCCCCCCTTCCCGTTGTCGCAAATACCACCACTGACAATGGTGTTCCGGGACAATGGTGGAGCGAAGAATCCGATGGCCGAATCCGATGCCAACTTTGCCCACGCGCCTGCCGATTAAAACCGGGGGACCGGGGCTTTTGCTTCGTGAGATTGAACCGCGATGGAAGAATGGTGCTGGAAACTTACGGTCGGAGCACCGGATTCTGTATCGATCCGATAGAAAAGAAACCGCTCAACCATTTCCTGCCAGGTACACCTGTTCTCAGTTTCGGTACAGCGGGCTGCAATCTGGGTTGCAAGTTCTGTCAGAACTGGGATATCTCAAAAAGCCGGGAAGTTTCCCGAATCAGCGAGATTGCGGCGGCCTCGGATATCGCTCACGCGGCGTTGCAATGGGGGTGCCGCAGTGTCGCCTTCACGTACAACGACCCCGTGATCTGGGCCGAATACGCCCTCGATACCGCGAAAGCCTGCCACGAAATTGGACTCCGAACGGTAGCCGTCACGGCGGGCTATTTGACGGAAACCTCACGGCAGGATTTTTTTTCAGGAATGGATGCGGCCAACATTGATCTCAAAGCGTTCACCGAAGACTTTTATTACAAGCTGACCGGCGCCCACCTGTCAGCTGTCCTGGATACGATCCGTTACGCCGTTCATGAGACCGATTGCTGGGTCGAATTGACAAACCTGATCATTCCAGAAGCCAATGATGATCCGGATGAGTTGAAACGGATGATGGGATGGATTCTGGACGAGGTGGGTTGTGATGTACCAGTCCACTTCACGGCATTCCATCCGGACTTTCGGATGCGTGATGTCCCTGCGACCTCTCATGAAACGCTGGCCATGGCCTATGACATGGCTCGCCAAGCTGGTTTGAATTTTGTTTACGTTGGCAACGTTCATGATGTCCCACGGCAAAGCACTTATTGCCCTTCCTGTCAGAAACGCATCATTGAACGGGATTGGCATCAACTTGGCATCTACGACCTGCAACAAGACCGTTGTCGCAATTGCGGCTATCGGCTGCCTGGTCTGTTCGATGCCGCGCCGGGTGACTGGGGCCGGCGTCGACAACCGATTTCAATCAGACCCACTCAGTCACCGACGCATGAATCCATGGCTCTGCAAGTGACAAGCCCAACTCGGACAGGACCGAACATGAACAGGGAAATCGACAACCCAATTCCATCTTTACAGAGGAACCAACTGGAGTCCATCCATCGATCTGCGTGCCATCTGGTTGAGGCAGCAGTACACAATCAATCCCTCGATGTCTCACAGGAACTTGGAACACTGGCTGATTTATTGGTCGCCGGCATCTTTGTCACTCTCAAAAGGGGAAATACCCTTCGCGGCTGCTGCGGCATGCTGGGACGCCCAACACGATTAGCTGGGGCTCTCGCTGATTCGGCGACACGGACGGCTTTGCATGATCCACGAATGGCCCCCGTCACTGCCACCGAACTGCCACACCTGACACTTTCCATCTCCATCCTAGGATCCCCGCGACCCATTGGGATGAGCGGTGACGATCAGATGCGGATGATCGAAATCGGAAAACATGGACTGCGGATTCGGAACAACAATAACGCTGGACTTCTGTTGCCGATCGTAGCCAAGGAACGTGTGTGGAACGCGCGACAATTCCTGGATGCGGTTTGCACCAAAGCAGGACTGCCGCCAGGCAGTTGGAGAAGTGAGGAAACCACCGTTGAACTGTTTGACGGCATCGATCATTCAGCGCCATTCCATGTTACTTCCGACGTTACTTCCGACAGGATTGAACGCGAATCGCCCGTTGTAGACGCTACAACACTTCAACAGCTTAATCTGTGGGTCCAGTCGAACCTTGATGCGATGTTATCGGGCGCAACTCCGATGTATTACGCAACGGATGTGGATGACATGACAGTCGCTGGGGTCGCTTTGCAGATCAGCATGGACAGTAATCACCCAACCGGCTGGATGCACTTGAACGTGAAAGAGGGCATTCCAATGCAATCATCTCTCTTTCAATTAACGCAAGCAGCGGCAAGTACGCTGAAACAAACCAACGGGGAAGGGCAGGGCAGAATTGCTTTGGCCATCCTGTCGCGTCTGATTCACCACGGCATGGATACTGATTTCGAGGTTCAGGAAGTTCAGCCCAATAACCGAGCCATGATCGCAATGGACGGGAAACGCTGGTCCATCACCTTCAATCCTTCACTGAGTGTCAACGATCTGATCACCACAACACTGGCTGCTGAACACTTCCGCGCCGGAGGTACCATGATCTATTCGGCGCTGTGTGACTCAACCGCAACACAACTCGCCATTTCTGCGGGACCTTCCGCGCTCACGCATGCTCCTGTGCGTCCTCCTGCCGTGGCGGGCAGCTTCTACCCAGCGAAAGACACTGACCGTGAACACCTTGTCGATCAAATTCTTGGTGAGTTGAAGAACTCAGAGAAAACCCCCATCACTTCGAGACCCGTGAATGCAGCCATGGTTCCACATGCTGGACTGCAATACTCAGGCCGCATTTCGGCAGACGTATGGCGGAGAATTGAGCTACCGCAGGACATTCTCATCATCAGCCCCAAGCATACGCCTCATGGCATCGATTGGGCGGTTTCACCGCACGAACAATGGAATTTGTCAGAATCCTCAACCATGCAGGGCAATCCGGAACTAGCCAGACAAATTGCCGAGAGCGTGCCGGGGATGGAAATGGACGCAGTCGCACACCAACGGGAACACGGAATCGAAGTTCAATTACCCTTTCTTCACCGACTGGCACCGGCATCACGAATCACGGCGATTGCCATGTCCGGTGGTACCGTTGCAGAATTGCGGACGGCAGCTCAGTCATTGGCAAAACTGATGACAGGACTGGCGACACCACCGCTGGTTGTCATCAGCAGCGATATGAACCATTTTGCCGACGACAGCGAGAATCGTAGACGTGATCGACTGGCATTGGACGAACTCGCTGCTCTCAACCCGCTTGGACTCCTTGAAACCTGTGAAAAAGAGAATATCAGCATGTGCGGGAAAATTCCTGCGGCATTCGTCCTGCTCATGCTACAAGCGATGAAAATAGAATGTCATTATGAAGAAATTGCGTACGCGACTTCAGCAGATGTGTCAGGGGATCGCTCAAGAGTGGTTGGCTATGCAAGTCTGCTTTTCTAGAGTGGTCAATTGTCCTCATCCATCAAGGTACAACCATTGCCGCAATTCCTGATTGCGACCCGTTTCAGTTCTTCTTTTCCCCACGACTTTGCACTTCCCCGAGGAACCCATGCCCGATAAGGTCCTGATCATCGTTGGCGATGCCACCGAAACGCTTGACACCATGTACCCCTACTACCGATTGCAGGAGGCAGGATTTGAGCCGGTGGTCGCTGCTCCAGAAAAACGTCTCTATCAAATGGTCATGCACGAGATAAAACCGGGCTGGACCATTACCAAAGAATGGGAGGGATACACGATCGAGGCAAACATTGCTTTTGCCGACATCAATCCAGAAGAGTACGCTGGAATCATGTTCAGTGGCGGCAGGGCACCCGAGTACATCCGTTATGACGAACACCTTGTGCGAGCGACGAAGCACTTTTTTGAGGCAAACAAACCGGTTGCGAGTGTCTGTCATGGTGTTGAGATACCCGCCTACGCTGACTGTGTTCGCGGACGCCGCATGGCCACTGTCCCAAAGTGCAAATTCGATCTGGAAGTATGCGGAGGTACGTTCGTCAACGAACCCTGTGTGATCGACGGGAATCTGGTGAGTGGACGCACGTTCCATGACAATGGCCACTACGTCGGACCGTGGATCGCCTTGCTTGAACAAGCAAGAAGCGACAAAGCAAGCCACTGACCCTCACCCGCTGAAGCCACCTGCCCTCCCAACGGAATACCGAAGTGCCCTGCATACCGACTGGATATCCAGCGCAAAATGGTGCATGGTCTGCAGCCCATAACCGCATCAAACCCTCACGGAATTCCAATCGCTATTCTGCGAAGATTGAACGGAGCATGAAGAAGCGGATCGATCACGTTGCCGTGGATCTCCCCGTCAGTTTCCCACGCCATCGGATGCCTGTGCATGACAACGTGTGTTTTTGTTATTCTCAAGCGAGCAGAGTTCGAATTCAAAACGGTTCTTAAAGCATGTCATCCATTCTACCCATCATCGATGCGGGGCTACCCACGGGAATCGTTGAGCCTTTTGGTCAGCGGGTGGCCCGGGACGCCGAAACGCTGACCCGTAGCGGGCTGACTGAACTGCAAATCAACCTTGGAAAATTGTGCAATCAAACCTGCACTCACTGCCACGTCGATGCTGGTCCAACAAAAACCGCTGAAAACATGACATATGAAACAGCGGATCGAGTGCTGGCATTGGCGTTGGAATGCAAGACGCTTAACACAATTGACCTCACTGGCGGCGCCCCTGAACTGAACCCGAATTTCCGCAGACTCATTACTCAACTTCGCGCGGTCGGGCTGAAGGTGATTGACCGCTGTAATCTGACAATCCTCTCAGAAAATGGTCAGGAAGATCTGGCGGACTTTCTCGCCTTCCACGAGGTAGAAGTGGTTGCATCATTGCCATGCTATCTGGAAGACAATGTCGATACACAACGGGGTTCAGGCGTATTTGAACGCAGCCTGCATGGGCTGAAAAAATTGAATGCTCTGGGTTACGGGCAACCCGATTGTGATCTCAGACTGAATCTTGTGTTTAATCCCACGGGGCCATCGTTGCCTCCGGACCAAGCGCAATTGGAACAGGACTACAAGCGGGAACTCAAGAATCGTTACGGCATCGAATTCAATCATCTCTATGCCATCACCAATATTCCAATCAAACGTTATGCCAGGTTTCTGCGAAAACGGGGCGTACTGGATGATTACATGCGCATGCTCGAAACATCTTTCAATTCCCAGGCCGCAGTTCGAGTGATGTGTCAAACCATGCTGTCAATCGGCTGGGATGGTCAACTGTTCGACTGCGATTTCAATCAGATGCTTGGGATGCCCGTAGCTGGCAAGTCCGGACAAACGGTATGGAACATCACATCGTTCGACCAATACATACACCAGCGTATCGCTGTCGCTGACCATTGTTACGGCTGCACTGCCGGCGCCGGCAGCAGTTGCGGCGGCACAGTCACTTGAACCCGATCCCAAACCAGAACCAACCTTTCCATGTCCAATACACTTGATACCGAGAACGCAGTCCGTGATCGTTACTCTGCAGCGGCCGAGCAACGTGAAGTGGAACTCTGCTGCCCAGTCAATTACGACACGCAGTATCTGAAAGTCATCCCCCAGGAAGTCATTGACAGAGACTATGGGTGCGGCGATCCATCCAAGTATGTACTGCCGGGTGAAACCGTCCTGGATTTGGGAAGTGGTGGGGGAAAAATTTGCTTCATCGCAACTCAGGTCGTCGGCCCCGAAGGACAAGTCATCGGTGTCGACATGAACGACACCATGCTGGATCTTGCCCGCCGCAGTCAGGTCCAAGTCGCCGCTGAAATTGGGCACGACAATGTCCGTTTCCTGAAAGGAAAGATCCAGGACATGGCAATCGATCGCGATCTTGTGGACGCGTACCTCGCAGAACATCCGGTTACAGACGAGGCAGGGCTGCGTGATTTGGAGACAATGCTCAATCACATGCGTCGGGAAACACCAATGATTGCCGATGACTCCGTTGATGTCGTGGTCAGCAATTGCGTCCTGAACCTGGTTGATGCAACTGAAAAAGAACAGTTGTTTCAGGAAATATTTCGTGTTCTGAAACCGGGTGGAAGAGCCGTAATCAGTGACATCGTGAGTGATGAATCCGTGCCCAAACACCTGCAAAACGACCCTGAACTGTGGAGCGGTTGCATCTCGGGAGCGTTTCAGGAAACTGAGTTTCTGAAGGCATTTGAACAGGCTGGATTTTACGGAATCGAAATGCCGGTGCTACAGGACCAGCCATGGCAAACCGTCGAGGGAATTGAGTTTCGTTCGGCCACCGTGATTGCCTACAAAGGCAAAGAAGGTCCCTGTGATGACTATAACGAAACTGTTATCTATCGCGGCCCGTTCGCAAAGGTATTTGATGATGATGGACATGTTTTCCGTCGGGGCGAGCGAACAGCAGTTTGCCGCAAAACATTCACCATCATGACTCGCGGCCCGTATGCTGAAGACTTCATTCCGGTCCCTCCTCACCAACCCGTCAGTCAAGCCAATGCCAAGCCGATGGTATGCGACGGTCGGCAACGGTCACCAAGAACAACCAAGGGAAAGAATTACAATCTGACGGTTGTTGGAGAAGACTGCTGCGGTACCGACGACTGCTGTTGAGCGGGGATTACTGCATCAGCTTACTGATGGCGTCCCGATGCCACTGCACCAGCGATCACCGCAGGTCAACGTTGAACAGAATTGGATGACCTGTTCAGGTGAAGTTCTCAACTACCCCAACTCCCTGGACTCCCGCTTCCCGAAGACGGCAGGAGAATTCGTTGATCGCCAGAGTGTCCGTGCGTGTCATGTCCCTTACGATGATCGCACTGTCTGCAGCGGATGCACATTGGTGGATCTGTACGGATTGCGCAGTAGGTCCGTCAAGGATGACCAATTCAAACTTGTCCTTCAACAGTTCAATCAGTTGAACGACTTCATAACCTGTAGCAGGATTTCCACCCGCTGGCGGCATCAACGGTACCAGTGTCACGCCATCTTCAACTGCGTGAACAGCGACTTCCTTGATCGGTAATCCTGCCCGGATCGTATCGACCCATCCGTACTCCAGTTCCAATCGCAGATCGTCGGCCAACGTTGGTTGCTCAGCATTGGCATCCACAAGGGCTACGCGTATACCTGTAGCGGCCGCGGCCATGGCCAGACCCACCGCAACGCTGGTACGTCCCTCGCCAGCCTTGGTACTCGTGACGATAACGCTGTTGAGCCCGGATTGGACAGCTTCCGATATCCGCTCAGCCACCTGCTGAAACAGGGTACCTTCAAAGAACAGATCGGCAACGGTTGTGGGAACATCCAGAACATCAACTTCCCAAACAGCTTGAAAGGGAATAGCGTTGGTCTGAGAACCCGCTGTGCCCTCCAATGAGTGCAGTGAGCCGGAAGCCGTATCATGAGCAAGTGGTCCAGTCGGAGCCACTGAATCTCCGGCCTCGTTGCCCGAAAAAATCAAGGGATGTTCGTTACCAACAGCTGGGGTGGTTGGTACAGGAGACGCACTAGAGCCAGCAGAAGCGAACGGGTTTTCAGTAATGCGTGCCGATGCTGCCACATCCTGCTGCTGATCGTTGGCACATTGGGCCGCACGGAAATCGAGCTGCGACTCCGAATCGTGGTCCAAAATGTCAGAGTCTGGCCCCGGGTCAAGAGAAGGGTGATATGGCTGTCGCATTCCTCGTAACACATCCTCAGGAGGAACGTTACTGATCTCATCATTCACGAAACTGGCCGCATCAGTGAAGTTAGAGGAGTATGCGTTCTGAATGCATTCACCCGCATCCGGTTCACTTGTTTTTTCCTGACCAGCATTCGGCCGGAGATGACCCTCAGCAGCTGAAAACCCGGTCAACGGCTGGCAATCGGAAGCTGCCTCGAGGTGGGGTCGTGGAATGCCGTTTTCGGCATAGTCGGCCCGTGCAACCTGCTCCGCGAGGGGATCAACCCAGACACGAGCGGTCGATGCAACCGACTGATCGAGGTGCAATCCTCCAAAATCAGTGCCGTTTGCACCAACTTCCTTGTTCACCTCATCCGGTGTGTCCGTGGATGCACCACGTTCACTCCGAGGTCCCGTTTCGGCGTCTTTGGCACTCAGCTGTTCGCTGACCAGCCGTCTTCGGGAAAAGGCTTTTACAAAAGCTTGATCACTCATATCAAACGGAATCAGTTAGAAGGTGATGGATAACTGGTATTGTCCGCAGTACCCGCTGAAACATTCGGAAAATACTTTGACCAGTCCGTAATACCAACTGGGGTGGAGGTTTGACGATACTGCAATGGCTTGGATTCAGGCACCACAAGTTCGTATCCCACAGGCTGTCGGCTTTGTCTTGGTGTATTGGCAGCACTCGCAACCGGGGTCGAACGATTAGCAGCGGGACTGGTAGGGGTGAGTGTCGAAGCTGCTCGAGACTGCTCAAGTTGGACGTTTGGAATTCCCACGTTGTCAGTCTGAATGTTCTCATTTTGCAGCGCCACGTCGGCTGATCTGCTGTTTTCCACCGGCGAACTCAAGACCACGCTGGAAGGCAATCCGACATCCGCATCGAGGCTTTCTGTATCAATGCTGGCATCGATCAATCCGGTGGTGTCAGCCTGACCTGCGCCAGGAACTCCGGTCACTTTTGCAACGGATGGATCCAGACTGGACGCTGATTCAAGTTCCGGGTTGGGAAGATTGATCTTCTTATCTTTGTCATACTCAAGCCAGTCACGGCTGTCTGCCAAAGATGAATCAAGCCCATCCTCTTGCCCCGTTCCGCCGGTGTACAAAGCGGCCGCAACGACCAGCAAAAGCAGAGCGACGACAATTCCGTGCGAACCGATCGAGTCCATCCAGGAGCGTCCTGCTGGCCTCTCCTGAGGGTTTGGCGGGTGACTTGGATGCGTTTTACGCGTGGCGGGTGTTTCCAAGCGATTTACCACGGCGGGTGGCGCTGGAAATCTTGGCTCATCCTCATTGCGATCTTGGTTTTTCCCCGGATCTGGGGTGGAAACCCTGTTTTCAAAGGGCATTTCGGCAACCTCATCACCGCAACCTGCCTCTGGCGAGGGTGATTGTGGCGGCTGGTTGCCGGTTAACACCCTTGAGAATGCTCCCTCGACGCGCAGATTCGGCAATTGAAACAGGGTGGGAGGCAAGACGATGGAACGCTGATCCTGCCGCCTTGAGCCGGTATTTTCCTCCGGAAAAGGCGTCCTATTTTCGTCATCTGGCCATGGTGGCGAGACGGTCATGCGATCTTCCTGGATGGTCGGGTGTTGATGGGCATAAGCCGAGCAAAACGAGGGTGGCCAAAGTCGCTAGCACCACACTTCGATCTAAATCGGAAAGCACTTGTACGATCTTTAGGAATTTGGGGAATAGCCAAACTGAGACGATGAGGCAAGATTGAATATGAATCTGGATTCCTTCGGGTTGTGAATCAGGTCATCGACAACGAAACTATGAACGAATTCGAGACAATTTGTGCGTGAAACTGGCCCCAGAATGCTCCAAGCAGACATCGACCTATCCCTCCTTTCCAACCTGATCCGCGAACGAATCCTGATTTTGGACGGCGCCATGGGCACCATGATCCAGCGTTTGAAGCTGGATGAGGCAGCTGTCCGCGGGAAACGATTTGCCGACCATCACAAGGATTTGAAGAACTTTTCGGACATTCTGTGCCTCACACACCCCGACAAAATCACGGGGATTCACCATGCCTATTACGAGGCAGGCAGCGACATTGTGGAAACCAACTCCTTCGGAGCATCGCCTGTGGGCATGCTCGAATTCGACTTGCCTCTGGAACTGGTCAATGAGATCAATCACGCAGCGGTTGCCTGCGCTCGTAAGGCAGCTGATGAATGGACTGAGCGAACCCCCGACAAACCACGTTTTGTTGCCGGATCAATCGGACCCACAACAAAACAGACAGCGATCAGCACAAATGTTGATGACCCTTCCCACCGTGACACCACCTTCGTGGAAATGCGGGATAGCTACAGGGCGCAGATTGAATCGCTGGTCACAGCTGGGGTGGACATTCTGTTACCCGAAACAGCGATCGATACGCTCAATCTGAAAGCCTGTCTTTTTGCGATTCAGGATTTCTTCGATGCCGGTGGCAAACGGATCCCTGTCATGGTCAGTGGCACCTTTGATCAGGGGGGCAGGACTTTTGTCAGTGGCCAGAGCGTGGAAGCCTTCGTGACCTCCCTTGCCCATTTCCCGATGTTGTCCATTGGGATGAACTGCGCACTGGGTCCCGACGTCATGCGAGCCCATATCGAGGAAATGTCCCAGTCAACGTCTCTGGCTGTCAGCTGCCATCCCAATGCCGGACTGCCAAACGACATGGGTGAGTTTGATCTCGGGCCAACTGCGATGGCAGAGATTGTCGGCGAGTACGCAGACAACGGATGGATCAATATTCTAGGCGGATGTTGCGGGACCACCCCGGACCATATTCGCGCGATGGAATCCCGCGTTCGCGGATTGCGTCCCAAGCAGGAAACAGCTGGCCCTGTCTGGACACGGCTCTCCGGACAGTTGCCAATGGTGATGCGGCCCGAGATCCCATTCACCATGGTCGGAGAGAGAACCAATGTCACGGGCAGTCGGAAATTTGCAAGGTTGATCCGCGAAGAGCAATACGAAGAGGCGGTTGAAGTCGCTCGTGAGCAGGTGCAAAACGGTGCCACGATCATTGATATCAACTTCGACGATGCATTGCTTGACGGCGTGGAGGCAATGACCCGTTTTCTGCGTTTGATATCGGGAGACGACATTGTTGCTGCGGTCCCCATCATGATTGACAGCAGCAAGTGGGAAGTAATCGAGGCAGGATTACAGAACATCCAGGGTAAAGCGATCGTCAATTCGATCTCTTTGAAAGATGGTGAAGCAACTTTTCTTGAACGTGCCCGTTTGGTAAGGCAGTACGGCGCAGCTGCTGTCGTCATGGCATTTGACGAGCAAGGTCAGGCAGCTGACGAGAACAACAAGGTACGAATATGCAAACGTGTCTATGACCTGCTGGTCAACAAACTTGAGTTCCCACAAGAGGACATCATTTTTGATCCGAATATTTTGACAGTCGCAACGGGCATTGAAGAACACGACAATTATGCAGTCGACTTCATCAATGCAGTCCGCCGCATCAAGGAAGAATGCCCTGGCGCCAAAACCAGCGGTGGCGTGAGCAACATCAGCTTCAGTTTTCGGGGCAATGATCGTGTTCGTGAGGCGATGCACAGTTCATTCCTGTTCCATGCCGTCAAAGCGGGTCTGGACATGGGAATTGTGAACGCGGGGCAACTGGAGGTGTACGAGGAGATTCCAAAAGATCTGTTGGACCACGTCGAAGATGTCCTGCTGAATCGTCGGCCCGATGCAACCGACCGACTTCTGAATTTTTCCGAAACCGTACAGGGAAGCGCCAGGAAGAAGAGCGGAGAAGATCTGACTTGGCGTGAAAATCCCGTGGCTGAGCGGATGCAGCATGCTTTGATCAAAGGCATCGACAAGTACATCGTCGAGGACACCGAAGAGGCAAGACTGGAGTTTGATCGCTGCCTTCAGGTGATCGAAGGCCCTTTGATGGATGGAATGCAGATCGTCGGAGACCTGTTCGGCGAAGGAAAGATGTTCCTTCCGCAGGTGGTTAAATCGGCCCGGGTAATGAAAAAAGCTGTGGCTTATCTTGAACCATTCATGGAAGAAGAAAAACGCGAAGCAGGACTGGAGGCCAGCTCATCACGCGGAAAATTCCTGATTGCAACCGTCAAAGGTGATGTTCACGATATCGGAAAGAACATCGTGGGCGTTGTCCTGCAGTGCAACAATTATGAAGTCATTGATTTAGGTGTGATGGTCGCCACTGATACCATTCTGGACGAGGCGAAAAAGCAGGATGTCGACATGATCGGGCTCAGTGGTTTGATCACACCAAGTCTTGACGAAATGGTTCACGTCGCACGTGAAATGAAGCGAAAAGAAATGGATATCCCGCTGCTTGTTGGGGGAGCCACAACGAGCGCCAAGCACACCGCCGTGAAAATTGCCCCGGTTTATCCCGGGCCCATTGTGCACGTGCTCGATGCCAGCCGTAGCGTCAACGTGGTCGAGAAACTGCTCAGCAAGGAAGCCCGAGATACATTCATCAAAGCCAATTCAGACCAACAGAAAGTGTTGGTTGATAGCTACCAGAGCAGAAAGCAGTCATTGGTGACTTACGCTGAAGCGCTTGAAAAGCGATTCGCCATCGACTGGAAAAACACCACCATCAGCGAACCCAACTTCATTGGCACACGTGTCCTGAAAGAATTCCCATTAGCTGAAATTCGACCCTATATCGATTGGTCACCGTTCTTCATGACATGGGAACTGAAGGGAAAATACCCTCGTATTTTCGATGACAAAGTCGTCGGTGGCCAGGCAAAAGAACTTTTCAGGGATGCCAATGAATTACTTGACCAGATCATCGACGACAGGTCATTGCAGGCAAACGCCGCCTACGGATTCTGGCCAGCAGCAAGCGATGATGATGACATCATTCTTTTTCAAGATGAGTCCCGTAACGAGGAATGGGTACGACTTCATACCTTACGTCAGCAGTGGCAACGTCGAGGACAAAAGAACTACCGATCCTTGGCCGATTATGTCGCGCCCTCTGACAGTGGGCGCAAGGATTACATCGGTGGATTTGTTGTCACCACGGGCTTGGGTGCCGATTTGTTAGCCAACAAATTCAAAGCGGATCTGGATGACTACAAAGCCATCATGGTTCAGGCTGTGGCTGATCGCTTGGCCGAAGCCTTCGCGGAGTTGATGCATGAGAAAGCAAGGCAGGAGTGGGGATTCGGTTCGGGTGAAAGTCTCACCAAAGCTGAATTGATCGACGAGAAATATCGCGGCATACGACCCGCTGCTGGTTACCCCGCATGTCCGGATCACACAGAAAAGCGGACCCTCTTTGACCTGTTGCAGGCGGAACAGAATACCGGTGTGGAACTGACAACCAGCTTCGCGATGACGCCTGCGGCCAGTATCAGCGGTTTGTACTTTGGCCATCCGGAAGCCCGCTATTTCGCAGTCGACCGGGTGACCCGGGATCAAATTGAGTCCTACGCAAAACGCAAGAATCGACCCATTGAAGAAATTGAGCGTTGGCTGGGCCCCAATCTCGCCTATGAACCTGATTGATTTTTCGGGATCAACTCGTGTCGACCGCGAACCCCATGTGGGGACGGAGTGTCGCTTGCAACAGAGGTCAGTTTTCAAAGATCTCAGTATCGGGCTTTCTGATTTGCCCCGTCTCTCCATCATCTTACGATGGTCTTTCAATCATGACACGCGTCACCGCGTTAGGATCCCGTGGGAAATGGCCCTTCGCTGCCATTTTGTCCACCCGCTGCAACGCCGGGCGTGTCCCGGTCCAAGATTGAATCAAATCGGATATGTTTCTAAGCATGGATATATCAACAGAATTGGCTGATCGTGTGATGCGATTGGTCGTCTCGGCCGATTATCGGCCCAGCAAGCCCAAGCAAATTGCAAACGAACTCAAGCTTGCACCGGACGAGTATCGGGAACTACGTCGCGTCATCAAGCAATTGGTGCTCGAAGGACGTCTCCTTTACGGTTCCAATCACCTTGTGATCAGCACGGGAGCCATTGGTGGGCCGAGCGATTCGATCCGCGGGACCTTCCGGCGGGCCATGGGAGGTGGCTTTGGTTTTGTCCGTCCCAATCACGCAGAAGACGATTCTGACATGCCTGAGGATGTGTTCATTCCGGCCGGGTGCACCGCTGGCGCGATGGAAGGCGACTTGGTGAAGATCGATATTCGCCCGAGTCGCAAAGGAGGGAATGAAGGACGGGTCACCGAAGTACTTCAGCGTGCGCGGAGACAATTCACAGGTACCTTCCGCAAGGTTAATGGCAAAGCGACCGTCTTTCTTGATGGAACGCACTACGAAGAGCCCCTCAGCGTTGGCGACGTTCGTGGTTTGCCACTGACGAACGACGACAAGGTATTTGTGGAAGTCGTCGACTACCCGAATGAGAACGGATTGGGTGGAGAAGCTGTCATTCTTGAACGGCTCGGCAGCAACAAGAATCCAGCCATCGACACACTCACCATCGTACGCCAATACGCACTACCCGATGCCTTCCCGGAGCCAGTACTTGAAGAGGCAAGAAAACAGGCTGACGCTTTTCATGATGACGCGGTACCAGAAGGTCGTCGTGATTTTACAGACATTCTCACGATCACAATTGACCCATTCGATGCGCGGGATTTCGATGATGCAATCTCCCTGCAGCGTGAAGATGGGCGCTGGCGTCTGTGGGTGCATATTGCAGATGTGAGTCATTTTGTTCCCCCTGGCAGTACGATTGACGAAGAAGCTCGCAAACGGGCCACCAGTGTCTATTTACCGGATCGGGTGATTCCCATGATCCCCGAGATCATCAGCAATCATCTCGCAAGTCTCCAACCGGACCGCATTCGACTTGTAAAAACAGTTGAAATTGAAATTCAGGATGATTTAACAATCACGCACACGGAAGTTCACAATGGCGCGATCCATAGTGACATGCGGCTTAATTACGAGCAGGTAGATCAGTTTCTCGCGAATCCCGACTCACATCTTGAGAAATGGGGAGCCCCCATCTGTGAACTGTTGACGGGGATGCACAGCTTGGCAATGCAAATGCGCAAAGCCAGATTCGCGGCAGGGGCTCTGTCCATGGACATGCCCGACATCAAACTGGATCTCGACAAGAGTGGCAAAGTTCGCGGGGCGCATCGGGTTGAGCACACCGAGAGCCATCAGATCATTGAAGAATTCATGTTGGCTGGTAATCAGGCTGTTTCAACATGGCTGGATGACCTGCAACTCAATCACCTTCATCGAATTCACCCGCCTCCGGATCGTCGTAAGCTGCGACAACTCTCAAACTTCGTCAAGGATCTGGGAATCAAGATCGACACGGTTGAAAGCCGCTTTGAAATCCAAAAAGTGCTTGATGCAGTTGATGGAACCCCGCTTGAGGACGCGGTGAATTTCGCTGTCCTCAAGAGCATGAACAAGGCAGTCTATGCACCGCAGCTCGAAGGCCACTACGCCCTGGACATGGAACACTACTGCCATTTCACCAGCCCGATCCGTCGGTATCCCGATCTGACCGTTCATCGACTGGTCCAGAAAATACTTGAGAAAAAGCCGACACCGGATGACGCCTTTGCGTCACTGGTAAAACTGGGACATCACTGCAGCGACATGGAACGTAATGCGGCAGCCGCCGAACGGGAACTCATTGAACTGAAGCTTCTGCACTTCCTGAACAAGCACCTCGGTGAAACCATGGAAGCTGTCATCAGCCGTGTCTTTGCAGATGGTATTCATGCCCGCTGTGTGAAACTGCCTGTCGATGGATTCATTCCCATCACCACACTGCCCAAGGATCAATACCGATTTGAACGACGCGGCCAAATGATCAGCGGTTTTCGACAGGGCAACCGGTTTCGTCTGGGTGACTTGCTGACGGTTCGAGTGTCCAAGGTCGACCTTCAGGATCGTCAACTCTATCTTGAGGTGGTAAAAAACCAGACAGCTGGTAACGAGCCAGCAGCAGTTCATCCCAAGTCCTCGAAACCCAAGTACAAAACCAAGCGGCAGAAGGATCGTCGTGACAAACGGAAAAAGAAGAGAAAAAAGTAGTGGCCCATGCGTCAAGAACTCCTGACCCTCCCATCAGACAACCCGTCTTGGCACACGATCATGAAAGTCGGCTCTTGATTATCCATCGCCCAGAGCAAGCCACAGCATTTTCCCTCAACGACGAGCTGGCAAAATCAGCCTGAATCCCAACCCAGCCAGCAGGATCCGTGTTGAATACCCGGATATCTGGGCCCGTCCTATTGGGAATGCCCAAAAGTGTCACTCACCCCTCTTTGAGGAATTAGACTGGAGAGAAGGTTCCTGTTTCACCCTTAAACGGTATCCAAATCGGTGAGAAAACTCCTCGTCCTCATACTTCTCCTTGTGCTCGCCGCAAAAACCGGAGCGATTCTCCTCAAAGGGCCGGTGCCCATCGAACGTGACGCTTTTGGTTACTGGCAAATGAGTGCATCGGTGATGGAGGGTGATCTTTTGATGTTTCAGAATCCGATTGCCTATCGGACTCCGGTGTATCCCTGGTTTCTGGCCATTCTTCGACTACTGAGCGGTCCTCACACCCTGCAGGTTCTGGCAGTCATGCAGGGTCTGTTTTCATTTGGCTCTCTGGTCATTGCTGCATTCATTGCAAAACGCATCACCAAGCTGCCGAAAGCTTTGCCGCTGACCTTGCTCGTAGGCATTCCTGCGGTTTCAAGTCTTGTCTATGATGCCGCCGTCTTATCGGAGTCCTTATTTGTTTTTGTGTTCATGATGAACCTTCTGGCGATCATGGACTATGCCAAGTACGGAACTGCAACACGGGCAGCATGGGTCGGTGCGACTTTCGCGATAACACTCCTGACCCGGCCGATTGTCCTCCTGCTTTGGATTCCTCACCTCTTTTTTCTGTTACTGATACACCTCCGCAAGAACGGTCGGCTCCGAAGCCTAATGATGAACACCGTTCTGTTCCGAAGTCGGGTCTATCACACTCTGCTTGCTGCGGTGGTTGTCGCTGCCTGTGTAAGCCCTTGGCTGATGCGGAACCAGTTACTTTTTGACAGACCCTTCCTGACTGAATTTATCGGTCGAAATATCTGGGTCGTTACATTCAAGGATGGCTCGGGTGCCAACCTTGAGATACCTTCAAGCAAGCCAGCACAGGAGTTGGTCAAGCGACTGGACCAGGTAGAGCATGTCGATCTCGCGACTGTCTTTGGCAGTGGTTATAATGGACCGGATGACCGATGGCGAGATACGTGGCATGTCTCCAACAACCTCGTTCGCTCTGGACTGAATGATGCTGATGCAGATCAGCTCATGAAACAGGTTGCCGTCGAAGCCGCGCAGAAAGACAGCAGATTCTTCGCATTCAAGGCTTTCAGAAGAGTTGTCAATTACTGGCGATGTGCAGCGACCGACCTACCACCCCAAGGACTGTCAACAGGTCCATTTCATGGCCAGTACACCTGGCAATACTCGGTTCCGTCGGTCGACTGGGCCCTCAAGTACCGGCTGAGCCAATCTGTGATGCTCAACACTTTACTGCTCAGTGGGCTCGCGTTCAGTGTTGTGCTGCTGATTGTCAATTACCCCACACGACCCTACGGCATCTGGATAGCGTCCATCCTGACTTACTTCTCACTTGTAACCGGGATACTGGAAATCCCTGACTATCGCTATCGAATCGTACTCGAACCTCTGGTCGCACTCACCTTTGGATCAGCCCTTGCCGTTCTCATGTCGCGTCATCGAAAAGTGGCCGAAATCACGAGTAGCCAAGCGAGTCGACGCACAAGCGATCCAAGTGAACTACTGACCTGATGAAATGTCCTGAACCACTTTACGAAAAATGCATCCTGGTTGACGGGTTCTATCACCCTGCCTGGACACCAGTCACACCTTAGGTATTTGCTTTCCCCGTTCGCAGCCATGAAGATACCGGCAACATGAGTGAATCTCCCGAGCTATCCGTCGTCATGCCCTGTCTGAACGAAGCTGACACCGTTGGCATCTGCGTAGAAAAAGCTGTTCGAGCCATGCGTGAACATGGCGTTGATGGCGAGGTCGTACTGGCCGACAACGGCAGTACCGACACTTCGAAACAAATCGCAGAATCGATGGGAGCGAGAACCGTTGATGTAACTGAACCCGGCTATGGCGCAGCGTTGATGGGGGGCATCGAAGCAAGTCGGGGCAAGTATGTCATCATGGGTGACTGTGACGACAGTTACGACTTTCTGGAAATTCCGGCCTTTGTAGACCAACTCCGCAAAGGCGCTGATCTTGTGCAAGGCTGTCGCTTGCCTCGTGGCGGTGGCCGGGTATTGCCAGGTGCCATGCCTTTTCTGCATCGCTGGTTTGGGAACCCCGTACTGTCCTGGCTGGTTCGCCTGATGTTTCGCATTCCGATCCATGATGTTTATTGTGGCATGAGAGGCTTCACAAGAGATCTCTACGAGAGGTTGGATCTGCGCTCTCCCGGAATGGAATTCGCAACCGAAATGATCATCAAGAGTGGTATCCACAAAGCAGACATGATGCAGGTACCCATTACGCTGCACCCGGATGGACGGCAAAAACATGGTCCACACCTGCGCACATTCCGCGACGGCTGGAGGACGCTTCGGTTGTTCCTGGTATTCAGTCCAAAATGGACTTTTTTTCGCCCCGGCATGTTACTGATTCTATTGGCACTGCTGGGCTACTTGCTGGCGCTGCCGCAGACACACATTCTGGGTGCGGCTCTGGATGTACACACGCTTCTGATTGCCAGTCTCGCGGGCTTGATGGGATGGCAATGCATCCTGCTAGCAACACTTGCGCAGATTTTCGCTGCCAGAGAAGGAATGATGCCTGCTCTGCCAAGGCTCGAAAAGGTGACGGTTGAACATGGCATCGGATTTGGTGTATTCGCATCCTTGATTGGCATTTCGCTGATCGGGATTGTGATCGGTCAGTGGTGGAACGGCGGATTCGGAGAATTGGAATACTCGCGCACCATGCGACTGGTGGTTCCAGGTGTCACTCTGGTGGCAATTGGATTTCAGACTGCCATGGCTTCCCTGATGGCAGGAGTCCTGAGAATGCAACGCCGTTGAGATACCGCGTCGAGTATCAGATGATCAAGTTCATGAAGAAGCTCCGCTTTGTTTGCGAAATCCATGCAAGAATCCAAGATCAGCAACGAAAGCACTCAGCAAATCGAACGCCACATCGAGTCAGGTGAGGTGTGCTGTGATTCGGCATGGGAAGATGCGTACAAACGTTTTGAAACTCCGGAGGAGGAAATCCGGAAATTCATCGGGCGTCTGAAATCTTTTGGAATACAAGATCGACCAAGAGACATTCGCATTGTTGAATTGTTCTGTGGACGGGGCGGAGGCCTGGTGGCTCTGCAGCGTCTGGGCTTCACCAATTTGGATGGGGTAGACCTGTCAGAAACGTTACTCCAGCAAAACCGGAACAACGCCAGACTGCACCTGGCGGACTGCCGTAGCCTACCCTTTGATGACAATTCCATTGACGCCGTGATCGTCCACGGGGGCCTGCATCACTTGCCGTGTTTACCTGCAGATCTGGAATCTGTTCTGAAAGAGACACATCGGGTACTCAAATCGAGTGGCACTTTCCACGCTGTCGAACCATGGCTGACACCCTTTCTGCGTTTCGTCCATGTAGTCGTTGCAAATCACTGGGTGCGTCAGTTCTACGCCAAAGGGGATGCACTTGCAGAAATGATCGAATACGAACGTGAAACTTACGAACAATGGCTCCACCAACCCGATTCCATCCGCGCCTTACTTGACCATTTCTTTGTGGCCAATACGAATCGGGCAATTTGGGGGAAAATCGAATTTAGCGGGACCAGAAAGACAACACTTTTGGGCCAAGCGAATTCCTGAAGATCAAACTGACCAGCTACAACTCAGTCCAATGGCACGTATGGCAAATCAAACGCCGCAGCCACCGCTTCATTTGTCGCCTGATGGTTGTGAATGTTGATTGCCTCTACCAGGGGACGGCAACCCGACAGGACATCATCCAAACCAAGTTCCGCAAGGCGAATGACCCAGTTCAATGTCGCATTGCACAATGCAAAGGTACTCGTTCGGCCCACAGCGCCGGGCATATTGGCAACGCAATAGTGCACAACTTCATCAATCACATAGGTAGGATCACTATGAGTGGTGGGACGACTTGTCTCAACACATCCACCTTGGTCCACGGCAACATCGATGACAACGCTTCCCTGTTTCATCAAACGCAAGTCTTCAGCTCGCACTAAACGAGGCGCCTTGGCGCCGGGAATGAGAACCGAACCGATCACCAGATCAGCCCGCCTCAACTGCTCGATGATAGTGTGTCGGTCACTGTAGAGTGTATTGACGTTAGCAGGCATTACATCGTCGAGATATCTGAGTCGATCCAAATCCACATCGAGGATCGCCACATCGGCTTGAAATCCAGCAGCGATACGCGCGGCATTCGCCCCAACCACACCACCCCCTAAAATCGTGATATGAGCCGGCGCAACACCCGGCACACCACCCAATAGGATTCCTCGGCCCATCTGCGGACGTTCAAGATATTTTGCACCCTCCTGAATACTCATCCGTCCGGCAACTTCGCTCATCGGGGTAAGCAATGGCAAACGGCCGTGAACATCCCTGAGAGTCTCATAGGCGAAACAGGTCGCTCCGGAATCAATCATCGCCTGAGTTAACTCACGGCAGGCAGCAAAATGAAAGTAGGTGAACAGCATCTGTCCCGAGCGAATGAGCTTGAACTCGGACGGTTGCGGTTCTTTGACCTTGATTACCAAATCCGCTCGCTGAAACACTTCCTTTGCGTCTGTCACCAACTCGGCTCCCGCCCGCAAATAATCATGATCAGCGATTCCGGAGCCTAGACCCGCTCCTGCCTCAACCAGCACATGATGCCCTCGTCCTACCAGGTCTTCGACACCAAATGGCAGCATTGCTACACGATATTCATCTGTCTTGATCTCTGTGGGAACACCAATAATCATCAGTCAGCTCATTTGGATGGGGCCAATTACCATTTCTCGAGACGATCATCAGCCAGGGAACGTGCATCCCCTGATAACGTCTTTAACATCCCGCTCAATCGATCGTGCAACTGTACCATGAGCGGATCCGTTCCGTCCTTGGGTGCTTTCGCCGCTGGCACTTTGATCGCTTCACCAAACTGTATCACTACCCGCAAGGGCACACTGCAATCCACAATTCCCAGCAATACCTCCTGCGCGCGTTGAATGGTTTCAATGATTCGCGTATCAGATACCTGATCAGCCGTCAGGTATGCCTCAGGACAGGACACCATTTCCTGAACCATGTCCGCTGCAACCACGTCCTGTCGCAATTGTTCTTTTTCTTTGGGTTCCATGACAGCATCGCTCTGGAAGAGCATCGCTGAAACAACCGAACGAATGCCCCGCACACGATGGCGTATATCACCACCTTGGGTATCAATCCCCAGTCGGGACTCAATCTGCATCAGAACATCGTCCATCAATGCATCACGTCTTTGGCTCATGGTTCCTGAGCCGACATCACCCAGATATTGAACCTCTCTCAACGCTAATATGCCGCTTACCAACCTCTCCGTCCTCTGGAGAATGGAAAGATGTGAGGGTGTTTGCCAGCCAAGTCGCTGCTCCATGATCAACAGTTGCTGATGAGCCCACGGGTAGGCGTCCCCGATACACAAGTACTTGATACCAACCGGGTGCATCACAACTTGTCCGTTGAGTTTTTTTTCACGGCGTCGGGCTGCCGCTCGTGCAATGAAGGACACACCATCCAGCAACGGCTTCAGCACATCGTTACTACGATTGGTCGTACCTTCAGGAAACAAAACCAGCGGCCGTTCCGCGGTTGCCAGGATTTCAATCGCTGTTTCAAGAGCTTGGCGGTCGCTTGCCTCACGATGAATACTGAATCCACCCATTTTCTTGATGGCAAACCCATCGAAGCGTCCTTTGTTGAACAGATGCCACGAGGCCATTGCATAAACATTTGTTCTCAACTCACGAGCAGGCCACCCTAATACCAATGGATCCGCATAGCGACAGTGATTCGGCGCCAACAGTATTCCGTCCCCACGATCCAGAGAATCGCGTAGATGGTGTAGATCGCGGCACTCGTGTGAAACCACACCTTCCTTGCGTTTCAGATACCAATCCACCAGTCGGAAACGCTGGATGAGAGCCGGCCACAACGTTCCCCGATGCGGTGGCACAAACTGATATGGCCGGTCAAAAACAACAGTCATCGACAAGGTACCCGCTCTTAGGAATCTTCGCAGCAAGACCTCATTACTTAATCTGGGCCAGCAGATAGCCGAGGAACAACGATCCTACGATTGCCGCGATCAGCAGAGCTGTCATCAGCAATGGGTCGACTCCTCTCGATCGCCCACTGGAACTTCGGCCGCTGCTGCTGGCAGCTCTGGAGCCGCTGCCCAGCTGCGAATCCGCAATACCGACATCAGATGCGTCTGACCTCGACGTAGGACGGGAAATATCAGGCTTGGCTGATTTTTGACCCACATCCGAGTTGGGCCGATAGCCAGATTCTGACTGCAGGTCAAGAAAACTTCCCCCAACGAGATCCGGTTTCGGTTTCACATCGACCAAACGACCACTGTCACTCGTACTGAGCCCCTTTCCGCGGACCAGAGCCGATCGATTGTTGGCGAGTGTATCATCGTTCTTGTTGCTGATCGTATCACCGTATCGCGATGACGAATCATCATCGTCCAGTGAAATTGAAGATGATTCATCGGTATCAAACTCAGGCATGTCGCCCAAACCAACCATCACCTTGGTACCCTTGGGCACCTTGCGTGTGAACTTCTCCAGCACTTCTGCAGCATCATCTGCTGACTGATATCGGTAACGAGGATCCTTCTGAATCATTTTCACGCAAATCCCCTCCAACTCACCGGGGCAATCAGGCCTCAGTTGTCGAATTGCAGTGGGCATTTCCGTTTGGTGTTTCGCGATTCGCTGTGCAAGCGTTCCATCACTGAACGGCGGCTTTCCGGTCAGCAAAAAGTACATGGTGCAACCCAAACCGTAGATATCCGCACGATGATCCACCTCGTGGCTGTTCAATGCCTGTTCCGGTGCCAGATAGTCTGCCGTCCCAAGTACATTTTCATTGTTGGCGACGGTCAGAGACTCATCATCGGTCGCTGTCACCAATGCAAGCCCCATGTCCAACAACCGGACTACGCCGTTTCTGTCAATCAGAAGGTTAGCGGGCTTCACATCGCGATGGATCACACCCTTTTCATGAGCGTGTGCCAAACCCCGAGCTGCCTGTGCCATCAGGTCGGCTGTGGTTGACGGGTCAATCGCACCTTCACGTTTCACCAATTGCTGCAAGTCGACGCCGTCGACAAACTCCATCACGATGTAATGAACATCTTCCTCGTTGTCGATGTCGTAGGCCAAAACGATGTTTGGGTGATTCAAGGAAGCAATGGCTTTGGCTTCCAACATGAATCGGGCCAGATAAGTCGCGTCATTCACCCGGCTCTTGGGTAAAACCTTGATGGCTCGCTTGTCACCCATCCTGACGTGTTCACTCAGATAGACACTGCTCATCCCACCAGTGCCAATGTGACCCAACAACTTGTACTTACCGAGAAAGAACCCTTTGTATTTGCCAGCCAAGAGTTTCTCGACGTGCCATTCCGTCAGCAATTCCTCTCGGACGAACAGCGATGCCAGCTTCTTGGGATTCTCGGGTAATTCCCCGTCGAATTTTTTGCGTACCTTCCCCACAAGTCGATCTGAGGCTTTCGCATCGACGATGCCGCTCTTGGCGACCATCTGCAGGAAGCGTTCTGATGTCAGCTTTTTCGTCATGGGCTGCCGGCCGTGACCCCATGGAGTTCAATGAGTCGAAGTGAGAAGATAACAGGTTTCGTCAAGCTGGTTAAGCGACAAGCGGGATTCCTGAGGTGGTTTCAGGATCGAACGCGACGAACGAACCCAAAAACCGCAGAGCTATACGCCTGTCTTCCAATCTAATTCTACCATGAGGACGGTGCGACGATATTTCCCTTTCGGAATGGCAGTCGGCCCTCCTTGGACGACGGATATACCGGTTAGCATCAAAAGAACAGATCGAAAGCCATCCTCCGAGCGGGCATCGGACGCCCTCAGACAAATAAACCCCGAAATACGGAATTCCCGTGTCCATTGAGTCAAATGCCCCAATCACCCTAGGCATCATGACAAAATATTGGAAATCTGGCAGCGTAAAAACCCGGCTGGGAAAAACCATCGGGATGGACACTGCCGCGAAATTGCATGAACTCTTCGTATCACATTTGTGTAACTCTTTGTCGGAAGCAGGGGAACAACGCTGCATCTGCGTCAGCCCGCATGACACCCTTGAAATTTTTTTGAAAGAACTGGAAAAATGGCAATTATCAGAAAACTGGACCGTCATTCCCCAAGGAAACGGTGATCTTGGAGCGAGGATGAGCAACTGGTTCAGGGAAATCCTCGGTCGCGGTGAACGCCAGCATGCCATCTTGATCGGCGGCGATTGCCCGCTGCTGGTCAAATCGGACATTGATGCTGCCTCCGATTGTCTGACTCAATCCGATGTGGTTCTGGGGCCTGCTGCCGATGGAGGCTACTACTTGATCGGTTTGTCCGGACCTTGGCAAACCTGCTATGAGGCCATCTTTCGGAACATCCCCTGGAGCACATCCAAGGTCCTGGAAGTCACCTGCCAAAAGCTTGAAGAATCAGGTCTTACGTCTACCCGACTGCAGACACGCGAAGATGTCGATACGATCAGGGAACTTGTCAATCTCCGCGCGTCTCGGTTAGCGACAAAACAATCAGGCAATATCGACCATCGAGATTTTTTTCTGAAACTGGAAACAATTCTGGCAGAAGGCTCGCATCTCGACGAGGGCAACGCATGAGCAAGACCGTGACAGTTGTAGGTGGTGGGGCGATTGGCCTGAGTACCGCGTGGGAACTCTCACAACGCGGATACCAAGTCACCCTGATTGACAGGAGCAGCACCGGTAAAGCCACCTCATGGGCAGGAGCCGGCATTTTGCCCCCAGCCAATCGCAAGACTTCATCCGACCCTATCGATTGCCTCCGCGGGCTGAGCCATGAACTCTTTCCTCAGTGGGCTGAAAAACTGATTTCAGATACGGGCATCGATCCGGGCCTGAGGCAATGCGGTGGTATGTACTTGGCAGAAACCCGGGGTGAAATTGCTGCGATGTGCGGAATGACAGACTATTGGAAGCAAATGTCCATCGAGTGCATTCCACTTACCGCGTCAGAGCTTTTCTCTTTCGAACCCTCGTTAGCCACATGGTTTCAGCGTGTCAGCAACGCAACCGCATGGTACGTTCCAGATGAATCCCAGTTACGACCACCCCGATACCTCCGAGCGCTGGCAGCAGCATGTGCCAAATCCGGTGTTCGTTTCATCGAAAACACGGAAGTGACCGACATTCGCTGTGTCAACGGACATGCCCAGGCCCAGTATCAGGGCGTCTGGCATGAAAGTGAACACTTCGTTCTCACGACGGGTGCTTGGACAGGTCGCGTTGCTTCGTCACTGGAACTGGAACTCAGCATTGTCCCGATCCGCGGCCAAATCCTGTTACTGAAAACTGCCGTTCCACTGGTAACCAGCGTCATTAACATGGGGAATCGGTACGTTCTTGCCCGAGAAGATGGCCACACACTGGTGGGTTCGAATGAGGAAGAAAAGAGTTTCGAATTGGGGACAACCGACAGTGTCCTGGAATCGCTCTATCAATTTGCAACCCATTTGCTACCCGAACTCGCGTCCGCCGAGCGTACCGCAGCTTGGTCGGGTCTGCGGCCCATGACGTACGACCGCTTCCCAATGATCGGGCATGTCCCCGGCATCGACAACCTGTACATTGCGGCAGGCCACTACCGCAGTGGACTGCACCTATCACCAGGCACTGCTGTGCTGATGGCTGACATCATCAGTGAATCAACACCTCCTATCCCGATCGATGCTTTCCACGTCGGAAAACAGCAACGAAGCAATGCCACTTACAGTTAAATCATCCGCCATGAACGACTCTGCCAATGACAATCCGCAACTTACACTTGATCCGCCTGGTTCCATCGCCATCGTCGGTGCAGGGACACACGGAATCGAGGCGGGACTGTATGGTCGATTTCTCGGCTATGACGTGACAGTACTGGAAAAGGGAGTGATCGGTCAGAACATGCTGCAGGCAAGCGACGAAGATCTGACGGTTCTACCAGACCAATGTTTATCGCCACTCGCGTTGTCCGCCGTTACAGCCCAACATGCTGCGGAGAATCCCTCAGATCCTCCTCTCACGTTTCCCACCACCGTCCGCGAGTGGGTCTACCTAGGACTCGTACCTTTATCAGAATCAGATTTACTTCGAGGCAGGGTCGAAACAGGCAAACATGTAACCAACATTGCCCCGATGGAGGTTGAGCAGGACAATGCGACGGAAGATGTTGCGGATTTCCCGGCTGATTTCCTGCTTACGCATATCGATGCCAACGGACTTATCGAGACGCTTCACGTCGAAGCGGTCATCATCGCAACCGGCGAGCATTGTGATATCCAGTTCGGTTTTGCACTCCCTTTTCCGTACCTGTTCCGCATCGGGCCAACAACATCAACCGACAATCAGGGCATGCATGCCAACCGTCGCCGTATTGTGGAAATCTACTCGCAGCTGGCAGGTCGCAGTGATTTGGATTTGTACCGTCCGCAGCGTGTATGAATCCTGACGGTTGTAACAATCATGCCAGCTATAGCTGTCGGGTCATTCCGGTAAGGCCACGATTCTTATTGGCATCCAGCGACTCTGTGCCCAACGTGTCCTAGCATTAGGTGTCGACTGTGAACGTGACTCTTTGGTCACGTGATCAGCGTCATGCGTTTTGGCCTCAAGGGAGCTATTCTCCCTTCCAAATGGCATCCGCGCAGCCCGGGGTAATACACATGATCAAACTGACTCGACTTGATGGTGAATCATTCGTCCTGAATGCGGACTTGATTCGTTACATCGAACGAAGACCAGACACCTTCATTACACTCCTCAGCGGTGAACGTATCGTTGTTGGTGAATCCATGGAGGTGGTGATCGAACGTGCCGTGCAATACCAACAGCAGAAGCACTTCATGCCCATGCCGACTGCGAATTTCGCAAGCGGAACCGTTTCGACGCCCGCCACGAACTGATCATCGCAGAAGAACACCATGGACATTGCCAGTATCGTCGGTCTGTTTCTCGCGATCGGTTTGATTATCGCCTCAATCCTGCTGGGTGAAGCTCCGGTCACCGCCTTTGTGGACCTTCCATCCATGCTGGTTGTGTTCGGTGGTGCTACCGCAGCATCCATGATCTGCTTTCCGCTCAACAGCATGCTGAAAGCGCCCATGATTGCGATGAAGGTCCTGTTGAACAAGAACGAAGATCGGATTGGACTGATTAATCAGATCGTCGAGCTTGCTGAAACCGCTCGACGCGATGGCCTGCTGGCACTTGAATCGAAAGTAATCGACATCGACAATCCTCTGGTCAAGACGGGAATTCAAATGGCTGTCGATGGCAGCACCCCCGATGTCGTTGAAGAAGTTTTAAGGACTGAGATTGACGCCATTTCCAGTCGACATCGGGAAGGCAAGAGCATCATGGATCAATTAGGCAGGTTTGCTCCCGCTTACGGGATGATCGGAACCCTGATCGGACTGATCATGATGCTGCAGGACATGAGCGACCCCTCTACCATCGGCTCAGGCATGGCGGTTGCCCTGATCACCACGCTGTACGGTGCAATCATCGCCAATGTCCTGTTCAGTCCCTTTGCCGAAAAGCTGGGCCTGATGAGCCGAAATGAAATGGTCAGCTTTGAAATTGCAGTTCGTGGGGTCATGGCAATTCAATCGGGCGAAAGTCCACGTGCCATCGACCAAAAACTTCGGACATTCCTACCTCCCAAACAACGTGATGTGGACTAAACCATGAACGATGAACCGGAAGAAGTGGGAATCCCTGAATGGGTCGTTACCTTCGGTGACATGATGAGTCTGCTGCTGACTTTCTTCATCATGCTTGTTTCCCTCAGTGAAATCAAAGATGACGAGACCTATCAGAAACTCGTTGATTCCGTTCAACGCGAGTTTGGATACTCACGCTCAGCTGAGTCGTTGTCACCCGGTAAGAAACGGCCACGAAAAACAGAATTCACTCCGTTAGCCACAACGGGAAGGGCGAAGCGAAAAGACACCGCCAGAGGTGGAGTGCCCGTGAAAGCACCCGATGGTGAAGAACCCAAAGTCCGTATCGTTCGACCTGGACAACTCACAGCTGTGGGCTCCGTCATCTTCTTTGACATTGCAAAGTCAACACTCACACCCGCGGCACGCGCCGAGATCAAAGACCTTGCGGACAAACTCCGCGGAAAACCACAAAAAATTGAAATTCGCGGTCACGTATCGCCTGCCTTTGCCGGCCGCGTTGACGATACAAAACTGACAATTCGACTTGGATTTGAACGTGCTTTAAACGTCAGGCAGGCTTTGGTCGACGAAGAGGGCATCAATCCGGCAAGATGTCGGATCTCCTCTGTCGGTGACAGCGAACCGATCGACCGTTCAGCCGCCAGCGACTCAAGCATTCCTGACCCGCGTGTTGAGGTCTTCATGCTCAACGAGTCCTTCGACGATCCCAACGAAACGGAATCCCAAAGAAAAACTGACACTACAGGCGACACTAATCGGGAGAAAACTGATGGCTGATGACGACCAGAAACCGGAAAAACAAGAAGCTCCCACCACCAGTGGATTGGGCGGGCGAGGCATGATCATCGCATTCGTAGCCATCGTCGTGCTCATGGAAACGGCAATGTTCTTCTTCTTCATTCCAAGTGCAGATGAAGTGAGTGCACTGGCCGAAGAACGCTTGCTCGATTCGATCCAGCAGGGAGAAAACGCAGCCGAGAAAAAGATCAATGACGAAAATCAGATCAAGGAATTTCCTCTCGGTAAATTCGGGGAAACCTTCAGCCCCCAGGATACCGATCTGACTTTTCGTGTTGAACTCGAGCTCTACGGCTTGGTGAAAGAAAAGAACCGAATGCAACTGAGCACGGAATTTGATGAAAAAACAGGGCGACTGAGGCACGCCATACGAACAAAACTTCGTAATAGTGACCTGGAAGAACTGAGCAAGAACAATTTGGGCTTGCTTGAACGACGCATTTTGACGGAATGTAACCATCTACTGGCAAGCGATTTGTTGATGGGCGTCGGATTTAATAGCTATCAACTCATCGAACAGTGATCCCACGTCGCTGGCCGTCGTTGTGAAACATGCCCGCATGAAACACCGAGTCCAAGGAAGGACGACACTGTGGCTGATCCGAAAGACGAATCCACGCAATCCGATGCAACCGGTGCAGCAGAAGAAGCTGTTCCTGAAAAATCAGCGGACGATGCCGAGAACGTGCAAACCGCCGACATCGAGAAGTTGCTTGATGAAACAACCGAAACGCTCGAGCAGGCCACCGGCGCGGAAACATCGCCGCAAGCAAACCCTGCCGCTTTTGACTTGAATGATCTGTCACCCACAACAGATCCGGCAACCCGACATCCCATTGATTTGTTGGGAGAGGTCGAAATGGACCTCCGCATCGAACTGGGACGAACGCAAATGTGTCTTGAAGAAGTCCTGCAATTGCGAGGCGGATCGGTAGTCGCTCTCGATAAACTGGCGGGTGACCCCGTGGATGTCTATGTCAACGGGCGCCTAATCGCGAGGGGAGAAGTCTTGGTCATGAATGATAATTTCTGTATACGCGTAACAGAACTGGTAGGCGCCTAGACCGCACAGATTTGGTCCACCTTCTGATCACCTGTCTGAGATCCCCCATCGCCAAAATGGACGTCATGAAGAAGTTGCTCTATCACACTTGTGTCGTCCTGCTTGTTGTCGGTGGCCTTTCCAATTCTGCGATGTCTCAGGACAGTGCGAGACTGATCCGAAATCGGGGCGTTTTGACAACGCCACAGACCCACCCGCCACAGACCCACCCACCGACGACCGCGAACAGCAGTGCTGATTTGGCTGGCGTTTCAAGATCGTCTGCAGGAGAGCAAGCAGCGTTTGGCACTTTTCCATCCCTGATGCCGACCGCAGGGCATGCAGATACGGGTACAGCTACTGATCCGGCAACGGCAGCCGGCGCCAGCCCCCTGATCACTGTCACCTCCAGTTTGGCGGTAGTTCTAGGTTTATTTGCAGCCTTGATTTGGGCCACTCGAAGGTTTGGTGGGCGTGCGGGCGGCAATGGCACCATCCCCAAAGATATCTTCCAGAATCTGGGCAGCACTTCCATTGATCCACGAACGCAGATTTCCCTGCTCCGTTGCGGTCAGCGAATCCTGATCATTGCTCGCACAAATAATGGGGTGCACCGCTTGGGTGAAATCACCGGTCCAGAAGAAGTGAACCAACTCACGGCTGCCTGTCTCGGTGATTCGAAACAGGCATTCCAGACAGCGCTGCAATCGATGGAATCCGAGCCGACAGACGGGGGTTATCTCGGTCAACAGGCAAATCAGCCCACCGCGAGATCTCGCGGGCGACTTTTTGCAAACGCCTGATTCAGCGATCCGGAATCCTGGTTTCTGAAGTCAACTACGGTTGCGATACCACGCCGATTCTTTGCATCCAAGGTTAGCAAACGCTTAGCCATTTAATGCCAGAGTAACGGTCCCGCCAGCCCCAACCCGGATCGTGGTTGAGGCCATCGGCCAGCAGATTCATAAGGCAAAACAAGATCGTTAAACAGGGTTGGGGACTCACCACACCTGCCAAAAACAGACAAGAAAGCATAGGCTGTCGGAAAGCAATTCCCGGTCTACGATCCCGGTCTCCCATCACTCTGGAGTCGAGTCGCCTTGTCCAGCGCAGCTTCGAAGTCGGAATACAACGAACAGCGACACAACCTTGGCCTTCGTTGGAAGCTATCGCTGTGGCGGGCCATCCTTGGTACAGCTTTGGGCGAGCGGCTTGTCTATCGGGGTGATTTTGCTTTGGGAACGCTAATGCGTTTTCTGCCCATTGTGACACAGATCTTTCTCTGGTACGCAATCTATGACTCCATCGATGCCGCCAAGGGAGGCAACATGGACGATACGGAAATTCGCGGGTTCCGCTTTCCCGACATTGTTGCCTACTACCTGCTGACCATGGTGGCGAGGGCGTTCTCGAGCATGCCTGGCTTGGCTTCAGGAATCGCAAGGGAGATCAGGAACGGTGAAATCAAACGCTATCTGATTCAACCTATTGATCTAATTGGTTTCCTGCTGTTGACACGCATCGCTCACAAACTTGCCTATTATGCGGTAGCGATTCTTCCCTTCGCACTCGTGTTTTATTTATGCCGCCAATACTTCGTGTCCGGCTGGCCCTCATTGTCTGTGTTGCTTGCTTTTAGCGCTTCGCTGATACTGGGTTTTCTGATCGGATTCTTTCTCGAAGCTGCCATTGGCATGATTGGATTTTGGTTTCTCGAAGTCTCGTCACTGTTATTTGTATACATGCTGTTCAGTTTCTTCCTGTCGGGTCACATGTTTCCACTGACCATGCTGCCCGACAACATTGCTACCGTAGTCAATCTTCTCCCTTTCAAGTATTTGGCGTATTTTCCGGCAGCCATTTTTCTCGGAAAGATACCTGAGGAAGATTTACCGTTGGAAATTGCGATTGAAGCATGCTGGCTGGTTTTCTTCATTGTTGTCTGCCGAATTGCCTATGTCCGCGGAGTCAAACGCTACAGTGGTTTTGGGGGCTAGTCATGAATACAGAACGGGTATCCCATCGTCCCAATTACTGGAAGGTATTCCTCACGTTCGCGCGGAACAGCCTTATCAGGGACATGACTTTCCGCACCAATTTCATCCTGCAATCCCTCAGTAGCATTGGCTGGACCCTGATGAATGTGGGGTTTTATCTCATCATCTTCCAATACACCCAATCGATCGGAGCAGACAGTGGATGGGACCGGGACAAGTTTTTTCTGTTCATTGCAACGACCTGGTTCATCAATAGTCTGGTGCAGGCTTTCTTCATGCCCAACGCAGAAGAATTCAGTGAATTGATCCGTACAGGCGGACTTGACTTTGCTCTGTTGAAGCCGATTGACACTCAGTTCCTGATTTCGTTTCGCCGAGTTGACTGGAGTGCACTCTCGAACTTTCTGGCTGGCTTCGTGATTGCGATTGTCGCTTTGTATTCACTCGCGAATCGCGAAGTTGACCCGATGACACCCACACTGCTGTCGCTGCTGCTGTATATGATCTTTGTCGGCTGTGGTGTGGCCATCATGTACTCACTGATGATTTGCCTGAGCGCAACAAGCATCTGGCTGGGGCGCAACCAGACACTCTACAACTTCTGGTTCTACATTACGAACTTCAGTCGTTACCCCATGGAAATCTACAATCGTGGATGGGGGAAACCACTCTATGGATTCTTTACCTTTGTCGTTCCTGTCCTGCTTGTGGTCAATGTTCCAGCGCGCATCCTTGCCAAGCCAATCAGCCCTCAAACGTGGGATGAACGACTGCTGGTCTGTTGGGCAATTGTCGCCACCTACCTGAGCGTCCGAGTGAGTCGCTGGGTGTTTAAACGAGCGTTGCTCAGCTACCGCAGCGCCAGTTCCTGACAACTCAGATCCTGGATCTGGCATCAAGCATCCCGAAAGCGGCTACTGCTGTTCCCAACGCCGGACAAGGCATCATTCTTTCGCCGGAACGCTTACTTGCAGAACAGCCGGTGCTGATTCCAGACCAGCCGTATTGATGGAAACAACGCGGTACACCCCGGTTCCTTCGGTTGGTCGGTCGTCAACAAAACGCATCGCCGTCAGTGGCTGGGTCGGCGTACCTGAGTAGTTCATGACCTGAAAAATGGGCTTGCCATAGCGGGACACTGATTTTTCTGGCAGACGGCCAATGACTTCACCATCTTTTTCAATTCGAAAGCCCCGAAGACCACTTTCAAAATCGGCATCCGTCCGCCAGGTCAGGATGGTAGTTCCCGATCTTTGTTCAGCCTGCAGTGAATGAGGCGCACTTGGCGGTGATGAGTCAGGGACTAACCCCACTTTGAGAAACGCAGCCCACTGGCGGGCAAATTGCGCGTTTGGCAACCAAGACGCGTCTTGCCTTTCCTCTGGATACTGATCTGCCGCAAACACATCCCCAGAATCCGATCCCAACCATGCCTGCGTCCAGTCGACCGGCTTCAAACCGGAACTCGGCGTCTTCCGCTCAGGTAATCGCATTTGCATGCATGCGTCAAAAAAAGGAATGGCAAGGTATCTTGAATCTCCACACTCATGCCCTGTGCGTGGATCAGGCGCGATTCCAAAAGGAGCATTATGCTGCCGATAGGCATGCATCATCCCGTGCAATCCATCCCACGCACGATGAAAGCGTATGTGCTTTCGCTCCTCCACGCCCGGACACGCCATCACGGGAACGTCAAAGACGCTCGAATTCAACTGCGGTTGCTCAACATCGCCACTGGTCCAGTAGCCAAAGGCGGTACCTGATTGGAGCCAGACCGCAACGATACGATCAGGATGGGAAACCTGCATCAAGCTGGCCCAGAATCCTCCTCCGGAATGTCCCCAAAGGCACCATGGCACCTGCCGCAGTTCCGGGTGTCCGGTGGTATCTGCAAACCGATCGATCGCCTGCAGGAATCTCGCCTCTGATCCCTTCCGAGGATCACACCACAAACGACACTCACTGCCTGGGCGCCCCTCGTAGGACGAACCCAGCAGGGCACAATCCCAACGTTTCGCCAACTCTCTCCAATGCAAATCACAAACTGCCGTCAAACCAGCATTTGAAGCCCCGCCACCACAACCATGCTGATGGACAATGATGCCCCTCAACTGCTCCACGCCTGCCGGAATCCACAAGTCATAATCGACGAACAGTGCTAACTCACCCGGCACCTTGGAAGCCGGGAAATAGCAGTGGTGCACATCCTTGTATTCCGGCTTTTCCGAATCCCGTTGCCGGACAAGCCGAGCCTGAATCTGCTTTTCGATCTCAGCCGCTGCCGCTTTGGCTTGTTCAATCGGCAACCCGGCGCGCACCCCCGGACGCTCGTGCCCCACTTCGCTAAGCCATGCATCGTGCATGATCAGTTGACGACGCTCAATCAAAGCTGCCAATGATGCATTCGCTTCAATGCGTTCTGCGAGTCCCCATGCATCAAGCACCGCGTCAGCCAAAACCGCATGCCCTTCATCGTTCACGTGAACACCGTCGGGGGACATCGTGAAGTCAGGATTGTCCTTACGTTTGGATGCCACGTAGTTCGAAACCGCTGAATGCAGATCAATCGTCATATCCACGTGGTCTGACTGTTCGCAAATCCACTCTGCGTACCGCTGCATCACGCTGTCATAATCTTCGTAAATCGCTTTCCATGAATACTGTTTTTTTCCCAAGGGCAAAAGCTTGCCTTGTTTTCTCAGCGGCATTGAATCAAACGCCGGAGGTGTCATCAGAATGACTTTCGCGCCAGCAGCTTTTACTTTGGACACAATTCGGTTGATGCCATCCCGATAGGCCTGGAACCGCTCTTGCGAAAATGGGTAATAGATTCCATCGTTCATTCCGTAGCAGGCAACCACCACATCCGGGCGAACCTTTTCCAGTGCAGCATCAATCCGTGATTGAACATTGGGACGAGGAAATGGATGCTCTGGCTCAGAGAGCCCGCTACAGGTTTCACTGGGCAGACCAAGATTGATCAGGACGGCATCGTGACCGTGAAGTCGCAGTTGCGTTTCAACCAGCGAGATATAGCGACCGGCATGGGTGATGGAATCACCCAGAAACAAGATCCGTTTTGCACTGACTGGAAACGAACTTTCCGCAGCACTTGCTGAAACGGAAAGCAATATCCCCATCAAAACCGCAATGAAAGAATGATTCCCGGACCGCATTTTGCATTCCCGTCTGTCAACAAGTTACTTGTCTGATATCAGTGCGTTTCAACTCCCAATCGCAGCCAACCACATTAACAGACCGATCACCATTGCGCAAACAACACATGAGATCAAAAAGCCAGTGACATCCATCGTCGTTGGGCGAACAAATTCCCAGTCGGAATTGGGAAATAGTTTTCGGTCCGTGGTAGATGACGGATCCGCATAGGCCTTCTCCAGTGCCAACACATCGGCCTCTGGATCAGGCCTGACGGGTGTATTCATTTTTGCAAAGTACCTGTCCAAACACGCTTGACTACCTCGCGGCGTCACGAGGCTGAGAAGAAACAGAACTGCAAATGGAAGCACCAACCGGGTTGGCAAGCGAAGTGTCTCCAGTGTCGCTTTGTTTGCATTGGACAGATCGATTCCCATCAAAGCATAGAGCAAGAAATCGATCTTCAATGAACCTTCCCCGACCTGGCGTCCAACGATGCGTTCTGTCTTGACCAGCATATCTCCCTGCTGCTCTTCGCTAACCAATTCAGTCCTCGACTCACCCTGTGGAGAAACTTTTCCCCAGAAGATCGACTGCCCACCACTCTTTACCTGAATCGTGATCGGATCCCCCAGTTCTGCGATGGGAGGTTCCGAACCCAGGTTCTTCAGTTCTATCTGAAGTTTGTTCTCGCCTTGATCAAGCTTGTTTCTGTCAGCCTCTGATGTATTGGGATCTGCTGTGATGGCAGCAATTCTTTCCTCCAACTCACGCTTGGCAGAGACCCAGGCATCGTGCCGTGCAATGTCTGATTCCGTTGTTGGACGCTCGAGCGTCTTGGTGACCAGATTCGTAGTGGTGGTCAATCCAGGATACGTTCGCAGTTCGGGTTTCAACATTGGTACGGCAACCGGAAGCACAAAAAACAGGAGCAGGGAAGTACAAATGGTTCCCCATACTGCGATTCGATTCACACGTCGCCAATACATCCCCAACCAGAAAGGGGCTGCAAAAAGGATTGGCAATTGAATCGCCATGATGAATTGGCCGAAGACATCCGCGTACGTCAAAGAGACAAAGGCAGCACCCATAATAATGAGCAAGCCAGTCATCCTTCCAACTCGTACATATTGTTTTTCATCGGCATTGGGATTGATATAAGGAGCGTATACATTTCGGACAACAAGTGCGGACGTCACGATCATGTAGGTATCCGCGGAACTCATCATGGCCGCCAACAGGCACGCGAGCATCAAGCCCACCAAACCAAGATTCATCGGACCCAAAATCTCACGTGCAGCGACACCCCACACACGATCTGGGTCCGCAGCAATTTCAGCACTCCCAGCGAGTAAAGCGAGAGCAATCAATGCCGTCAGTGCCCAACCGACAGTACACAAGCGTTTCAGAAAGTTACCGACTACTAAACCAATTCGAGCTTCCTTCTCGGACTTTGCCGAGCCACCCCCAGTGGCGATAAAATGGGGTTGTACAACGACACCAACGATACTGATGAGTGACAACGAGATAATGAAGGGCAGCGGAAACTCGCCGCTACTTGGTCCCGAAAACAAACTGAAGCAATCAGCCGACACTCGCTCGTGCATGATACGAAATCCATCCATCAGCCCACGCTCGCCTGGGCCTCCATAGGTTTCCGCAAGCGACCACAATCCATAGGGAATCAGCAGAACCGACAAAATGATAATGAACAGTCCCTGGATCAGATCTGTCCAGTAAGCAGCCGCCAGACCACCCAGCACGCCGTAAAGAATCACCACGCCTGCAATCAGTGGAATCAGCGTGAACCTCAATTCCAAGCCGAACAGCCCCACATCAAACCCAAGCAAGGGTGCCGAGAATTTGGCAATGGCTGAAAACATTGTCGACAGGTAGAACATGTAGAAAACAATCGCGAACAGCGTGTAGGCCACACCCATCGACCGCGACTCATAACGCTCCACAAACCAATCCCCCAATGTCAGGTGACGCATGCGCCGGTACCAGACTGCGGTGATCCAATAGATTGGTGTAACAAACAGCCACATCAACGCAGACCAGACACCACTGAGACCACTTGTCCAAGCTGTCCTGCCCACGGTGACTGGCTCGTGAGCACCGGTCCCGGCACCAAATGCCGCAAACGTTTGGAGCAATTTCCCAAACCCACGGCCTCCCATGAAATAATCTTCCTGATTCTTGACCCGTTTCATGGCCCAAACACCAATGGCGATCATGCCTGCGAAGTAGATAATCAGGACGGCGTAATCAATGGGTTGCATGGCTATTTCAGATGGCTGCACCCCACAAGGGGCGGGGAAGGGACGACGTTGAAGACGACATTGAATCCGGGTCGCCGATCAGTTTAGTGGGAAATGAAGGGTCAATGCATCACGCAGCACCGGTTCCATCCAACGATCGGGGTCGCAGAAGCTCCTAAAAGGCCGAAAAAACATGGTTCTACTGACTTCTGTTTCATAGCGGTTGTCGAATCGGTTGCTCACCACTAACAATTATCCATGCCAATCCTACCCAGTCGAAGCCGTTTTTCAGAATACCGCCAAAGCGTTCGCGACCGTCATGCCAGCGGTCAACGTCCGCCGGCTCATGGTCATGGTGACCGCAACCCCAAGAAACTAGGCGAACGGGACCGAAATTTCCGGGAACTGTTCTCACAGTTTCTCGCTTTAACATCCAAGCATCGCGGTCAAATTCTCACCGCCCTTGGTTTGCTGACCATTGGAATCGGTCTCCGCCTGATTCCACCTCTGGGAACCAAATTGGCGATTGATTCTGCGCTGACAACACCTCCCAAAACACTTCCAGGTTGGTTGCAGGCATTGCCCCTTCCCAGCGATCCAATGAGCCTGCTGCTTGCCATTGCCGCCATCGTCGTTGTGGTCACATTGATTTCCACCGTGGTGCACCTGTCGAGCCGATGGATTGCCACGAAAGCAGTAAATCAAACTCAAGTCACGATCCGGCGTCGTGTATTTGAACACGCCATCAAACTGCCGCTGAACAATGTCTACGACATGAAGAGCGGCGGGGCTGCCAGCTTGATCCGGGAAGATGCCGGAGGTGTTGCGGACTTGATTTTCAGCATGCTGTACAACCCATGGCGTGCCATTATCCAGTTCGTAGGCAGCCTGATCATCCTGATGTTGGTTGACTGGAAACTGATGGTCGGCGGTTTGTTGCTTTTGCCAATTGTGTGGGTGACTCACCGTACCTGGATCAATCGGATTCGCCCTCTGTATCGCGACATCCGAAAGCAAAGACAGCGGATTGATGGGAATGCGACAGAAACCTTCAGCGGCATTCGAGTGGTGCGAACCTTCTCTCAAAACCGTAATGAATCATCACGCTTTGTCCGCGAAGGCGACTTTCTTGTCCGCCAGCAACTTTTCACGTGGTGGTGGACTCGTATCATCGAAACCATCTGGGAAGTCGTTGTACCACTCGCCTCAACGGGCCTTCTGCTGTATGGAGGGTATCAGATCATTTACAACGAGTTGACGCTGGGCGACCTGATGATGTTTCTGGTTTATCTGACCATGTTGCTGGATCCACTTGCCACGATTGCCGCCAGTGCCGTCACCTTCCAGAACAATCTGGCAGGGCTCGATCGCGTGCTGGATGTTCTTGAAGTCGAAGATGAACTTGAGACACATCCCAACGCAATAACATTGTGTCGAGAAAATGTATCAGGATCGCTGACAATAACTGATGTTTCCTTTGCCTATCCTGAATCACCTACCATGGTATTGCAGAACCTGACGTTGGAGATTGAAGCGGGGCAGACGGTTGCATTGGTGGGACGAAGCGGTGCAGGAAAGACCACGCTGACCAACCTTATCGCCCGATTCTATGATCCTGCCTCAGGGACGATTTGCCTCGACGGCCGCGATCTTCGCAACATCAAACTGAACAGCTACCGCAACCTGCTTGGCATTGTGGAACAAGATGTTTTTCTTTTTGATGGCACAATTCAGGAGAACATTGCGTACGCGAGACGGACTGCAAGCCAAACGCAGGTCATCGAAGCCGCAAAAGCTGCGGCGGCTGATGAGTTCATTCAGCAGCTGCCTGAGGGCTATGATTCGATCATTGGCGAACGGGGAGTCAAGTTATCAGGCGGGCAACGCCAGAGAATAGCAATCGCAAGAGCGATCCTGGCCAACCCAAAGATCCTCGTCTTGGACGAAGCCACCAGCAATCTCGACAGCGAAAGTGAACGGTTGATCCAGAATAGTCTTGCTGAATTACTTGAGGATCGGACGGCATTTGTGATCGCACACCGCCTCAGCACAATCGTGGGTGCTGATAAAATCGTTGTTCTTGAAAACGGCCGGATTGTCGAAGTGGGACGCCACGATGATCTGGTACGTGATGGGGGAAGGTATCGTGACATGGTCCATCTGCAAATGCGTGACAGTTTGACAACGGATTCAAAATCAGGCTGACTCCGGCCGTGCGTCTCCGTTCAGGGTTCATGGTGGAGCGTTCGCATGGCCATTTGATACACTGTCATGCTCGGAAAGGTTCCCTGCCGGTAAGCACACTCGCGACGCATCATGCAACATGAAACAACATTTGTTCATACCGGCATATTGTTACTACATGATGATGCTCTTGCCAAATGCCCAGTCCGGGGAAAGCGACTGGCCTCAGTGGCGTGGTCCCAAACGCGACGGACACTCACCGGCCAGGCACCTGATGAAAAGCTGGCCTGAAGGTGGGCCACAGGTTCGCTGGAGTTTCACCGGGGCCGGAATCGGTTACTCCGCCGTGTCAGTCGTCGATGAACGACTTTATACACTTGGCGCCATCGAGGATCGGTGCTTTGCAATTTGCGTGAGTCTCAAAGATGGTTCATTGATCTGGAAATCAGATTTCTGCCGAGCAAGTAACTCCGACGACTACAATACCGGATGGGGTGCAGGGCCTCGCAGTACACCCACCGTAGACGGTAATCAGGTGTTTGTGTTGAGCGACATCGGTGTTCTGGCATGCCTTGACAAATCGAGTGGTAAGATCCAATGGAAAACCAACCTGGTAGAAGATCATGGGGGTAACATCCCAACCTGGGGTTACAGCGATTCTCCCCTGATCGATGGAACGCGGGTCGTCGTAACGCCGGGAGCATCCAAGTTTCTGCTGGCGGTTGACCGTAACAATGGCAGCGAGGTCTGGAAAAGTCAGGGGGTTGATGCGAGCGCCCAGTATGTCTCAATCATGAAGGGCAAGGTGGACCAAACGACCTTCTATCTTTCAGCCAGCAAGGCTGGAATGGTGGCCTTTGACACCCGAACAGGGACTGAGTTGTTTGCGGATACAGCCAGCGGAAACCGAACTGCCGTTATCCCGACGCCCATTCTGCACCGGAACCAGATCTATCACACCAGCGCCTTCGGTGCAGGCAGCACACTATTGAATGTCAGCCGGGCAGGGCAGGGTGGTTTGAAGGCGGAGTCAGCGTACCACCTTCGTGGCAAGACGATGGAAAATGATCACGGGGGTGTCGTCCTTTTGCAAGGGACCATTTTTGGATTCAGCAGAGCCAATGGTGGAGTCTGGATGGCTCAGGATCTCGAAACCGGCATGACTCTCTGGGAAGAAAAAATCAGGCCCAACAAGAGTGGTTCCATCTGCTACGCAGATGGACGTCTTTACTGCTACAACGACAATGATGGAACTGTATTCCTCGTGGAACCCAGTCGCTCAGGCTGGCTGAAGAAAGGTTCTCTGAAAATTCCCCAACAGACGGACGTTCCACGCGACCGAGGTGCGATCTGGACACATCCAGTTGTCGCTTCACAAACTTTGATCATCCGCGATCAGGATCTGATCTACGCCTTCGATGTGTCCGAAGAATGAAGGGGCCTGTCGATTGGCAACCGATCATTTCTGTCCCAAGAGACGGATGCTTCTGGCCGCACAAGTCTCAAGGCTGCAGGGGAATGGCAAAGCCGAGAACGGGATCAGCTCAACGTTGGTAGATTGGCAGATAACTCTTGTCCAACTGCAGCATGATCAAATTGCAAGCGGTCACATAAACCGGATGAATCTGCCCTTCCCAGACTCCATCCGGACGTTGCTGCCCTACGATTCGATCGTAAAGCCGATCTCTGAACGGCTTCCATAGATCATCGCCTTGCCGGTAGACCACTTGGCTGTAGTAAAGGTAGGTGTAGTGCCAGTGTCCGAAAGACCGCCCACTGTCATTAATGTCGTGGAGCATGCCCTTGGTGTACTTCAACATCTCGGGAACATGCTCACTGTCGTAGTCGCCTGCATTGTAGAGGGCAGCCAAAGCGGCAGCGGTGATGGCTGGGCGACTGCTACCCTTTTGTTTGCTGCTGTAGCTGATACCGCCATCAGCATTCTTGCAGCCATAGATGTACTGTTTTGCATTCTCGATTACCTTCCCACTGACGGGAATTCCTGCATTGCGGCAACCCCTTAACCCCTGTACCTGAGTGATCGTCGTCGATCCTTCATCAAAATTGTTTCCTTCAGCAGCCGATACATATCCCCAACCACCGGCTGCCGTTTGTGCGTTACCACTGAAGTTAACAGCACGGGTCAAGACATCAACTAATTCCTCTCGACGATCAATCAATCCCTCCTCACCCAGAACCTGCGATAGCAGCAGCATGGCGAACCCATGACCATAGGTGTAGCGGGAATCGGTCTGTGGATCGCCAATCAATCCGTTGTCACGACTCTTGCTAATCAGGTAGTCGGTAGCCCGTGCGATCTGTTTGGCATAAGGCCCCTGAGTGGTCGTGCTGCCGCTGGCCACCAAGGCAGTGGCAGCAAGCGAGGCCATCGCTGTGGGGTAGTTATCCGTGTTCCATTTCCCCCGGGAGGACTGCATTCGACTGAGCCACTTCAAACCTTTGTCGATCGCTTCATTCCAATTGGGTTTGTCATTGGCAGCTCGGGTCGAGCTGGTGAAGCTACCTGTCGCGGTCAGAATAGCGGCATTTCGCAGCCAATCTCGGCGTGTTTGTCTATTTTTCATCACCACGGTGCGTTCTTCACTGACTTCAATGAGGGCTTGTCTAAGGGTTTCTCTACGGGGAAAACCAAGTTTGGATCGCTTCTGTAACGGAACTCGACCGTTCTATCAGATCCATTGTAGTAGGCCGTGTCAAAGAAATGGAACTTCAAACCGGTTTCACCAAGTGATGCAAACCACTCCGCTGTTGACATTTCGGGCAAAAAAACGTGCTCCGCTGTGCCTGAACAATTCTGCGAATTCGGCCTTTCTTGCAGCGAAAGCATGACTCGTCGGCCCGATCATAGACCTGATGGTAGTTCTGATATCCTCCCTCGCCATTGAGGGCATTTCGATAAGTACCATCGCTCAGGGTGCTCCCTTCATGTTCGATGGCTTCGAGCATGACTGCTCGCGTCGCTTGCTGAATTCGCTTCCATTGAGGCCCTGTCAGACCATGGCAGCGGGTCCGAGGATCGATTCCCGCCAAGAACAGGATTTCTGCTGCATAGAGGTTGCCGATGCCAGCCACGGCGGCTTGGTCAAGTAAGGCCACCTTGATTTCCCGCCGACTGTGCCGCAGTTTCTGACGCAGTTCATGGTGGCTTATTTCCAAGGCATCCGGACCCAATTTTGCGTCGACTTTTTCCTGCAATTCTTCGGCGGAGAGCAAGCGAACCGTGCCGAGTCCACGACGATCCCAAAACAACAGTTGGTCACTCAGCCCACCACTCAGTGAAAGCCGTAACCGCAGATGCTCGGGGCCGGGAGGATCAGCCAGCAGTACCAAACCCGTCATGCGCGGCTCAATGACGATAACATTCCTGTTCTCCAGGTGAATCATCACGCGTTTGCCACGCCGTTGGATGTCAACAATGTGCTGACCTCGAACACGACGATCAAATGTTCGTATGACCGGCTCGAGAAGAATCGGTCGCAAGCGGCAGGGAGGTCGTTCTGCCTTCACGATCTGGCTACCCACCGTGGGCAATACACCTCGACGCATCGTTTCGACTTCTGGCAATTCTGGCATCAAACCGGTCCAAATACAGCGGTCGTGACTGAGAAACAGATCAGAGTTCCATTCAAGAGTAGACTCGACCCTCAAAACGGTAGCGACTATCTCTCGACGTAGCATGATGATCAACCGTGTGGATCGCTCTCCAACCGCCTAATCCTGCCAGAACCGCGTCGAGAGCATCGCCTCCTGGATCCTGCATGATCACCCGTTGCCGATGCTGCGAAATGCCAATTGATGATCCTGACCCTTGTGTCATCGGCGGAGACTGAGTGAGCTGAGGTAAAACACGGATCCCGCGTAATATTTTCAATCGGTTCAAACGATGAATCGGTTCCAGTGGACGTCCGCCTGTTTGTTTATAACACGTTCGTGGCAAGGCCCAACGTTTCAGCGAACTCGCAGGACAGGACTCCAAAACAATTCGTTCCGCTGATGACATTTGAGAATATTGAAAGGGAATCACAGCTGTCCCCTGCGTCTTGGCGATCGGCAGCAGCACATCTCTCATGCCGTGAAAAGTTTGATAGATGATGCGGTAATGATAACTGTCAAAGGGTGTAGCCGTCTCAATTTCAGTCTTTCGACGGATTCGGCTATGGGGCACGAGTCGACTTGCCGTAACTGCCAGTTGCCGACCGAATTGGGCGGCCGGATGTGCCAATTCCACGCGATGTTTTGGGAGCCGTTCGAGTTGTGCAAGCCAATCCTCGCCTCCCAGTTCAATCGGCAGGGCAAACGGGAAATCCATCGCCCACAGGGTCTTGTGGCTCTCCAGAATTCGAGCGACAAGGTATTCACAAACAGCATCCCGCTGATCAGACCCAGCCAATTTCCCCAAGGCCGCCAGCGAAACAAGCTGAAGAGATCCCGCCGGCCAAACCACCTCAAATTCGGCCAACCACGCTGTTTTTCCGGACCGGGATGCGCCGCTGAAGTCAACGCCGTAAACACGACCCAATTCAGGGACTTTGGACATGTGGGCGTCCATCGCGTTGACGTCATCGGTCAAGCCAGTGAGAATCGGGGTTGGTAAAGTCGTCACGTGCCTTGCGGTCCTATCCAATTGGGTGAGGGGTCCTGCGGCCGTCCCCGGAGTTGTCCTGTCAAAGAATCACGTTTATGAGTACTGTACCCGGCGCGTCGAGTGCCTCCTCTGCCGTCCCGGACGCACGCGGCCGCTTTGGTGACTTTGGGGGGAGATTTGTTCCCGAAACACTCACGCGGGCATTGAATCAACTTTCCGAAGCATATGACCAAGCACGTTGCGATTCGGAATTTCAACGTGAATTGACCGGTCTGCTGAAGACCTTTGTGGGTCGCCCAAGTCCACTCTACTTTGCTCGGCGTCTTACCGAGGCAGTGGGTGGTGCCCAAATCTGGCTCAAACGCGAAGACGTCAACCACACTGGCGCCCACAAAATCAACAACACCGTCGGCCAGGCCTTGCTGACACTGCGTATGGGCAAGACCCGAGTGATTGCTGAAACCGGAGCAGGGCAACATGGTGTGGCCACCGCAACTGCCTGTGCCCATTTTGGCCTCCCCTGCACGGTCTACATGGGCAGTGAGGATATCCGAAGACAAAAACCAAACGTATTCAGCATGAAGTTGCTGGGTGCTGAAATATGCCCCGTTGAAAGCGGCTCCAAAACGCTCCGTGATGCCGTAAACGAAGCCATGCGTGACTGGATGTCATCGGTGGAACAGACGCACTACATCATCGGCAGCGCAATTGGCCCTCATCCCTTCCCGATGATGGTGCGTGACTTCCAATCGATCATCGGCCGCGAAACCCGCGAACAATGCTGCGACTCGTTCGGCCGATTACCGGACTGTGTCGTCGCCTGCGTTGGCGGTGGCAGTAATGCCGCAGGTATGTTCTACCCCTTCGTCGAAGACGAAGTGAAACTGGTAGGGGTGGAGGCAGGAGGTCGTGGTAATGCTCCGGGTGACCATGCCTCACCACTGTCCTTTGGACAACCAGGGGTGCTGCATGGCAGTTACAGCTACGTCATGCAAGACGACGATGGACAAACCTGCGATGTGCACTCCATGAGTGCTGGTCTGGACTATCCGGGAGTGGGTCCTGAGCACAGCTACTGGAAAGATACAGGACGTGTCTTGTATTCAGATTGCAATGACAGCGCCGCGATGGCGGCCTTCGACCAACTCGCTCGCACCGAAGGTATCATCGCAGCTCTTGAATCAAGCCACGCCGTTGCCAAAGCCATGGAGATTGCATCGGGGATGCCCTCTGATTCACATCTGGTAGTCTGCCTCTCTGGCCGGGGCGACAAAGATGCCATGGAAATCGCGAGGCTACGGGGCGAGAATTGGTAGCCCAGCGACGTGAGCCGTCAATGAGAATCTACGAACGATGCGGTCTAAACAGTCGGTGGTTCATCAACGGCAAGCGGGCAATTTCCTTGACACATCAAATTTGACAGATGAAAGCAGCACAATGACCAAGATTACCTGGCTTAGCCATGGCAGTTGGATGATCGAAAAGGACGATCACCGTCTTTTGATCGACCCGTTTTTGACCGACAACCCAGCAGCCAAAATCACGGCAGACGAATTAGACGGGATTGGGCACATTCTGATCTCACATGGCCACTTTGATCATGTCGCAGATGCGGCAACGATCGCCAATGACCAGAATGCCACGATTGTCGCGATTTACGAAATTGCCGAATGGTTCGCGAAGACACACGATGTCCAATCAACCGTCGGAATGAATATCGGTGGACAATTCGAACTTCCGTTTGGATCAGTGAAGATGACACCTGCGTTACACAGCAGTCAACTTCCTGATGGTTCCTACGGTGGCGAACCCGCTGGCTTCCTGTTGACGATTGATCAGACACGCATCTATTTTGCATGCGATACAGCACTCTTCAGTGACATGAAACTATACGCCGCCGAGGTTGATTTGGCGGTATTGCCAATAGGCGACCTGTTTACGATGGGAATCGCAGACAGTGTCGCGGCAACAAAACTGATTCAGGCCAAAAAAGTGCTCCCCGCACATTACGGAACATGGCCACCCATCGCTCAGGATCCGAACCACTGGGCCGAGCGCATTCGCAGCGAAACCACAGCGGAGCCGGTGGTACTCAAGGTCGGTGAATCGCTCGAGATTTAGGAACACGAATATTGACTGATCAGCTCTGTTTGATGTCGACAGCGCATGAGTGACAGCTCTTGCCGGGCGTGACAAGACTCAGCAACCGTCCGCTTCAAAGATCTACAAGTTGAGTTGGATCGGATCAGGCCAGAATATCACGGATCACATGAGCCTTTTCAACGCCCGTCAACCGCATCTTCAGGCCTTGAAACTTGACGCTGAATCTTTCGTGATCGATGCCGAGGGCATGTAGGATCGTGGCATGCAAGTCACGGACGTGGACAGGATTTTCAGCAACAGAAAGTCCCAAATCATCCGTCGCTCCATAACTGACGCCAGGCTTCATTCCGCCGCCAGCCATCCAAAGCGTATATGCATCAATGAAGTGGTCGCGGCCACCCACCTTCTGATTACGGGTCTCCCCCATCGGAGTACGCCCAAACTCTCCGCTCCAGATCACCAGAGTTTCGTCAAGGAGTCCGCGTTCATCGAGATCCTGAATCAAGGCCGCAGAAGCCTGGTCAACCTGAGAGCAACATTTTTCCAGGTCCTTGCCCAAGGTTTGCCCCGGACCTCCGTGGTGGTCCCAATCGGTGTGGTACAGCTGGACAAAACGCACACCACGTTCCACCAGTCGACGCGCCAACAGGCAATTATTCGCATAGGAAGCAGCACCGACTTTCGCTCCATAACGATCAAGCGTCTGCTCCGTTTCTCCGGCCAAATCCATGAGTTCTGGTGCACTCGACTGCATCCTGTACGCCATCTCATAAGCGGCAATCCGCGTTTCAATTTCACTGTCTCCCGTGGCTGCCAGACGCTGACGATTCAACTCTGCCACTGCATCGTGAAAATCACGCCCCCGTTGCCCACCAAAATGTTCGGGACTTGTCAGATTGACAATCGGATCTCCTGTGCTTCGAAAGGGAACT
>JACLAC010021507.1_pt1 | contig 50865 bp, 55 predicted proteins | sample 8027881 | NCBI WGS metagenome assembly JACLAC01 (sample SAMN15725517, study PRJNA655200) | protist metagenome | isolation source: fluorescence activated cell sorting (FACS) single amplified genomes of... | place: Spain: Blaines Bay Microbial Observatory, Mediterranean Sea | collected 2016-01-19 | reverse complement strand
TAGCCCGATGCGAAGTGGATGACGAAGCTCGTGGTCTACTTGGCCCGGTCGTGCGACTGCGATCCGTAGCTGGTGCAAGTCCAGAGCAGGTATCATTGTCCTATTCATACTCGCCTCTCTCGTCGAGCAGATCTCTGCTACCTTTTAGAAGGCAACAAAGCCACCGCAGACGGGGATGCACTGGCCAGTGACGTAGTCGGATAGATCGGAGACGAGGAATTCCACCACCTTAGCGCAATCTTCGGGGGTGCCGAGGCGGCGCAGGGGGATCTGTGGTTCGAGCTTTTGGCGCGATGCTTCGCTATTGCGGCCTTGCGCGACCGCGCGCGATGACAGGATTAGGCCGGGGGCGATGCAGTTGACGTGCACGTTGTGTGGGCCGAGTTCGCCGGCGAGACATCGGGTGTAGTGGATGATGCCGGCCTTGGCCACTTTGTAGGGCATGCCGCCACCATCACGGCCGCTCCAAAGGCCGGCTTGCGAGGCGACGTTGACGATTTTTCCGGAGCCGGCTTTTTGCATTGGCGCACTTGCGGCTTGGCAGCAATGGATGGTGGCAGTCAGGTTGATGTCCATGATGTATTTGTAGTGGCTTTCGGAGGCGAGTGACGCGGCTTGTTCTTCGTGGCTGCGCAGGTTGCCGCCGGCATTGTTGACAAGGATGTCGATGCGGCCGAAAGTGTCCATGATTTTGGTGAACATGGTGTCTACTTGCGCGCGGTCGGTGACGTCGGCTTCTAAGCCGAGGGCGCGTCGGCCGATGGCTTCGACTTCGGCTTGTACGGTTTCGGCGTCAAGGGCTTCGCTGTATTCTGCAGCAGCTTTGAGATCGATGTCATTGATGACGATGTGGGCGCCTAATTGGGCTAGATGCAGGGCGTAGGCACGGCCTAGACCGCGGGCGGCGCCGGTGATAAGAGCTACTTTGCCTTCTAGGGACATGGTGAATTGCTCCCGTTTTTTGGTGTTAGAGAAATATAAAATGGGGAGGCGATTCGTGGCAAATTTGCGTTTGATGGGTTGGGTTTGGCAGATTAGGTGCGGACGGTCCGGGTTGGACTTTCCCCTTGCTTATTCTCGCCCGATGTACCGGTGAGGTGACCGCAATTGGCTTGGGGAAAAACCCAATTCGGATCTTGGTTACCATAGCTGAGTAAGGACTATAGACTTGTTAAAGAGGAATAAATGAAAGAGCAGACTGGGGCGATTATTGATGAGGGTCCGGAGGATTGGCAGATTGTGCAGCAGGTGGATGGCGTGGGGAGGATTGAGGTAGCGGGTAGTTGGCATTTCGACGGGGATGGTGTGGTGGAGATGAGAATGGTTTGGCAGGATACGGGAGTGGCTGTGTCGGGCGAGCTAGATTGGCAAGCAGCGCAGATGAAAGCAAGTCGGTGGCAGGGCGTGTTGGAGAATATTCCGGCGGGAGGTTTGTATCGGCTGGAGACGCGCTTGCGGGTCACGCAGACACCGGCGGGGGAGTGGTCGCCGCGGGGGGATATGCGGCATTTTCTTGGCGTCGGAGATTTGTGGGTGATTGCAGGGCAGAGCAATTCGGCGGGTTATGGACGAGGTCCGTATGAAGATCCAGCCGAGTTAGGGGTGCATCTGTTCAGAAATAGCGAGCGGTGGGCGCTGGCAACACACCCGATGAACGAGTCGACGGATACGCGGCACAGGGTCAATCGCGAAGCGGCCAATCCGGGGCATTCGCCGTATTTGCAATTCGGACGACTGCTGAAGCGGGATTTGGGCTATCCGGTGGGGTTGGTGCAGACCTCGTTGGGTGGGTCGCCGCTGAAGCGGTGGAACCCGGGGGAAGAGGAGATCTCGGACCTGTTTGATAATATGGTGCATTGTGTTGATAAAGTGGGGGGAAGTGTTAAGGGCATATTGTGGTATCAGGGGGAGAGCGATGCGGGTAGCGATGCGGATGCGAAGAGTTATGCCGCGCGTTTTTTGCAGGCGGTCAATGCTTGGCGTGAAGCGTTGGACGATACTAGGCTGCCGGTGTTGACTGTGCAGTTGAATCGAGTGTTTAAGCCGGAGGAAGAAGGAGCCGATTGGCGCTGGAGCCAAGTACGGGAAGAGCAGCGGCGGGTGGCGCGGCAGGTGCCTGGAATAGCGGTGGTGCCGACACTGGATTTGCCCCTGTCGGATTTGATCCATACCAGTCCGGCCGGCAATATGTTATTGGGCGAGCGTTTGGCGCGGGCGGCGTTGGGCATGGTGTATGGGCGGGGCATTGCTTGGAAGGCACCAGATGTGGTAGCGGCACGGGCAAAAGACGGGCGCGTGGGGTTGGAGTTTGCGAATGTCGAGAGTCGGATGGATTCGATTGACCTGCAGGCGAATGCCTTTCGGATTGTCGATGAAAGAGGGCAAGTGCCAGTGACGGAGGTAGTCTATCCGCAGAATAATCGTGTCGAGTTGGTGCTGGGGCGGGCGCTGCAAGGCAGGGCCGTGGTACATGGCGGTTATGGCAAGATGCCAGCGACGGTGCCGGCCGATATGGAGCGTTTTTTGCCGATGTTGGGTTTTACCGATGTACAGGTTGTTTAGTTATGAGAGCTGCAAGCTAAATTGCACTTGGGCCAATCGTCTAATTCAGGTGCGATCTTCCGAATGCTGTAGTTGGATTGAGATCGCCCTGACTGTTTGACGACAAAGCCCCCGGAGTCGTTACGATTTCGGGGGCTTTATCCGTTTGTTTATGCCATGTTATTGCATGGGGGAGAAGTCGACAGCTTGCAGGTCCTTGGAGATTACTTCCTCGACGATCGGGCCGTTGGCTTCGGTACGCTCGCGGGTAGCGATCCATTCGGGGTCGGCGCGGAAAGCATCCCAGGCTTTCTCCTGTGCTTCGACGCTCTCGTAGCGCATCAAGTAGACTAAAGCGTAGTCTTCTGCGGGTTTAGTGATGGTCCAGAAGCCGAGGCATTCCATCTCATATTTCTTGAATAGGCCCATGGTGACAGAGCGGAAACGTTCGAGGATGTCGTCCATCCGGCCTTTGGGAACGAGATAGGTGCGCATTTCATATTGCATGGTGTGGGTTCCTTTTTTGCTGTGGGAAACGAATTAAATGCTCATTATTTACAACGGATGCGGATAAGTGCGTCGCCAACCCCGTTGTCCGAATGACTCGTCGCTCGACAGGTCCGAGTGGTAGACGAGTTGGTCGTGGCGGGCGGCCAGCACTGATCGCATGATTTCACGGGTCAGCGCGCTGTCGAGGTGTTCGAATATCGGGCGGTGGGCCTCGTCGTGGATCAGGTTTGTTACTTCTGCCGAATCTTCTTGCAAATCAAAGAGCATGTGCTCGTCGGTTGAGTATTTGCTGAGCTTGTAGCGGCCGTCGTAGGCCATCCAGCCGTCGGCCATCATGCCGCAGAGATATGCACGCGATTGGTCTTCTTGCAGTCCCAAACCCGGCAAGGGCTGGAAGTCGAGGTAGTCAGGAGTCTCGCAACCGGCGAATTGCATCATACTGGGCGTGATATCGGCCAGGGCGACGAGATCACTGTTTTCGCAACCGCCCGGCTGGCCGGGCACGCGGGCGATTAGTGGCACGTGGCAGGAGGCCTCGAAGAAAGTGCCCTTGCCGATAAGGTTGTGGTCCCCGAGATAGTCGCCGTGGTCGGAGGCGAAGAAAATGATGGTATTATCAAGCTGGTTGGTGTCGCGCAGGGCTTGCAGAATCTCGCCGACCATATGGTCTATTTGGGCGATCAGGCCGCAGTAGTGGGCGCGGATTTTGGCTTTGTGCGCGTCGCTGAACTCGCTATAATCGACGCCATTCCAAGGCCGTTTATTGCCATCGATATTGCCCTGTCTAAGCTGTGGGTGATCGCCTTCGATTTCGGGGATCGCTGGGGGCATGTCAGCGGGATCGAAGCGGTCGGCGTATTCGGGCGAGGGGTCGTAAGGGCAGTGTGGCCCAGGGAAGCCGATCATCGCGGCGAAAGGTTGGTCGTGGTCGCGCCCGCGTATAAAGCGGGTTGCCGCATCGCCAACGAAGTAGTCCCACGAGCAGTCGAAGGGATGCCGGTGTACGAAGGCGCCGCGATTTTCGTGGTAGCCGTCGTGCTCGTTGCCGTGCAACTTGTGCAGGCCCTTGGCGGCTAAAAAATGCGCGTAGTCGTCCTGGATGTGCAACCAGCGTTTGTCTTCACAGATCACCCTTTCATCGTAGCCCATCATCGCGTCCCATGGGTAAAAGTGCATCTTGCCGATGCCGGCGGTGTGGTAGCCATTTGCGCTGAGCAGTTCGGGCCAGGTGCGAATGCCGCAGGCGGCGTAGTCGGGGCGGATGAACTGGAAATTGTTGAGCACGCCGGATCTGATGCTGTTGAGTCCGGTGAGGATATTGTGCCTGGCGGTGACGCAGACCGGTGAAGTTGAATAGGCATTGCGGTAGAGGGTGCCCTCGCGTGCGAGGCTGTCGATGTGGGGCGTGTTGATAAAGTCGGCGTCGTAGCACGAGAGAAAGTCGTGGCGCAGTTGGTCGGGCATCAGGAAAAGGATATTGGGTTTGCTCATCAGAGAGGCTCCATTTTAAAGGACAGTATTTGCAGTGCGTTAAACGCGCCGCTCGGCTAAGATGGACTCGATGCCCGCCGCGACCACCTTTAGGGAGGTCTTGTTGTGTTGGTCATAGGGAATGACGAGGTCGGCATGGCGTCTAGTTGGCTCTGTGTGCTGCGGAAAATTGGGCGTTACATCCCTGCGATACCAGGCGACGACAGTCTCAAGGTCGGTCCCATTTTGCGTGTCCCGCAGCATGCGTCGCAGGACGCGTTCGTGAGTATCAACGTCTAGATATATCTTGAGATCCATCAATGTGCACAAGGGTTGGTGGCCGAAAATCAAGTGTCCTTCGACGAGCACTATGTCCGCTGCGGAGATCTGCAGCGATTCACCGCCGCGACACTTGGCCGCGGTGCCAGCGACCGGTTCTTCTATGGTTTGCCGGACCATAAGACGTTCGACTTGGCTGACCAGCTTCGACCAGCAGACTGCTCGCGGGTGGTTAGAGGTGCGTTCGGCTGCGGGCAAGTCTTCCCAATCACGGAAATAGCGGTCCTGATTTAATACGACTGGCATATGAGGAGACAAGGCCGCTGTCAGCGCAGCGGCGAAAGTGGTCTTGCCCGCGGCCGATCCGCCAGAAATGCCTACGATTATAGGTTTTGTCGGTTGCTTGGTGATGGGTTAAGTCTCCTTTTGGCTAAAGCCGTTGCAATCCGCTGCCTAGTATACTCAATTGCGTAGTCCCTGTTGTGCTGTAGCCGAACTTGATAATGGCAGCAGCAAGACTAGTGTAGCCAAGTTGATTTCCGACGAGTGGGGTTATAGCTTATTTGATCTGCTAATCGCAACGCACAATTATAAGCCGTACCGGCGTTTTAATCGCGCATTATTTGCGTCGGCCGGAACTAAACTTTGGTTCGCAGTTGGATGTCGCGAACCGCGATATAGAGCAATTCGAGATTCTGTAATAGTGCCTCATTCCCTTTTTCGATCGCATCGTTATCGCCGACCAACAAGTTGGCGACACCGAAAGGTCGCACCAGCGCGTCGTTTGTACTCAGGGCTTGCGCACGCCCGCCAGAATCGCCGCCGCCAGATCCATGGTGGCAATGGCCTCGTCTAAGTCAGCGGACGGTGTGCCGAATGCCCGTTGTTCTTTTATACAGTCAAAAAAATAGCGATTTTGCGCTTCGGTGCTGTCGGGACCGACGGCTTCTACTGGTCTTCGGCTTCCATCGCACACGAATTCGCCGCCGCTGATGCCTTCGAGATAGGCGGAAATGTCGCGCCCATGGATTTCGTAGCGTTCGAGTCGGGCGTCGGTGGTGTAGTTTGCACTGAGTTGCGCGACACATTTGTTTTCGAAAACGATTAGGGCTGCGTGTACGTCTCGGTAGGCAGATACGCGCCGAACGAAGCTATGCACTTCGGATACCGGTGCATCGGCGAGATGACGGATCAGATCGATCGAATGGATGGGAGTTTCGAGCAGGAAGTTATCCATGACTTCGGGTGGAAAACGGCCGGAAGCAATAAAGCCGCTCATGCCCTTGTGAAACTCGCCGATGAGTTGGTAGACGGGGCCACGAGACTTGATCTCGCGAAGGGCTTGCTGGACATATGGGTCGAAGCGGCGGTTCCAACCGACCATGCAGCGGGCGCCACTTTTTTGCGCGGCGGACCTGAGCGTCCGAGTTTCATCCGGTTGCATTCCCGGCGGTTTTTCCATCAAGGTGTGGATACCGCGTTCGATGCCGGGCAAAGCCGCTTTAGCGTTGAGGTGGGCTGGGGTGGCGACGATGACGGCCTGCAGGGCTTCGGCATCGAACATTTCCTCTGTCGATGCATAGCGCGCGGCGACCGCGAATTCCTCGCCGGCCTTGGTGCGGTTTTCCTCGAAGGGGTCGCAGAGAGCGACGAGGTCCGTATCGGGGAACGATTGCACCAGGCGCATATGAACGCGGCCTCGTGCGCCGCAGCCAATTATTCCAACGCGCAAACTTGGCATAATCTTCTCGTAGGTCAGGGTTTGACTGTAGGTAAAAAGTGGTAGGTAACCAGTATATCATAGTTAAGGTTTTGGCCACGGGGATAATATAATGGCAGATCGTCTCTTTATGATATTTATATTGCTGAGTGTGGTTGCTATCTACGGGCTCACAAAAGGAATTTACCTTGTGGTAGCCTTGCCGTGGCTTTTGGTGATATATGTGATCTACTGCTACTTTAAGCGTAGGTATGATGATCGGGACTGATGTATGCGGTCTCTGTACGCGGTTGATGTCCCGGCGCTTTAGCCGCACCAAATAGACGGGCAATGAGGGCGATTTAAACGGGACTTCGCTATATTTGTGCTAAATGCTCAATGCGTGCAACCATAGGACGGACTTCCAATGGATGACCCCACTTTGGCGCTGGTCGAGTTGATCGTGATTTGCTTGTTGATCTGCCTGATCTACGCTAAGAAAAAAAGCCGAATTCCCAACTATTCGATTCGGCCTCTGTAGATTACTCCGTCACCATATGGGCGGAGCAGCAAAGCGAATCCGCTCACGGAGTATCGGATGCGGGAGTGAAGCCACAGAGAATAACTGCCGAGTATCTCGTGCGCATCAAGGCCGAATCTGATGAAGCCCTGGCCGAGGCTCAACAGGATTTCTCCCGGCGGACCAGTATGGATTTTCACAGCCGTTTCATATCAGTACTGGGCGATTGCAATATTGGTGGTGTGCTCTGCCAGCCTGCGGAGGATAGAAAATGACTGTCTCGACAGGAAACAATAAGGCCGACAGCTATTTACAATCATGGAAGAAAACGACCGTGTATTGGCGCGGGTCGTAGACTTGTTTTTATTGCTGTGGATTTCGCTGAATGTCTTTGTCGTCCTGTTGGAGTCGGTCGCGGAATTGAACGAAGAATACGGCATATTTTTCCAGCATTTCGAGCTTGTCTCGGTGGTAATTTTCACTCTGGAGTACGTTTTGCGGCTGTGGGTCTGCACGGAGCGCGCAGAATTTGCGGAAGGGCTGTCGGTCGGGTGCGCTATGCGTTCACGTCGATGGCCCTGATTGATTTAGCGGTCATTCTGCCCTTCTACCTGCCATTGCTTTTTCCCTTTGACGCACGCATATTGCGATTAATCCGACTTGTTCGACTAATGCGGCTATTAAAAGTCATCCGCTATTCGGAGTCGTTGCGCGTTTTTTACCGACGTCTACCGGATGAAGAAGAGCGAACTTGGAATGGTCTTCCTCGTGATTCTCTTTTTGCTGGTGATGGCTTCGGCAGTTATTTACCCGATTACACCGCTCGGCAAATTTTTGGCGCGATCATCGCGTTATTGGGCATCGGCCTTTTTGCATTGCCAGCCGGTATCCTTGGCTCGGGTTTTGTTGGCACACTGCGTAGTAAGTCGAGCGGCAGGTTTTATGTCCGCACTGCAGTGAAGAGATCACCCGAAAATAGCTGGGGCATACAGCAAATTGTGGCAGCCAGTCGGCGTGTACTGATAGGTATTCGTCGAGGATGTTCTCGGCGACATCGACGTCATAAATTACGGGGTCGGCTAATAGTGCTTGTAGGGCTATCGCGCGGTCACCAGTCACCGCTGCGTCGACCGCTAACTCAGCCACGTGGACCTGGGCATTGCAGAGCCCGGCAATGGGGGTAGGTAGGTCGCCGATGGTGAGGCCGTTGACGCCGAAACAACTAACCGAAGCAGGGACCTCGACGATGCAGCCGCTGGGAATATTGTCGATATACCCCAGGTTGGGGATGTTGAGCGCCAACTCGTGGCTGTTGCCATTGTCGCGTAGAGTCAAGAGCGTTGGAATCGCCCGTTCACCCGACCGCCCTCCAGCCCTGCAAGGGATTTGCTACCGTCCATCATTGCGCCGACCTCCGTCCACATTGCCTCGCGCTTGTCCTCGCCCTGCCAGTGCAACAGCCAATGATCGTAGTTGTATTTTTGCCACGAGCCAAATTCGCGTACGTGTAGAAAAGGCAGATATTCACCGATATTGTCGTCGCTCGGGAAGGGGCGATAGCCTAGGCGGCGGAAGAGATCGCGGCAAAGATGTCTTTTATCTGATTTGAACGTCCGTTCGCGCTCGCGTAGTTTAAGGATAGAGGTCTGACCCGGCGGTGGCACGCACGGCGAGCACCCAGTGAAAGTGGTTGATGCCGGCGGCTTTGACGTCAATGTCCTCGGGGGGCATACTTAGGATTTGGGCGATGGTGTTTATAGTGCCGCCGATGCCGTGGCAAAAACCAATAACCTCGATCACGGTATATTTAACGACCGCTCGATAGATGCGCGGAACAGGGTTGGTATAGTTTGAAAGCCAGGCTTGTGGACAGTGTCTTTCCATTGCCCTGGCTACGGCTAATACGAGCGGCGCGGTGCGCAACGTGTGCGATAGCCCTCCGGGACCTACATTTTCGCCAAGCACCTACATCATGCCGTATTTGTGTGGGATCTGCATATCGAGTTGCCAGAGTGCATGGCGGCTCGATTCGAGCATTGAGATCACGTAATCGGCACTGGGTAGGGCCTGTTCGATATCTGTCGTGGCGTGGAAGCGCAAACCGCTTTCCCACTGTTGATGCATCCATTCGGCGAGCCAGAGCTCGATGTCGGTTAGCGCGGGACGGCCGAAAACATCGCCAAGGTTCTTAGGGCCAAAGCTTGCGCTTCCGATGCCGACGATGATGATTTTGGCGTTTGACATAAGTGCTCGCATCCTGGATTTGGGTTGAGAGTGGTTTTCTCGCTTCTGTTGTTGGTTTCAGCAGCGATTGTGAAGTGCAGGCCGCAAGGGGTATCATAGACCGCATCGCCGTCTTTGCTCATCGGTGAACTCGCGCACGATCTTCTTCCGGTCCAACAATCAGTTCGAGATCTTCAACTGCGCGTCGCCTGGATTTGGCTAAACAGACCGGTCATTAAACGGGGCAACCAACAAGTGTTGGCGTTAGCGCAAATGAACGGCGAAATAAAGGAAAAAATCGGCCGGTTCAGGCTCGATTAGTATCAGGTGCCAAGGTCTATAGCCCTGCTTGGCAGCAACTCCAACTAGGACAAAGCTTCAAAAAATTCCTGTTTGTGCAACGGTTTGGGGACGTAGCCGTCCATGCCCGCCGCGAGGCATTTTTCGCGATCACCCTCGCGCTTCCGCAGCACCTTGGTGGCCTCAAGCCCCTGTATCCTAAACATCCGTACGTCGATCAGCACCAGGTCGAATGATTCGTATTCTATGGCTGCGAGTACTTGTTCACCATTTTCGGCGATTGCGATGGTATAGCCTCCCCGTCGCAAAGGTTCGGCGGCCACCATCTGGTTATCTTTATTGTCTTTGGCCAGCAGAATGTTAAGGGCCCCCGAAACGGCCGCCTTGCTGTGTTTCGGGCTGTTGTGGCACTTCCGCCTTGGTAAAAGGTATACTCAAATGCAGGGTGCAGCCGCGCTTGGATACATCGCCAAAACGAACGGTGCCGCCGATTCTGCCAATCAACTGCGCTGCAAAACCTATGCCCATATCCTCGTCGTCTCGTTCCGTGGAAATATCTATCGCAACTTCGCAATCGTCGATAAGCTTGATTAACTTGCTGGCCAGATTGGGGAGGATTTGGCGCAGGCGAGGTTCGTCGCCAGCGAGTCCGGCGGGCATGTCGGGGGCGACTTAACAGGCAAATTCAATGTGTTTCTCCTGTGATTTGACTGACCTTCAGTTCCATGACTTCTTCGAGGGCTTCGCGCACGACGAAATTGGCCGAACCCATAGCGAAATGACCAGCCTCGATCTTGGATAGATCCCGCAGGTCGTCGACCAAGGCCAGCGTTAAGATGCGGTCTTGATGGTGCGCAGATAGATCTGTTGGTACGGAGTGAGTCTGCCGTTTTGCAGGAACTCGGCCATCCCTATGATCCCATCATCGGCGTGCGGATCTTGGGGGCCCATTTGGCCAGAAAATGACTCTTGGCCTAGCTGGTGCGCTTGGCCGCTTGTTTGGCTATGTGCAGCGCTTCGGCCATTTCGCGGCGTTGGGTCACATCCCAGGAGTTGACGATGAAAGCCCGCAGCGAAATATGGTCGAGCAAGTTGACCATGTGACTCTCGAGATAGCGGTACTTGTGTTGAACATGGAGTTTGCGCAAGAAAAACTGGTCGTCGTTGGTCTGGTCCTCGCGACCTGAACACCAGGCGCTGAGGTCGCCTGGGCGGATCAAGTCATCCACCTGCGCATTCAGGAGTTCCTCCTCTTCATAGCCAAGCAATGGGTAATGGGAAGGGCTGTGATAAACAACGCATCCGTCGGCGCCGAAGGCCAAAATGGGATCCGTGCTGTATTCTATCAGGCTCCGAAAACGGTCTCCGCGTTTCTCGACCTGCCGATTCCACACGTGCAGTAGCAGGCCGACGGCAGCGATACGGTCGAGACGGTCAAGGACAGATGCAGCCAGTGCGCGACCCCCTCGGGCGTGGCGTCCTGTTGGCATTCGACGTTGTTGAGCATGAACAGTGCGATAAAAAACGCTTGATTGAGTTCAGTTCCCATTCGGAGTTTCTCCGGTCCGAATTGGTCTCGATCGATTCTACGGCGCGCCTCGCAGTGGACGCTAATTGCCGAAAGTCTGGATCGCTATGGCGCCAGCCACAATCGTAATAATCGACATGATGAGTAGACTCCTTCTTTCGTCATGGCTGCCAAAAATATGGCAAGGAGAAGGGTTGTATGCCTTGCGCTTGCTACGATAACGAGGCGTTTTGCGAGGTTTCCGGGAAAGGGCATAATCTATGTCAGCGCGCGAGAAAAGTTGTAACCCGTCGCTGTATCGCTCTGCATGCCAACGCAATACCTTAGTCGGGTGCGTCGCGCTCCAGGCAAAGTACCTCTTTCCAAATAGCAAGTAAAGCGCCTGAGAGTGCATGGATCAAGGGTTCGGTTGGGGAAGGCGAAGGGCAGTGCGTTTGAGTCGCTAACGCGAATGCGGACCGTCAGCGGAAATCGCCGTCTGGTCTATGCCGGCGGCGGTCTTGCAGGACATAAGATTTCCGGCTAAACTATGCCTTGTGATGAGCAGAACAAGCGTCGCACGGCGTAACGGCACGCGCATGGATTGCTCATATTCGGGATCCACTTGCGCTTGTAGTGCACTCGAGTAGAGTGCTTACCGTTTGGCGTTGGCGGATGTTAAGCGCAAGATCGGCTTTGACGTAAACGCGGGCGGATGATTATCCGATTCAACGCGATCGCTGTGCAGAGATGAGGAGATTTCAAGCAATGGATGAAAAGCGGGTAAAAAGAAGTGACTTTTTCAAGCAGATAGGCGGCTGTCCCCTAGCGATGCGCAATGGCTGGATGCGGCAGGCGGTCCAGGCGGAATTTCGCGGCGGTGAGCACGCCGCCTATGCCGGCGATTACGAGCAGCCGATTGTGTTGATCTTTTACGGTGGCGGGGAGACGAATCTGTGCAATTTGCACCACCGTGTGTTGGCCGAGAATTGTGCAGCGCATTTGTGGCGTTCGCGTGGCTGGGTTGCCGCCGTTGAGCCGGTGGCCGCGGTTACCGATGCGATTTCGATGGGGCATTCCTATGCAGAGGACCCGCGCCTATCCGCAATGAGCTATTCGCTATTCTCCAGAGAGCTTTTCGCCAGCTCCGTGGTCCAGCAGATGGAAATCAACCGGGCCGACGCCGCAATCATTATAACGGGGTGCGATAAGACTGTCGCCGGCGGCATGTTGGCTGCATCGTGGCTGAAGGAATTGCCGGTAGTTTTACTGCACGGCGGTACGATCCGCGCCGGGTGTACTGCCGGTGGTCGGTCGGTGCAGATCGAGACAGCGGCTGAAGCGGCCGGTATGTTGGCGGCGCAGACCATTGATGAAAAAGAGCACGACGAGATCCTGGTCAATGCCCTGCCTTCGCCGGGCGGTTGCGGAGTGATGGCGACTTCGAACACCTTGGCCGTGTTGGCTTCTACGCTTGGTATTTCGGTTTTCAACAGCGCCAGCACACCGGCGATGGACGACAACCACAGGGATATTTTTCCCGCCAAATTGGCCGAGGCCAAAATGGCCGGGATGCACCTAATGACGATGTGGGACGATCGGGTTTCACTGGGCGATATTGTCGATGAGCGGTCGTTCGACAATGCAGCGACAATGTTGCATGCGATTGGCGGTAGTACGAACGCGGTGGTACATCTACCTGCCATAGCCGAAGGCTTCGGCATATCTTTCAACCAGGAGCATATCCGCGCGAAATCAGCGACTCCAGTATTGCTAAATCTGATGCCAGCGGGAAAATTCGTGATGGTAGATCTCTTCGAGCGCGCCGGGGGACTGCCACCGCTGGCGCGTTATATGGCGGACAATGGTCTATTGGACGACAGTGCGCGGACCATCGGCGGTACGACTCTCGGCGAGTTACTGGTCGGGGTGTCGCCGCCGGTATTTGCCGACCCAGAAAACGAAGTCATCCGCCCATTGGCCTCGCCGGTAAAGTCCAGATCGTCACTAGTCATCGTCAAGGGTGACCACTCGACGGCTGAGACCACTTGCATCGCCCCACGCGGCTGCGTCTTCAAGCTCAACTCTGCGCAGATGGAATTCGAGGGGCCAGCTCGCGTATTCGATCGCGAGAGCGAGGCGGTGTCTGCGGTATTGCAGGGGCGCATAGTGGACGGGGATGTTATCGTTATGCGTTACCAGGGCGTCACCGTCGGTTGCCCGGAGTTGTTGCGCTTGACCAGTGCGTTGAGCGGAATTGGCAGTGACGCTCGCATTGCGATTGTGACGGATGGCCGTCTCTCGGGAGTTTCGCGTGGGACGCTGGTGGTGCACGTCGAGCCTGAAGCTTGGCGCGGTGGGGCGATCGCGCTGATAGAGGAAAGCGATATTGTTCGCTTAGACGGCAATGCCGAGTTGCTTTTTGTACGGGTCGACGCAGAAGAAATGGCGCAGAGAAAGAGCCGGTGGCAACGCCCTGAATTGCAATTGCCGCGAGGGCCGCTGCGTATCGCCTCGCAGATCGTGCGGCCTTTGGAGGAGGGCGCCCTGTGGTGGCCTAGGGATTGAAAGGTCGTCGTTGATAACTCGTATTATGTTGGTTTGGACTAACAGTCGTCACTCAAATGGAGTCTTTGCAGATGGATGAGGAACAGCGTTTCGCTTTCGATACGTGGGGATTTCTTACTGTGGAGGACGTCCTTTCATCCGAACAAGTCGCAGACCTTAAGGCCACTGTTGACGAAAACGGGCCGGACTTGCATTCGCAGCACGCGGACCGGGGCGGTTTCTGGTCGCAGACTTTTTTTGATTTATTGGACTTGCCCGCTTTAGCCAGCATCCTGGACGAGATCTACGGCGGGGTGCGGGCCGACGAACTACCGCATTTTCGCATCGATCATATCAACGTGCACACGCACGGTACCTTTAACAAGGATCTCACTGGGGGTACGATACACGGTGGTAATGGGCGTCTGTTGGACCCGAGTCGACCGCACGAGTTGGTGACGCATTATTTTACTCGCGACGCAGAGAGCGGTGCCTTCGGCAACGGTCTGGTCACCGTGGCGTTTGAGCTAGAGGACACGGTCTGCAACGGCGGCGGTTTCGGCTGTTTAGCGGGTTCGCACAAGGGGCATTATCCCGTACCGCGATCCTGGGTCGATCTGTCGCAAGGTGTACATCCGATGCTCACCCGGGTACCTGCGCGTGCCGGTACCGCGATTATCTTCACCGAGGCCTTGTGCCACGTCACGCTGCCGTGGACGGCGCCCACTACGCGTACAACGCTCTTTTACAAGTATACGCCTAGGGAAGAGGCCTATTCCAGTCCGGAAAATTTCTTTCAGCCTGAGGACGCGGATCATTGGAATGGGATAGATGAACGCAAGCGCGCGATCCTGACGCCGCCGTCGCAAGATTTTGTCAAGCGCAAAGCATCTGCAAGAGCGGCGGAGAAAGCGTAACTGCGATCCTTCTGCTGAGCCCATGTCTACGGCGAGATATGATGCGGCCTCTGAGCAATTTTTTTTCTATTCGGCTTTTTGGAAAGGCTGCCAGTCATCGCCTGCCGCCGCGGCCTGCTCTTCCAAAGCACTGCGCCAACCAGCCGCCTCTCCCTCCTTGATCCGTTTGACATCAAAATCCGGATAGCGGTCTTCGAGCGTGTCGCCGAGTTTTTGCGTCGCCGCCCAGCGATCCCATGCGGTCTGCATCCACTCGTGTGGCAGTGCTTCGCGCACGGCGGGGTCGAGTTGCCAGGCGCTACGCGCGTCGGCGACGGCCGGCTCCTCGGTGGGCGGACCCGACCATCTCGACCAACCGATAGATAAGGTGTTGCGCTCGCGGTCGGGCACGGTGTGGCCGGTGTGGATATTGTTGCCGTTGCGGATAAGGGCTTCGCCGGCCTTGAGCCGAATCGCGACTTGATTGGGTAATGGGTCTTCGCGATTCCAGCTAGGGGTGTGCGGCACGCCAGCATCTTTCATTTTCTGTGGCAGCAGCACGTCATGCTCGAACGGCGTGCGCCAGCGGTGATGGCTACCAGGGATGACCTCGTGGCATTCGTCGTCGGTCAGCGCCAAGAACATGCTCACTCCACTGCGTTCGGCAATGGACTTGGCATTCTTAGCGCGGATTTCTTTCCAGCGGACCCTTTCGGTCTCCTCGGAATAAGCCTCGATGCCTTCGCCCCGGTTATCTTGCTGCGAGAAATAGGGTTTGCCGTCGCCCCACCAGGTCACGTCCCGGTGCCAACTCGGACCGTTCTCATTGCGACGGGGATTGCACCACAGCAGCATGCCGCCCAGCACCATATCTTCTCGCCCGAGTCCGTTGCACCAGGAGTACACGAAGTTGAGAAAATCTTCCGATCCGTGAAATTCGGCGAAGCAAGGTTCATTGAAAGCAGGATGAATCAGGCCGCGGATCGCCCAAGGTTCGTCCTCTTTTGCGCGGTGCACATAGCCCTTCGAGCAGTCGATTTTACTGTAGCCATGCTCAGGCGCGCAGGCTTGGGTGACGCGGCGTCCCGCTTCGCGGAGCACTGGGATCATCGGGTGGTCGACAAAGTCGTTGATGATGAGATAGCCGTGCTGTTGCAAGAAGGCGATGCGTTCGGGGGTGCCGCCTGGGGCGGAGAGCTCTGGTCGAAGATCGGCGAAGGCGTTGGCGCGGTAGAAATCGGAAGGCGTATTAGGGGGCATTCCAGGTTCTCTCATATGACAAAAACTGCCGTAAAGTCTGAATTGACGAGTTGCGCTTGGGTTCGAGTTTAAGGTGGCTGTAGCAGCTTGTCAATGTTAAGTTCACCCATCGCATTTGCGCCCAAGGTTCAGATCACCTTGCATGATTCAATTTAAGCATCAGGCGTTTCGCGTAGCGCCATGGATGATAGCTATATTGGTGTGGCTGATGGCATATCGGCGCGAGCAAAAACTGGTTTATGCATTGATATTGATAAGGGGATGTAGCATGCAGAATGCGGTCAATTTTATTTCTGACGGTCTAGTTTTGCGCCGTCCGAATACGCCCAAGTTCTACAAGAGTGCACGGCTAGCGGTTCAATCCATTTGGATTCCTACACCATTGATGGCGCGGTTGAACAGGTGGAAGCGAAGTTTGCCTAGTTACTCGGCAAAGAGCGGGCGATCTTTATGCCGACGGGTACGCTGGCCTATCATATGGCGCTTCGCGAGCTGGCCGGGCCCCATCGCAAGGTGATTGTGCAGGCCGAAGGCCATATCTACAAGGACATTGGTGACGCCGCCCAGACGCTGAGTGGTTTGAATTTGGTTCCCCTGGCGCCGGGGCGCACCACCTTCACACTTGAAGAGGTTAAGCAGGCGATTGAGTCGTTCCGCGACGAGCGGGCGACTACTCGCGTCGGAGTCATTTCGATCGAGTCTCTGGTACGCCGACAAGACGATGCGATGTTCGATGGCGAACAGATGCGTCGCATTTCGGACTATGCTCGTGCGCAAGAGGTACGCATGCACTTAGACGGCGCGCGTCTGTCTGTGGAAGCTGTGCACTGAGAAATCGCTCCAGCACAGCAGGCGGCACTATTCGACACGGTTTTCGTATCGCTATCAAAGTGCTTTAATTCGGCTTCCGGCGCGATCCTTGCAGGTCCCGCTGACTTCATTGATGATTTTTACCACACACGCCGGATGTTCGGCGGCAGTCTGGCACAGGCGTGGCCCCAGGCTGCCGTCGCCCTGCACTATGCGGATGATTTTATCGCGGATTATCGCGCCGCCTGGTCGGCTGTCGAACTCCTGTTTCAGCACCTCGACGAAGATGCCGCTTTTCGCGTCGAGCGCATCCCGCAGGGGACTCACATCGTCCGCCTGCACGTCGCCGCGAATCTGTCGGAGTTTGCCAAAAGACTGCGTGAGTGTCGGATCCTTCTGGCGACGCTTGCCCCTGGCGAGGAGTGGTTTACACTCAAGGTCAATCCGTCAATTCTGCGCATGCCGGTCGCGGCTTTTCGCGCGGCGGTTTGAAAAATGAATTTTTAGACTATTTGGCCTCCGTTCGTCATCGTTGAGACCGCGGGTTTTTTGCAAGATATGGGGGTGATGCGGGTTCTGCAATCAGAGCAGGTTTATCACTGGTTTGGGCAGGAGTTTCAACAGGTGGACAGGCGCTGCAGACGCTGTTCAAATCCGAAAGCGTATTGATACTTTTGGGACACTCAGAAAAAGGGCTTACGAATCAGATGATCTAAGATTTGTTCTTATTTAAAGCGCTCAATTACATATTGCGACTCAATTAGGCAATCTGGGTTTGACCCACGCATAGAGATAGGCGCCCAAGAATGCCCCGGCAAACGATACCAGAGCCAGATATTCCCCGCTGCCAAGCTGGGCATAGATCGGTCCAGGACAAGCGCCAGTAATAGCCCAGCCAACCCCGAAAATGGCGCCGCCGATGATCGTACCTTTTTGGTATGGCTTGCCTTTGAGGTCTACTGGGTCACCGAACAGAGTTTTCTGACCCGTCATTTTGATAAGTGTGATCGATATCGCACCGACCACCACAGCGGAACACATAACCAGATACATGTGAGGTTCTTCGAAGCGGAACATATTCTGGATTCGAAACCAGGATGAGACTTCGGATTTAATCAGCACGATACCAAAATAGATACCAATAAGCAATGACAGCACATTTTTCATTCCTACACGCCCCTCAAGATAGCGAATCTGCCAGGCCGACCAGGGCCAGGCCACCAATAAAGAAACTAATTGTGGCCACTAAGCTGGGCCACTTCAACGAAGATATGCCCATAATAGAATGCCCCGACGTGCAACCGTCAGCATAGCGCGTGCCGAATCCTACCAGCATACCACCCAAAAATAATGCGGCTACACCTTTCGAGCTATGATAGTGCTCAGGCAGCAGGGAGAAGGGCTCCGATAAAAAGAAGTGCATGCCGAGATAGCTGCCGATGAGGATGCCGACAACAAAAAAGAGGTTCCAGGATTCCTTGAGCCAATTATTCTCTTTGATATAATGCAAATTAGACTTGGGCATACAAATCGAGCAGAGATGGCGGAAACTATTCGATATGCCAAAAGGCTTACCCACAAAAAGCAGTAAAAGCGGTACGGTTAGTCCGACTAGTGGGCCGCCGATATACCAGGGCCAGGGATCTGTGAGCAAATTCATGAGGAGTCGTCCTTTTTCTTCTGTTAGGTAATGCATAGAATAGTTGCAGCAGTTTTGCCGGCGCTATATATACGGCGGCCAGTGGGATCGCGACCGTATAAATTTCTGTAGATGAGAACCGCATATAGATTGCTCATGGCCATCCCGATACCCATCCCAGTGCCGCGGTTATAGCCAAAGAGTCCTGAAAGAATGCTGGTCTTTCCTCATTATATACGATCCTGTGAGTCTATTCTTTCCACGGTTCCACCGAGATTATCCGCTGCATCGAATCACTGGCAATAGCCCCAAAAACTCCGTAGCCCCCTTCGATTCCAACTCCCCAACCCTGAGTTGTATTGTATGGTAAGAGGATATTGGCGTAATCGCGAGCTTCACCGGCGACGAAGTAATCGTAATAATTAGCGTCGATGGCCGTTAAACGCAGCAGGTAGAGTCGTGTAAAACTTCGGTCACAGAAAACAGAATCTGTGGTATAGGTCCCCTCCTCAAGATCGACCACTTTGTAGAGGCTGACGCATTGAAGATCGAGGTCTGCGTCTTTACTCTCAACGACTCCAATTGCCTCACCGAGCATTTTGCCAGTAAGTACTCCCTTGCCCATAATACCTGATTGCCAGGAAAGATTGACGGTCTGACTGAGACCGACCTTCAACGTGTCGGGATGTAGTTCGACAGCGAATACGGGCATCTGTGGGGTGATGAGACTGCCGACGATACTCTTGAAACCAGATGCGGTAATTTCTATCCCATAGTGCGTTTCTGGCTTGGGGGCGAAGTCGGAAGAACTAGAATAATAAGCCTGACGTTCCGCCCGCCATTCGAACAAAGTTGAGTCTGATCCGGCAAAGACGACAACATAGGCGTTCGCGATAACTGCAGCCGGTTCATAGCGCGGTGTAAAGAGGTCTTGCCACTCCTCTTCGTCTATGGTGCCGTCTTGGTCAAGGTCGGCGATAGCAAGCCATTCTCCGTCACTAATTGCGCCGTCGCCATTGCTGTCGACCAAGGCGAGCAGTTCGTTGTCCTCTAATTCACCGTTCTGATTCTGATCGGCAACGGCAAAAGGGTCGACGCGAATTTCGCTGAGTTCGCTCAGATTTGTAGAGCGGTAGAGGCGGACAAAACTCTCGAGTTGAGGATCGAGGGAGATGAGACCGAATACGTTCAATACGGGCTCCCGGTCGTGTGCGAGGTCTTCCCATGCGGTCGATTGCGGATTTACACATGCAGTAATCGCAGTGCATAGGACACAAAGCAGAATCAAACGGCGGATATCAGAAGGCAAATTTGACTCCAAAGCTAAGCATGGGTGGAAACATTGATACGATACGACGTTGCGCTGCATACTTATTTCCAGTGTTGGGATCAGACTGGGTCCGGTATTGATAGGTTAGTGGATTGACGTGATCGGTGATATTGATCGCCTGGACGACGATATCGACAGGACCCCATGGCCGGACATAGCCGAGGTCGACGCGGAAGTAAGGTTTGTGGCGAGCCGAGTTCTTGCTACCGACCAGATAGGCGCTTGCCGAAGACCATTGGGGAATATCGCTAAGGTCGTGGGTCCATTGAGAAGCTCGGCCCTGCAGCGGGGTATGGGGATTGCCAGTGGCATATGAAGCCGAGGCACTGAGCTGACCTCGTTTTTCAAATTCGAGGGTGGCGACCGTATTGAGCGTATGGGTGCGATCGAAATTTGGTGCATACCAGTCGCTCAGTGGGGTAAAATACTGAGTCCGGGCATAGGTGTAGCCGATCCAACCCCGTACCCGTCCAGCTGATTTCTTGATGAGTAATTCGAGACCATAAGATTCTGCGTCGGTGTCCCAGAAGTCGTTTAATGCCGTTAGCTGCTCGTCGTCCCCTCCTTCATCATTCTTCAAAGTCAGGAGATGGTCAAAACCCTTGTGATAGGCTTCAAGACGCAGGAGCAGATCGGAGTTACTGAGGTATTCGACCCCGAAAATATTGTGGGTCGCTAGGGGAGCGCTTCTGTCACCGGGCACGCCAAACCACAGATCAACAATGCGAAACACCTCGTCTGGACTGTTGGCGGTGACGAGAAATTGTCGGTAGAGTCCCCAGTTGTACTTGATAAATAGTTTTTCGGTCGCGGCAAACTTCGCTCCTATACGCGGCTCCAGATACAGTTTGTCGTGCAGACTGTAGTCGGTAGCCCTCAGGCCGGCTAGTACGCTCAGCCTTGGATTGATGGTCCAGCGGTCCTGGATGTAAAAGGCGCTTTCGCGTGTTTTGCTATTGATCGCTAAGGGGTTCCAATGCAAAGAAGTGTCCAACGTGGTTATCCCGAAGGTGAGGTCGAGATCAAACGAAACCTCTTTGTGCTGGATACCGGTTGTCAGATCGTGCTCTTCGTTTATTTTCCACAATAACTCGCTATCTATATTGCGATCGTCAATGTTATCTTTGACTTCAAAATTTACTTTTTCGCGGTTAATAACCGCAGAGCCAGGCGCGGTCAGTTGCTCGGTGGTCTCGTTTGCAAAATCGAATTCAAAACGGTAATCGCTGGTGGATAGGAAGGTCTTAGCGATGAGCGTTGGCGCGATGATCCAGCGCCAGGTGAGCCCGTTGGTGCGATTGCCCCAGGGCCAGTCCAATGTGCCGACGGATCTCTCTATACGGTTTTGGATAGTATTCCGTTCGCTGTAAGAGAAATCGAGGACATCCCTACCGTAAAACCGGCTGTAGGTCAGTCGATGGTTCGGCCCGATCTCGAGGTTAGTCTTTATCTGGTAGTCGAAAAAGTGATACGGGAATTCAAACGAGGAAAAACGCTCGATCAATTGGTCGAGGTAGGTGCGACGGGCCGAGATCATCCAAGACCCCTGCACCGGGCCGATGGTCGGAATCGGCCCCTCGAGCAAGCCCTTGGAAGAGATCAAGGAGACATTGCCGGAGCCTGAAATTTTCTCGGTATTGCCCTCGCGGTTGACGATATTCAACGTTGCCCCCATTCTGCCTCCGTAGCGGACCGGGAATCCACCGGCCTGAAATCTGGCATCGTTTATGGCATCGGTATTGAAGGTTGAGAAGATGCCCCCAAGATGCGAAGGGTTGTAGACGGTGATGCCGTCGAGGAGGATCAGATTCTGATCCGGGGTGCTGCCGCGAATATAGAGCGCACTGGAGAAATCGTTGGCCGTCTGGACACCAGGTAGCATCTGCAGAGTACGCATAACATCAGCTTCGATAAAAGCCGGTGCCGAGTTAATCTCCTTCATATCGAGCTTAATCTGGCTACTCTGCACGGATTTTTTCAACTCCGAGTACGAGGCCTCGACCGTGACCCCTTCAGTTTGCAGAATATCTTCGATAAGTCGGATATCGACTCTTGAATTCTGTGTCTCTGTGAGCACTAATTCATGGAGCACGGCTTGATATCCGATCATGGTCACGTTGAGCTTATATGATCCAGGGGCTATCTCGGAGAGGACGAAATAGCCGTCTTCATTGGTGGTAGTTCCATGCGAGGTTCCCACGAGAAAGAGATTGGCATAGGCGATGGGTTCGCCGCTGGCATCGTCGCGCATAAAACCGCTGACTGATCGCTTGATAGTTCTCTGTGCGGCAACCTCAGTAGCGGAATTTATCTCATCTTGTGCCTCAGTCGGTGTATGGCATGCGATCAAAGCAGCTGTAAGAGCTACCACAATAACTTGGTGTAAACCCGAATTCACGACACCCATCTCTCCTCATCTAAAATGAATATAACCGGCCTGTATTGTACACGTATAACCCCTATGCGCTGGATAAATGTCACCGGATTATTATTCTGCGCTTACGTCCGTACTCTATGTCGCATACAGACACAATTGCAGGCGGGCGATCAGTGAATAGGCTTCTGCGACCGCCCGGCTCAACTGTGCTGTATCGGGGTCGTGATTACAAAACCATCGCTATACTGCAGGTAACATAATCCGTAGCGCCGAGAGAAGGTTAGTGATCATCAGTATAGTGAAAACGTGGGCGGTGAAGGCATGTTATCCTATTGGACAAGACGTCGATCGAGTGTATTCCCGTTTTGTCTTGCCTTGAAGCTACGGTCGCTCGATCGGGGTTCGGACGGGCGACAGATTTTACTCATCTATGCGAGCGCTGAGCTCGGTCATCTGTAGACGGTGTGCGAGATTATGTGGTTCGAGCGAGTAGGCATTTTCGTAGGCGCTACGGGCTTCTTGCCATTGGCCCAGAGTCTTCAATATAGCGCCAAGATTGGTATAGGTCTGAACATCGTGAGGGGCAATGGCGATTGCGCGCCGATGGAGTTCGGCGGCGCGAACTGCTTCGCCCTGTTCAAAATAAAGGCGGCCAAGGCGCTTGTAGAGTTCGGCATGTTCAATGCCGGCGGCAAAGGCCTGTTCGAGAGTCTTTATGGCTTGTGGTCTTTCAAGGATATTGGCTAAATGTGCGTATGCTACGAATTCTTTGGGTGCGAGGGCGATGCTTTGCCGGAAAGCGGCTATGGCTTGTTCTTGCCTCCCTAGCTGTTGGTAGCAGGTGCCCAACAGCGAATAGAGTCTGGGCTCGGGTTGTAGCTCCAGCCCAGCTAGGCAATACTCGACGGCACGCGCTTTATTGCCCTGTATAAATAGCCCGAGGGCTGCGTTATACAGCGTCGACTGATCGTGCGGTGCTATTTGCGCGGCTCGTAGCATGGTGGCAGTAGCTGCGGGCTGGTCGCCCTGTTTTTGCAGGGCCTTGCCCAGTTGTTTAAGCGTGGACACTCTATCGGGAATAAAGTGCAAGGAATACTTGTAGGCTGTGATAGCGAGTGTCGTCTCGCCCTTCTCATAAAGTCCGATTCCCAGATTGTTATACCCTGAGCTGATCAATTCGGCGATTTCGGCATCACTGCCGATGGCGTTGAGATGGTCTAGCGCTTCGCGCTGTCCTGGTATCTCCGGATGGACAGAAAGATAGACTAGTTTCAAAACTCTGAGTGGGATGCTCTCGGGGAATTTTTGGACCATCGGCGCAATAAAGTCCGCGAAGCGTTCGGGATACTGCAGATACACTAGGCCGATGCGCTCGTGCGCATCTTGCAAGTTGATGATATCTGGGGCTAAGGCTATCGCCTTTGTCATTTGGTCTGTACCGGTCTCGCTATTCCCGGAGGCCATATAGTACCGGGCCGACATGTAGAAGGCGAGCGCTTCGGCTTTTTTTATTGATATGGCGCTGATGCAGATTAGGCAGATTACGGCGCAAGCGTAGATGGCGCGACCGCTAGGCTCATGCCAACGGACTGCCCGTATACCGACTTGCTGTACTATCCAGGCTACTAGCAACGAAGAGCCGGCTGAGGCGATATAGAGGTAGCGGGAAGGGCCCACGGGCATATTATGCAGGATGCGCTCCGGTAGGACGAGAAAGGGCAAGAGAAAGAGCAGTATCCAAGCGGCCCAGGCGCTTATGGCATTCCGGCGCGACAATAGAACGGCCAACCCCGCCAAAGCGGCCATGCCCAAAGCGACTTCCCAGTCCGGTCTTGTGCTCGGGGCGAGAGACAGCCAGTGGGCAGTGGAGAACAATCGACCGACAAACCAGATAAGAGTCCGGCCGCTGCCTGCCAATAGGGTCCAGGCTTGCTCTGGCGCGTACGAGCTTGCGGCATCCCAGGTGCTGGTGCGCGTCGGGGTGATTTGTATGACTAGATAGAGCATTGGTAGTAGGAGTAGGCATAGTGGCGCCAATTCACGCAAGGTTCGGCGCCAACCCCTGTTATGACTCAGGGACCAGGCCAGGCAGAACGGCCACGTCATGACCGTGGCGACGTGAGCGAGGGGGCTGACCGCGGCTAGGCCATAGAAGGCCGTGAGATACCGGGTCGAGCGAGTCGACGCGTAGGCGCCGTAACAATAGACCGTCGCCGCGATGAGCAACATCGCCAAGGGGTATTCCAAGGCCGAAATCCATTGCACCGCCTGAATATGGGTGACGTTGAGCAGAAATAGCAGCCCGGCGAAGAGGCTCAATTCGCGGTTGGCACCTAAGCGGCTGTAGGCCAGCGCTAGGCAGAGGCTAGTCAATACGTGGCAGGCAACGGAGAGCAGGTGGAAAAGCGCAGGATTGTCGCCCCAAGCCGCGTAAGCGGCCCAAGTCACCAACTCGTCGATCGGGCGTCCGGAGACGGTGGCTTTGTTCGGGGAAAAGAAAAAGGCGGGATCCGCGGTAAGCCGGGGGTAATCCTGTTGGATTTCGTTGTCGTGGGTGAAAAATAAGTGGTCTTTTAGGCTGCCAAAACACAGGACAGACAGCACCAAGACGACGGCGAGGTAAGCCGCCAGCGTGTAGAATTTATTGTATACTGGGAATACCGTTGTAGTCATCGTATCAGGTTATTTCCAGTCCGGTCGGGCAACCAATACGCGTCGTCAATGAACAGTTGAACGATGCGATCAACGTACTCGGCCAGTGTATGACGCGGATCCATATCGACCAAAAGACAGATTGATCACGCAGAGCCGGCAACGCTCAGAGCATGAAAGCCCAGAGAAAGGCATCGTTGAAAAGCAGCGGCGACGGCACGATCACTGCGATCAAACCATAGATTCGGCGCAGTATGGGTCGATGACGGATGAGTTTCGGCTCTAATAGAAGCGCCAGCCCCTGAAGCAAGAAGAACAGCGTCATCGAGCCAAATGTGGCCGAATGTCCAGCCAAGTAATAGGGCAGTTCCAGCACAATTTCATGCCAAAGGCCCGAAACGGTAAACACCGCAAAGGCCGCTCGGTAGGGCTTGCGCAACAGTGGTGCAAAAATCAAATGGCGCAGCCAATCGCTAACCCAGCGATTCCAGTAGCGGCCCCAGAACTTGGAAAGCGAAGGGGCCAACAAGGGCCGCGTGTGCACGGGGCACAATACCCGACCGGTCGGTAGAAAAAAGATGCGCAATACCGCTGCGAAGGTCTCGGAAAAGGCGTAGAAAGGCAAGAGAGCCATATAGGAGCGCTGCAGGGGCGATGGCTCGTAATTTATTACCAAGTACCAATACATACTGTAGGCTGCTGCGCAATGAATAGCCCAAAATAAAAGCGAGCGCACCGCTGGCCAGATCAACTTGGGAGAGAATTTCGGACTGCGATCCCATGAGAGGGGAGAATAGCAGGGAGCAACAAGATAGAACGCGGCACCATAGGTTTTCCCGACGCGCTGCGATCCAGCTAATTTAATAGGAATTCCGATTAACAGATAAGCCACCATGAAAGCGACAAGACCCAACGCAATACCGAACGAATCAAACAGCGCTGACATAGACGAATTACCGGGGAGCAGTAGTGCTCCTTGAAGAGGCGAAGTAGGGTGAACGAAGAGAGAATATACCGCACGCGTCTTTATTGTCCAGCACCCCGTAAATATCGATTGACCGGCGGCCGTCGATGGGGGAAAGTCGCAGGTTAGGAGAGACCGCCAAGTTACCCAACTGACCGACTATATAAGACAGGGCATCAGTATAGCCTGACAACCGTTTTTAATGGGAGCAAGACGATACCCAACGATCAGTTAATACACCACGTGCACTAGCTTCTGCACGACTTCTTTCCTTGCTTGGGTCGGCACTACTATTTGCACCACGTATACCCCCGGTGCCGCAGTCTGCCCAGCGCCTACCTCGCCATCCCACGCAAATTGCGCCCAGTTGCTCTGGGGACTGGAATTCGCCAACTCGGCTACTTGGCTACCATCCAGCGAGAAGACCCGTACCTGGGGTTTAACATCGGTTTTCACCACGACAAAGCGCAATCGATACGAGTCGTTGATACCATCCTGATTCGGCGTTAAGACTGCACTCTGACTGATATTGCGAATCAGCGCCCCGCCCGCGACTGCCTCCGGAACGAAGACCTGATCGGCTCCGACAAAATCGGGCAGTACTCCTTGCGTGTTCTCTTGTTCGACCGAACTGGAAACGAGTGTTTCAAAAACGGTCGGGCTCTGGAATACCCGCGTCTTAAAGACGATCTCCACCGAGTCGCGCTTCACTGCTGCCTGGGGCAACTGCACCAGTAACGAGTCCCCTCTCAACAAGCTCGTAGCGTCGGTTTGTACCCCCCCAACCGTCGCGCTCACCAGCTCGGCGCCGGTGCCGGCGGCGGGCATTATTATCCGCACTTGGTTAAAGCCGACATCCGCACTGCTGAAAGACACCGGCTTGATGGTGTAGCGAAACTCCATCAGCGAGTCCAATGCCGCTTCCCGCGGGAACACGTTTCCGTTCAATCCAGAAGTAATGACCGGATCATTGGCGACAAAGGTCAGCGAGCGCAGCGTGGGAAAGACCTCGGGGTCGTCGCTGCTCAAGGTGACCCGCGTCTGCAACCACCGTCTCGGTGACGGCGACTGGAAGGACTGACCGGATAACCGATGTGGGTTACTCCAATGACTCCACGACGAATCGCGGATGCGCTCGTCAATGATATCTCCCTTTTGCCGCCTCTTCGCCTTCTCGTAAGCGTCCTTGGTCACCTCACTGCCATTGGTCAGGTAGTAGCGCCGGATCTCGCGGAAGCCATTGCCCGTCTGCGTCTGCACCTCGATCTGCGTACCCGGCGGCAAGTCCGCGTCCCACTCGACGCGACTGATGCTGCGGGCACCACCCAGGGATATGTCGTCAGACTGCAAGGAGACGGAGGCGGGATAGCCCTCGCTATGGAAGACCCATAACTGCAGGGCGCGACAATTGCCACGGCCATTGGGCACGCGCCAGTTAAAGAAACGCACTGGCCGCGACGGGAACTGGAAATCGTAAATGCCCTTGGAGCCCGTATCGGACGCAAGCAATTCGTAATCATAGGGTCCCTCTACATCGGCAATGGAGGTCGTGCTAGATGATCCGTCGGAGGTAAATATTTCTTGTACGGAGAAATCACAGTGGGCCTGGAGTGTATTTTGCACGGCTACCGGTTTATAAACGGAGTAGGTGAAGGGTCCGTTGCCAGGGATCCACACCGCCCGATCAACGCGAAATACATTGCCAAAATCAACTACGGCCCAGAAGCCCGAATCGCGCCAGTCGCCGCTGACGATGACGGCCTCAATATTCCATTTGCGAAATGCCATATCCTCATCGAGCAATGCTTCAGCACCGCTGCCCCGGCCACAGGCGCGGTCCACACACTCCCTTGAATCCGAAGACCATGTCCTGCCTCCCCAGCCCACATCACCAATCTCCAAGCGACGTTCAATCGTGACCTTAGATGACAAATTGAAACCGACGGCGTCAACCTCGATTTCGGCCAGTGCCGCGTCGGGGGTGCGACCCGCCGCCTCAAATCGCACAAAGCGCACCGGCGAGAACTTCTGACTGGGGTCGTCCTTTACCTCAAGCTCAAATTCGACTTCGCGTAAGGTATTGTTATTGACGGGCAACCCGACGCGATCGAAAACGATCCGCTTGCCCCCGCCAAAACTCACCGGCACTCCCGGACTGGTGAACACCGAAAAAAAGGTGAAAGGGCGGGCCCCTTCGGTGTCGGGGAAGACCACGCGAATCTTGTCCGCGATCACCGCCCGTCCAAGGTCGAGTTCAACCCAAAATTTCTCCGGAGGGTCGTCGGCTGCTGGCTGCCACCAGGTATTTGGATCCTGGTCGGCGATCAGATGTGCGTCGGCTTGGTTAGAGGGGGTACGCGCGGGGCGCACGCTACCATACAGATCACCGATGGTTACAGATGAAAACTCGCGGCCGTTAGCCACCGCATTGAACGACTTGCTAAATCGCTTGACCTGAATGCCATCGGCCTGCACATCGACCAACCCCTGCGGGGGATTCCAGGACTCGAAATCCATTCCGCTAAAGACGAGATTTTCTCCCATGAGGCATTTGGCAGAAAACAGCAGGGCGGTTACAGCCAACAAACTCAGCATCTGATTTGCTATGGGCGTCATTGTGCTGCCTCTCTTGGCCTGCTATTAGGCCATTACGATGCTGTACATACCTTTTGCAAAATCTCGAAAATTACAGCCTGAGTTGTAAGGTCAGTCTTTCTAGAAACATATCAATGAATCCACTCACGCACCAATACCGGCCGGCAGACCTGCCGCTTTGCAAACAATTCACTCTTTCATTTAATCTCAGCTTGCCATTGCAAGGATCTGCTTCGCTGAATGCACGGCATATTCGAACTCGAAATTCGCCACCCGACAGCATTTCGACAAGCCAAGCCGACTGTTTTGTATTGGCCGCTTCACCGCAAGCCGGACACTCAGAGCACATTACCCAAAACATTGATTTAACGCTACGAACGTACTCTATCCCACCTCTTCGCCGCACTCGGCACCCGGGTCTTCATGCGCGAAAGTAAGGGTGTATTCAACGCCCTCTTCGCCGTGCCAACTTGGTCGCGACAGCTATATCCCGACTTGTCGAAAGGGGACAACACATATCCGGGCCAAAAACCCTCTTTTCTCGAGAATTTAATGACCGACGCCCAACCGTTTTGGGCGACAGGCCAACTAGGTCATCTCGGATCGGGCATCGGGCACGAGGATGGCCCATCGGGGGGAAACTGTGCCTCAAAGCCAAAGCCGTCAACGGCGGTGGCGACCAATTTTTGCTTATCGAAGGGACCGAAGGCGATCGCCATCGGGGAATGTTGCAAAAAACGGGGGAGAGCGAGCTCAAGCACTTGACGAGATGGGCCGCCAAGGAACACGAAGAGGAATTGCTGTGGCATACCAGTACGATTCTCGAACGCCTGGTTGACGAGCGAACCCAGGAGCTCAACGAATCTACCTCAATGTTGCGCCGCGAAGTCGAAGTGTGCAAACGAGCTGAAGCGCAGGCGCGCGAGGCCGTGGTCGAAAATTAGGTGCCCATCAAGAAGGTCCATCACCGCGTTAAGAATAACCTGCAGATCATCTCAAGTCTCATCGAACTGCAAACACAAAGAGGGGATGACCCTAAGGCTCTGGGGGTTCTGCCAGCAGCCGCAACCGCATTTTATCCCCTTGCACTCAACCACGAGGGCCTCTACACCAACCGGCAGCTATCCAAAATCAATTTAAGCACGTATCTGCAAAATCGGGCGAGGATGCTGGACGACGCCTATGCCAATCAGGAACGCGGCATCGAAATGCATTTGCAGCTGCAAGGAGATAAACCTCAACTACGCGGCTGCACCCTGCAGCCTGATCATCGAATTGCTCAACAACGCCTTGCGACCCAGCTCGGTGGCGAAATCGCAGGCAATGAGATCGAGGGCACGAGTTTCGAACTCCACTTCCGCGCCCGGTCAGATGCTTGACCGAACAGTACATTTCTTGGCGATACCGTAGCAGGCAACCTGCAACTGAGCCGCCAGCACACCGAATGCGTGGCTGTACTGCTGGCCGGACGCACCGTTTCCGTAATCGTCCAATGTTCCCGTTTGTCCGCCACAACTTGTCGCCGCACGGCAGACCAGCGTTCTTAGCCAGTTATGGATATCGTAACCCAGGGCATCATTGGGGCGGCTTGCGCTCAGGCTCTCGCCAAACCGCAGCACAGCCGCACGGCTGCGTTGGCGGGAATGTGCTGCGGTTTGGCGCCTGATGCCGACGCGCTAATCAACAGCGCCAGCGATCCTTTGCTACAGCTAGAATATCACCGCCATTTTAGCCATGCATTGGCCTTTATACCGATCGGGGCCGCCATCGCCACTCTCTTGCTGTGGCCGCTTTTGCGCCGCCGTCTCTCGTTCGGTGCGCTCTACCGCTATGCACTTATCGGCTATGCCACCGGCGGCCTGCTCGACGCTTGTACCAGCTACGGTACTCACCTGTTCTGGCCTTTTTCGCAGCAGCCCATCGCTCTGAGCATTATCGCTATAGCCGACCCGGTCTTCACCCTGGCGCTGTTAGTTCCATTGGCTATCGGCATCAAGAGAGCGACCCCGATGCGCCAGGGCCTCGTCCTCGCCTCCGCCTATCTGCTCTTTGGTTTTGTGCAACATCACCGCGCCGAGGCCATCGTCTACGAAATCGCCGCCGAACGCGGACACGCGCCCGAGCGCCTGCTGGTCAAACCGACCGTCGCCAATCTCGTGCTCTGGCGCGCGCTCTACATATTTGGCGATAGCGTCCGAGTCGATGCGATCCATTTAGGTGAACCGTTCCGTCTATATCCCGGCGCGACGACCGCCATCTTTAACTCCGAGCGTGACATATCTTGGGCGCCCGCCGACTCGCGCGCGGCGAGCGACGCCCGGCGCTTCACCGCCTTTGCTCAAGGTCTAACTACCCGTCATCCGACCCGGCCCGACTTCATCGGCGACACTCGCTATGCCATGCTGCCCAATAGCATCGAACCTCTGTGGGGTATCGAGTTGGACCGGTCCGACCCCGACCGGTCCGCTCGTTACCTGACCAATCGCTCGCTGGCTCCCACCATACGCCGCCAGTTTCTCAGTATGCTGTTACGAGATGACCTGGCTCACGGCGCCGCCGAAGCCGGAAGCACGGTTGGGTCGATCCCAAGTACGAAATAGATGCCTGCGTAGGACATCGCGCTCACCAACAGAATTCCCAGCATATTTAAGAAAAAACCCACCTGCGCCATTTGCCGAATCTCGATCCAACCGCTCGAAAAAAAGCGCGTTGGGCGGGGTCGCGACCGTCATCATAAAGGCGCACGAAGCCGACAGCGTTGCCGGTACGATCAGCAACAGAGGTTTCACCTCCATGCTCTGCGCCAACGCGGCCAGAATTGGAAGCATAATGGTGGTCGAAGCGATATTCGAGGTAAATTCGGTCACAAAGGTAATTCGCGCGCAGATCGCCAGGATCATCATCCAAGTGGGCGCATTGCGCAGGATGCTCAAATGCTCCGCCAGCCAAACTTCTACACCCGTCGCCTTAAAGCCCGTCGCCAAGGCAAAACCGTCGCCCATCAGCAAGACGATATCCCAGGGCACCGCTTTCGTCCCCGTCTTCCAGTCCATCGCAAAAATACCTTATCTGAAATCAACTGGGATCACAAAGAGCAATACCGCCATAAATACTGCCGTCGCCGTATCGTGCAAATATGTTAGCGTGATCCGCCGAAAAGAGGCGGCTCCAACCCGGCAACATAAAAAGTTCGCCCACCAAAATAGGCTTTCTAAATACCCACAGACATACGGTTATCATAAACGCGATCGCGATGGTCTTTGCGCCGCGGCTCGGTCGCCCCAGTTGCGCGAGCTTCTCGGACCCCACCGTGCGGGCGGCTTCGACCGGAATCTGCACCTGACCCAAGCCCAAATAGACCGCGTATCTGAGCAGTGCCAGCCTAATTAACGGCGAGCAAACCGCCGCCAGCGGCAGCTCCAACGCCATCCATGTCGTAAAACCGATCTCGGGTGAATTCGGAAACAGCTCGCGTATCAACGCAGCGAAAACGACATTGGTGCCGGTGCCGATCAAGTTACTCATACCACCCACCGAAGCGCTGGATGCAATCACCAACACTAAATACTGTGCCGAAACTACGCTCGATTCGCCCATTCGCATCACTATGCGCTAACTCAACCACCACCGCCAGGGCAACCGGCCACAGCATCAGGGTGGTGGCAGTATTGGAAATCCACATCGACCAAAAGGCCGTCGCCAGCATAAAACCGATCATTATCCGTTTGAAATGTCTTCGCGCTGTGTCGGTCAAATTGGCTCGCCACTTGACAAGCCGACCGGGTTTGCAATTACTTAGCCCGCTCTTACGGCCCCTATTACATGGAGTACAGGCTATGAAAGTTGTCGTCTTTGGCGCCGCTGGCTGGGTCGGCCGCGCCATCCTGGAGAATTTGAAAGGACACCACGAAATCCGCGCTTGCGATCGCGGACCAGAATCTTGGCAGAAAGCCGGTCCCTGGTCGGACGGCGAAATCGTAGACGGCAACATCGCCGATTACGACACCGTTGATCAGGCTTTGGATGGCGTCGACGCCATCATTCACGCTGCAGTCTACTTCGGTGCCTATGACAAAGACGACCAGGCTCCCTTCCAGATCAATATCAAAGGCCTGTGGAACGTACTCGAAGCCGCTCGTCACCGCGATATCAACCGCATTGTGCACATCGGTTCCTGCCAGATCGAGCATCCACAGGGCACCTTCTTCGACACCGACATCCGCCGCCCCGACGGCTCGCTCTACGCCATCAGCAAACGCCTGCAAGAAGAAATGTGCCGCCAATTCCACGAAGCCTTCAATGCCTCGATCGCCGTGCTCAGGCCCTGCTCGATCATCGACAGCCGACTTAGTTTGAGCAAGTACGGCCAGCCCATTGAAGCCGGCAGCTGGAACATCGGAATGGTCTGTCGCCACGACTTGGCCGAAGCCAGCCGAATGGCTATCGAAAAAGACGACTTAGGTTTCGAAGTGTTGCACATGGCCGGTGCCAAAGAAGCCGACAAGTATTGCAACACCCAGCGTGCACGCGAGGTATTAGGCTTTGAATTCAAAGGGAATTTGGATCAGTATCGATAAGTTTTTATAAGCAGGAGATGTTCGGATGGACATGGCGATTGCTATGAAGCTTTTCTCCAAATTCTCCAAGAGTATTTGACTACCACATATCTATGAAGCAGGTTGCCTACACCAGAGCTAGCAGATAAAGGAGACCAACAAAACTATGCCCGTCCTAAGCCAACAAGACCTAGCCTTTTTCGCTAAAAACGGATACGTGGTTGCTCGCAAAGCGATCACGCGCACACAAGCTCAGCGCACGGCACAAGTCGTCTGGAACTTCGCCGGCCAAGATCCAGACAAACCCGAAACCTGGTACGAAGAAGGCAGGGGTATCATGGTCGAAGCCTATCACCAGCAGGCTATGTGGGACAATCGCACCAGCCCGCGCGTTCATCAGGCGTTCAGTCAGGTCTGGAACAACGACAAACTGTGGGTTAGCCACGACCGCGTCAGCATCAGCCCACCTAGCCGCAACCCCAATGCTAAAGAGCACTGCCTGCACTGGGATATGAATATCGACAATCCCCCCTTTTCATTCGGTGTCCAGGGCGTACTCTACTTGACCGACACCCCAGCCGCACAGGGCGCTTTTGTCTGCGTGCCCGGTTTCCACCGCAAAATCGAAAAATGGCTCGCCAGCCTGCCCACAGATGCCCCACCAAAAGAACAGGATCTACTCGCTCTCGGCACCAAGCGCATCGACGCCGAAGCCGGCGACCTCATAATCTGGCAAACTACTCTACCGCATACCGCGAGCTTGAACCGCGGCGAGGCCCCGCGCGTCGCCCAGTACATCACCATGGGCCCGGCCGGCGAAAAAAATGCCGCCGAGCGCGCCCACCGCATCGCTTTTTGGCGGGAGCGCCTTTCCGGCCTAGGCCGCTATGCGAAAGAGCGCGAACACCATGAGATTCCACCGGCTAAACTCACGCCACTCGGCCGTAAATTGGCTGGCATCGACCCCTGGCACAGAAAGGTGCAAAGCTATGCTCATCCCCTGTCCGCGCGTCGCCGACAGCGCCGTAGATTTCGCTAATAAACACCCCCACAAATACCGCTACTGCGCTCCGCAATCACTCCGGCAGTTTTGGCAGGGGACCAAGTGCATGCCAGTCGAGGGCGGGCATGCGCTGGTCGGCAGTGCCGAGGAGGGGCTCTGCTTTTACACCTACTATGATGACAGCGATATCTTCTCGACCGCCACGGAGGATGACCAGAAGATGTGGACCCTGGGTGACGTCGCCGAGTTTTTTGTCAAACCCGGCCTCGAACGCGCCGACTATTGGGAACTGCACATCACTCCCAACGACTTTGTCATGGATATTTATATTGCGGATCGCGGTAAGTTTCAAGCAGGAGCGATCACCTGGGACCAGGTCATAACCCATAAAAGCGGAGCTATAAAACGCGTCGAGATCGCCGATCGGCATTGGTCGGTGGAACTTTGCATTCCGTGGCGGGCTTTCGCCGTCGACGGCATCCCATCCTCGGGTACAACCTGGCAATTTGCGGTCTGCCGCTACAATTACAACAACGACCTGGAGAAGCCCGAACTCTCGTCAACCGCGCACCTTACGGCGCCCGGTTTCCACCGCTACGAGGAGTTCACCGGTCTTGTATTCTAGACATTTCAGTATTATAAACTGTGAGAAAGGCCTAAAATTGCCCTACTTACTGCGGAAAGACGCCACGCGATGAAGATCAAATGGTCCATCGGCGCCATAATTCACCACAAAAAATACGACTATCGCGGAGTCATCGTCTCCTTTGACCCGTGTTGCCGCGCCGATGAGCAATGGTATGGCAGCAACCGAACCCAACCGACCCGTGACCAACCCTGGTACCACGTGCTGGTCGATAATTCGGCGACGACGACATATGTGGCCGAGGAAAATATCGAACTGGCCCTGGCCAAGGACCCGATTGAACATCCGCTATTGCCCCATTTTTTCTCGTCTTATTTTGAGGGGCACTACTATAGCCACACGCTGAACTGACGGGCTGGTTCAGTCCAGCAATTCCAACGCCTGCAAGCCCGCCCGTATATAGCCCAGCGCAAAAGCTTTACCCCGTAGCCCGCCTTCGTCGGCAATGACCTTGGGCGTATGGTCCGGTGTGATCACCCCGTCGTACCCGGCGTCGCGGTAGGCCTTGAGGGCGGCGATCATGTTGACGTCACCTTCGTCGATAAAGACCTCATCGAACTTGGGAAAACCCCCACGTACATTGCGGAAATGCACATAGAAGATCTTGCCCTGCGTGGCGAAACGGCTCACCGCCTCGACCGTCTTCTCCGGACCCATTTCAGCAACCGTACCCTGGCAGAATTCTAAGCCATTATGCTCGCTAGGCACCAAGTCGATCAGACGCTGCATTGCGTCGTGATTGGTCAACAATCGGCCCGTGCCAAACAGGCTCTCGGCCGGCGGGTCGTCCTGATGGGCGGCGAGCTTGACGCCTGCTTTTTCGGCCACCGGCACCACCCGTTCGAGAAAATAGGCCAGTCGAGACCACATTTCCTCGACCGAAACCTCTTCGTCGACGATCGACGGCGCGTCTTTTACCAGTGCGTAATCAAAGCTCTTGAGTCCGGCGTCGCCACGGCCGCCACCGCTGCCGTAGGCGCGCCAATGCCCCGAAACTCCAGCCAGACTGAAATAATAACCGAGTATCGGAATGCCGACTTTACCCATGTTCTCGATGGAGGTGCAAACCTTGGCGATTTGTGCGTCGCGCTCTGGCAAGGCATGGACGATCGGGTACATGTGGTCGCCGGGCAGGTTTTCGATGGCACAGAGCTCTAGGTCACACGAATCGACAAATTTTTTCATCCGCAGCAATTCGAAATAATCGAGCACACCGTCTAGCGCGGTCGAGACCGCACTGTGATGTCGCTGACGACTGAGGTGGCCCCAGTCATCGCCGAGACGGGGGCTGTGGACGACGATATGCGTGACGCCCATCTGCCGGGCGAACTGCATGTTTTCTTTGGTCAGGGCTTCAAGACCGAATTTTAGACCGAGTTTCATCGCGTAACTCCGTAGATGTAAGCGGGCCGTTTTACGTTGACTCTGCAACTGATGGTTGAAACTATACTGGATAAAGACTTACTGTTCCTTATATCGTCGCCATCCGTAACGCGAAACCCTCCAATCTAGTGCGTCGAGGTGCGTCGCGCGGATCGCTTCGATATGGCGCGTATGAATTTCCGCTTGCTCTTCCGTATGCGCGTAGTGGGCCAGAAGTTCGTGATCTAATTCGACGCCCAAACCGGGCCCTGTCGGTACGGTGAGAAAACCTTGGTCATAGACCATTTTACCTCCTTTGATCACATCGCCTTCCCATTGATTGTAATGCGCGTCGAGCGGGTGCGCGGAAAACGGCGGGTAGGCACGGTCGCGCCCCCAGACGATGTGATAGGGCATTTCGTAGGGGAAGACGAAGGCGGCGATATGGAGACGGATTGCCGTCGCCGGGCCCAACTCGTAGGCGCTATGCATGCCGATGCCCAAGCCCATGAAGCGCGCCGCGTCATAATAGCGCTTCAGCGCCAAGGGGCCCGCATAGGCGTCGGGCGCGGAAATATCGGCCGGCTGATAGCGGCGCAAAGCGTCGACATCCAACGCCGCGTCCAGCGTGCCATCGCCGTAGCGGCCCCGGTCATCGGGTTGCTTGATAATCGGCGGCAACCAGGCGTGCGAAGAAATCGGTATCGGGCTCAACAGCCGCAGGCGATGGCCGGCGCAGAAAATGTGGTCGAAGCGGCCGCCGACTGGCTCCTCGATCCACTCGATGTGACAGTCTTCAACCCCACGCATAAAACGCAGTGCTTGCGCCTCGCCCCAAGAGGCGTGTGGGTCGACGCGAATATCGACGTCTGGCCCCACAGCTTGGCGTATATTGTGCACCAGCTCTATATACCGATGAGGCTCGAAATCGCACATGGACAGCTTGATATTGTGGAAGCCATGCTCGCGAATAATGCTCTGCAGATACTCGGGATAGCTTTCGTAGGTAACCGCATTTTCGCCGTTGATATCGGGAAAGCTGTACCAGGTATAGGCCGACATCGGCACGCGCTCGGCCAAAGGCGTTTGCAGCGCAAAGAGCTCGTGCAGATATTGGCCTACGGGCCGGTCGGCGATTTTGCCGCTCAAATCCCAATAGGCCAATCCCATATCGGCGCGGATGCTCGAATCGAAGGGATTTTTGCCCAGCACTCTCGCCTTCAGTTCGTCCAGGTCCGAATTTGCGCCCTCGGCGATGCCGACCAACCCCTTGTCGGTCTCGAACTCGGCGAAGGTGAAACTCTCAGCCGAGCCATCCCAGCGTTTGGTGCCCACCCACGGCATCAGGACCCGGTAGCCGCGCACGTCGCGGATGGTGTGGCCGGCGGCTAAGCCCTCTTGCTGTATGCGCTCTTCGACGGCTTTGGTCGCCGCCACGTTCTCGCGGTCGAATTCGAGCAATTCTTCTATCGGATCCATCGAATACATCCTCCTCATTCGTGATGTTGGCGTTTGCCTCCGGCCTTGCGATAGCTCTCGGTGCTTTCGGCCTGCATGCCCAGGGATGCGAAAAAACTCCCCATCCGCCTATACAGGTCTCGGTCGGCCGTTGGAAATTCCCCTTCGAATATTTTCAGGTATATGCCGGTAACAATGTGTTTGAATCCCGGATCGCTCAGCTCGATATATACATTGGCCAAACTATCGTAGGCCTCCACCATACCTCGCCTATCACCGGTAGCCGCAAGTCGCTTCAAATGCGCGCCGCTATTATGCACAGCCTGTCTATAGACCCTTTGGGCTAACTCGCGATGACCCTCAGCGTCGAGCATTTGGCCGATAACAACTAAATTGAGGAAACTGGTGGGATAGAGCTCGATTGCTTTGTTCAGCGCGCTCATGGCGTGTCGGTCATCGCCCTTTTGGAAGTATGCCCAGGCTATCTGCATGTGGTTCCCCGGATTGCTCGGTTCCATGCGCGCATCAGAAAGGGCTAGTTCGAGCGATGAAGGACGGCGAAAAAACTCCCGATTGATCCACTGCTGATAGGCGCCGGTATTCATCTTCCATATTGCGACCAGCCGCCGTAGCGACAACAAGTCTCCCTGGACTACGGTCAACAACACGTCGTAGTAGGCACCCAACTCGGCATCGGCAAATTGATTGACTCCGGTAGTGACGGATTCCAAATAACCCGCCGGCATGATGCGGCTGTCATGGCCCGCCCCCGCACGGGGATCTTCGCGGGCGGGCAATCGGGCCAATAGGGGATCTGACAGGCCTATCGCGTCAATAATATGCACTTTGGGCCCGGCGTAAAACCCACTGAGCCCAATATTCATCCAGGCCGCCACGACGGTGCTGTCGTCCGCTGCGAGGGCGATAAAATGGCCCTCCTCCAGGCCTGGCAGGATCTCGGGGTGTAAGTTGCCTTGGCGCACCTGCTGCGAACGCATCGCCCACCAGTGGTCTGGGTAGGGTGCGCCCGCCTCCTTCCGCAGGCCGGGTAACAAACCCGTGTTCTGGTAGTATTTGCCCCTTTCGTCCATATGCGCAGGGGCCTGCTTGGGCGCATAGTCGGCCCCGCTCAAGAACGGAGTGTGCGGCGCCAATAAGGCGGCCAGCATCGATACGCAGAAAATCGCCGCCCTGAGTACAGGCCGTTGGAGATCGAGATAGCGGAAGAGCAGCAGCGTACTGCCCAAGAACGGCGCGGTGAGGAACCGCCCGCTCATAAAGTCCCCGCCAATATAAACTATATACAGAAGGTAGAGGGCCACTCCGGTCGCCAGCGACATCGCCGCGCAGTCTCGATGGCGCAGGACCGAGATTATCCCAATGGCGATGACCGTCAATGTAACGGGGTCGACGCAGAGCGAATTATAGAGATAGTCCACCCCCCGCGACAGACGGTCCGGCAAAGGCAAACCGGTGCCGAGCTTGGCGTATGCGGTGTTGGGGAAGGGGAAGCCGTAATAGACGAGCGAAAAGAGTTCCCACAGCGCTAGCGGGGTAAAACCCAAACAACAATTCACGATCGTATCACGCCTCCGACGAGACCAGAGGACATAGGCCATCGGCGGCGCGAAGAGGACTATGGCGTCCAAGCGGTTGACGGCGGCAAAAGCCGCCAATAATGCCAAATACAAGACCGCCCTGCGATCCCGGACCCGGTCGAGGAATACAAGGTAAAAGGCCGCCAGCAAAAGGTGGGTCAGCGGGTTTTCGAGTCCCGAAGTCGAGTAATCGGTAAAGGCCTTGGAGCACACTAGCACGAAAGCTGCCAATAGGGCCGAGCGACCCGACCTGGCAAAACGCGCGCAAAGGATCCAAACGGCCAATAGCGATACGGTCATTGACAGCGCGATGGCCGTATAGTATATCTCGCCGGACAACCAGTAAAAAGGAATGACCAACAACATCCACAGCGGGTTGGAGTAGGCCTGCACGCGCATACTGACGTTCCAAGTCAAACCATAACCGTGAACGAAGTTGTCTACCGTGCGAAAAGTGACGTAGGCGTCTTCTGTCAACCAAGCGGTCTGGAACAGCACGACACCGAAAAGTGCAAGGGCCGCGGCGATCCTCATATGATCGCGCAGTGCCGAACTATTGGTCAACAACATCAATTTCGATTCCTTCGTGATAAATGCCTCCGTTGCACTGCGCATCGCCGGTATTGCACGGCGAAGGGGATTTCTCTTGGAAATCGCCCGAAAAGCCAGTTCGACCGCCGCGTAAACGCCGCATTGTTGTATGGGAAGACCCTAGCCAGATTTGGCGGCCTTGGCAACCAGCCCCGATGACGGCCTCCGCCTTGACTCTTCCCGCTCAAAGTCATATAATCGGCTGCCACCCCCTGAAAGAGCAACCATGCAAGCTTATTATCTACACGGTCCCCGCGATCTTCGCCCAGTCGAAATAGAAAAACCACAACCCGGCCAGTTGGAAGCGCTCGTACGAGTGCGCGCCACCGGCATCTGCGGCTCGGATATCCATTATTTCCTTCACGGAAAAAACGGCGACTTTGTGCCCGAGCGCCCTTTTGTGCTTGGGCACGAGTCGTCGGGCGAAATCGTCGACTCCGGAACCTTTACCGACGCTCTACCCGTCGGCAGTCGCGTAGCTATTGACCCGTCTCATCCCTGCCGAGCTTGTGTACATTGCCGCGAAGGAAACCAAAACCACTGCTCGCATATGCGTTATTTTGGTTCCGCTGCCTGCAGCCCGCCGCAAGACGGTTCTTTCCGTGAATATGTTCAGGTCAATGCCGAGAATTGCCACGTGATCCCCGATTCGATGAATTACCGCCAGGCGGCGATGCTCGAACCGCTCTCAATCGCTGTGCACGGCATTGGTCAAGCCGGTTCCATCGCAGGAAAACGAGTATTAGTGACCGGCGCCGGCCCAATAGGACAGCTTATTGGATTAGTCGCCCGGCACTACGGTGCCGCCCACCTCGCTGTCAGCGATATCCGCCAAGACCCGCTCGATCTAGCGGCATCGCTATGGGCTGATCAACTCCTGCGCGCCGATTGGCCAGAAACAGCCGCAGAGGCGACTGGCGACGGTTTTGACATCGTGATCGAAGCCTCCGGCGCCCCAGCCGCCTTGCAAAGTGCCTATGAGCATTGCAAAGCCAAGGGTATCATTGTGCAACTCGGTGTGCAAGGTGGCCCGGTCGAGCTATCGGTCAATCTCGTGATGCAAAAGGAACTGACTGTCCGCGGCTCCTTTCGCTTTGCCCACTCTTTCGACAAAGCCCTCGATCTATTGGCACGGCAAAAAATCGATGTTACCCCGCTTATCTCACAGTCCATAGGTTTTGCAAATCTACAAGACGGCTTTGAGGCTGCACTTCAACCAGAGACCATCAAGGTCATAATTGACTATTAGAGGCCCCATGGCAGACCAATCGAGGAATCCATTTAGTCTCGCAGGACAACTCGGCCTGATCACCGGCGGCGGCACAGGTATAGGGCTTGGTATCGCGCAAGCCTACATCGGCCAGGGCGCGAAAGTAGTGATCACCGGCCGCCGCGAAGAACTGCTCGCAGAAGCCGTCGCGCAATTGGGGCCGATGGCCGATTACCGCGTCCACGACGTGACGCAACACGACACAAACGAAGCGCTAATCGATTCGATTGAGACACAACATGGTGCGCTCACTTCTCTAGTCAACAACGCGGGCAACCAAATTCGCCGCAAAGCGGAAGACTTCAGTGAAGAAGAGATGCAACAGGTCCTCGATGTGCATCTGGTTGGTGCCTTTTCCATGAGCCGCCACGCAGCTCGGCGCATGATGGAACGCGGCCAGGGCAGTATTGTATATATTGCCTCAATGGCTTCGCTCTTTGGCATCCCCTTTGTCTCAGCCTATGCTGCCGCTAAAACCGCCCACCTTGGCCTAGTGCGCACGCTGGCGACGGAATGGTCGGGCCGCGGTGTGCGCATCAATGCCATCGCGCCGGGGTGGATCGTCACCGAGATGAGCCGCACGGCCTTCGAAAACAATCCCGAACGCAAAGCCAAGGTCCTCGGCCGCACGCCCATGCAGCAATTGGGCGACCCCGAAGATATTGGCTGGACCGCGGCCTTTTTAGCTTCGCCAGCGGCCAAGTTCATCACCGGAACCTGCATTCCTGTTGATGGGGGGGCTTCTATCGGCTTCTAAAAACACCCTAAGTCAAATGTTATTATTGACTTGTATATTTATCTAAATACATTGTAACTACAGCCGATGTACACCTTACGAGACGATGCAAATATTATTCACACCACCTGGAATATTTTATGGCCGCAGAAGACGAAGGACAGAGCGACGACGAAGATATTAGTCTACCTCTACCGCAAAAAGTAGCGATCGTGATGGTCGCACTCGGCGAAGAAGTGTCCGGTGAGGTCATGAAGCATCTCTCCGACTTTGAGATCGAAGAAATTACTCATGCCATCGCCGGGTTAAAGAATATTTCGGTCGATGTCATGGACCGAATCCTTGAGGAATTCGAACAACACTTGATGACCAACGAATGGATCTCGCAGGGTGGCGTCGACTTTGCCCGGCAAGCCCTCGAGCGCGCTGTTGGACCACGCAAGGCGCAAGAAATCCTCGGCCGCATTTCGTCGCAGATCTCCTCGGGTTTCTATATGCTGCGCAATGTGCCGCCAGACCAGATCGCCCCTTTCATCAGTCACGAGCACCCCCAGTCCATCGCCCTGATTCTCTCGCAACTCGAAGCTGAACAGGCCTCGGGTATTTTGGCGCAATTGCCTGAGCGATTGCAGTCTGACGTCGCCTATCGCATCGCGACGATGGAGAATATCACGCCCAACGTGCTCAAAGAAATCGAAGAGAGTCTCGAAGCGTCGTTGAAGGACATGCTCGGCGGTAACAAGGACGTTGGCGGTCCCAAAGTCGTCGCCGACATCCTCAACCTGACCGGGTCTTCGGTCGAGAAGAATGTGCTCGACAATATGGACGGGCAGGACCCCGAAGTTGCCGAATCGGTACGCAACCTGATGTTCGTCTTCGAAGATATCTCGAAGCTGAGCGATCGCGAGATCCAGGCCGTTATGAAGGAGGTCGACCAGAAGGACCTCGTCGTTGCGCTGAAGTCAGCCTCAGAAGAGATGAAAGAAAAAGTCTTAGGCAATATGTCGGAGCGCGTGCGGACTTTTATCACCGAGGAGATGGAGTTTCAGGGGCCTATGCGCTTATCGGAAGTCGAGGAAGTGCAGCTGCGCATCGTACAAATGGTGCGCCAACTCGAAGAACAGGGCCAAGTCACCATCGCCCGCGGCGATTCCGACGATCAGTTCGTCTAAGCGATCGTATAATTTTGTGCAAAACGAGACGGCGCCGAAATTGTCGTTCTGGTGCCGTCTCGTTTTGCACGGCGCATATAACGCTTAGTGAACACCGGGCGTGCGGCCAACCCACGTCGAAGGCACCTCCGCCTCGCGTCAGTTAATATCCTTCGAGTTCTTGCAGTGCACCATATTTCCCACGCTTGTATGACGCATACCGAACGCGGTTGTCACAACTCTTGCAATAAGCATTCGATTGCTGCTCGACTTTCATCGGCGTATTATTGGACTCTATCCGAGGATACTTTATCGTGATGGGCCAACCGCATAACAGCGCCTTCGCCCTGATCGGCGATCGCTATCACAATTCTGACTATATCCGCACTGGCTTGAGCAAGACATTGGTCGAAGAAGCAAATTTGCACGTCGACTTCAGCGACGACATCAATTTGCTCAACGCCGAAACCCTCGCTCATTACGCGCTGCTCATCGTTTTCCGCGACGGTATGATCTGGCCTGACGGCTACGGGCAAGGCTTTACATATCCAGGTTACGATCCCCATACCCAAGGCACCCTCAGCGTCCCACCTGTGCTCGAACTGGAACAAAGAGCTGTGCAGTGGATCTCCGCAGAGCAGGGCCGTGCCGTGCGCACTTTTGTCGAAAAAGGTGGCTCCGCCCTCTTCTACCACAACTCGACTTATATAACCGCCAGCGAAGACTTCAGCCACGTACAGGGTTCGACCACTAAAGGTCACCCGCCGGTGCGCCCCTATAAAGTCGAAATTACCAACAAGGACCATCCCATAACCTGCGGCTTAAGCGACTTCGTGGTCACGGACGAACAGCACTATCTGAACTATACCAAGGACCCCGCCGACGTGCTGGCCGTCAGTATCAATAAAGACGGCCATAACTTCCAAGATTTGGGAACACGCTGCGAGGCGGCCTGGGCCTACGACTACGGCCGCGGCAGAGTCTGTTATCTCGCCCCGGGTCACACCATCCCGGCCCTCTGGAATTCCGAATACGCAAAAATGCAGCAAAATGCAGTACGGTGGCTTTTGCGCCAAATCTGAGCATGTTGGATATCGACTTTTCGCTTGTGCGCTGTCCAGCGTACACCCCGCCGTACGATCTTCTGAAAACTCTCATTGTGCAATACCGCCAAATCGTGTCCCAGGGCAAAATAAAACACCCGTCCCACACCGCAGTTTTGATGGAAGGCCATCACATAAGTTTCGTCCTTCGTTTCGTCGTAGGCCTGAATCAGGTAGTGCGACTTGGCCGGATCGTGTTTTAGGTAATACAACTCGGCTGTAGCTGCAAAGTCTTCGAGCCCGTGCGTGATGGCATCTTCGCGGTCGACCAAGTCCACCTTAAAGTCCATATACTGGCTGTGCCCGTCAAAAAAGGCGTTGAGCATCGTGTGATAACCTTGGTTTTCTCGGAAAGATGCCGCCGCCGTATGCAAGCCTGTTTCCTGTGCCTCGCTGAAATGCCGGACATCGGTGTAGAACAGCACTGCATCGTAGCCGGCAGCCCACCGGACATCACCTCGTAATCGCGTGAAAAATCAGCGTGAATCTCGTCAGCCGCCGTTAAAAAATCGGCGATAAACTTGCCCTGCCCTTCGTGATCGTGCTGTATACACTCCGTGCCGACAAATACCAATATCCTTATTTCGTCCATGTCCATCCCTTATATTTTTTGTATCGCCATTTTCTATCGCATTGTCCGCGCGCCGAATATAGCAATTACCGTCGGCGATTGCTTATTGACCGCGCCGCCTGGAAAAGCTTTCTTATCTGCCCGAACCCATCCGGAGATCGATATGCATGAAGTCGTAAAAACGTGGTTGGACCAGGCGCGGGGAAAACTCCCCAACGAACCTCTCGCCACCGCAGACCTAGACCGCCTCGAAGTCCAATTGGAGCAGCCCCGTCAGCAGGTGCTCTATCTCTACTCGAAATCGACTAATATGCGGTCGCAGCTGGCCAGCTGGGCCCTCTACGATCCGACTCGACCCCAAGAGCCAACGCTGCCCTCCGCCGAAGCGCCCTACGATTCAGTGTTTTCGGCACTGGCCGACGGCTGGCGCGTGGTGCAGTTTCCGATCGCCAAACTCTACGACTACGAAGGCCAGGAAAATGACTATCTGGGTTTCGAGTTCATATTAGAAAAAATCGTTTAGGAGGGTGTATGGGCCAAATCGAACCGACACTTAACGACGATGCCGTCATGGATTTTGTCGCATCCGGTCTCGTGGTGCTCGAAGGCGTAATTGACGAGAATTTCAACCGTCGTTGCGACGCCCTCAATCGAGGCAACTGTGACGCCTTTATCGCCTCGGACGACTTCACCCACCAAGTCCTTTTGCACCCTGGGGTAGCCGGTGTCGTGCGCTCGCTGCTCGGTGACGATTTTCTCGTGCCGCGAGGGGGCCACCACCACTGTTTGCAGGAGCCGCACCTAGGCCAGACCTGGCATTCGGATGGGCTTTCCGGCAGTGGCTACGACGTCACCGAGCTGCAGTGTTATTACTATCCGCACACCGTCGCCATCGAAGACGGTCCGACCATGGTGCTGCCCGGTTCTCACTGCCGCGCCGTCGATCGCGAGGCCATTGCCCACTACGGCTATATCCGCGGCCAAGTCTCGTTGACGGTGCCGGCTGGGACCGTAGCGCTGACCCGCTATGGCATCTGGCACAAGGCTGGACCCAAGACCAACGATCGCACCCGCAGCATGATCAAATTTTCCTATCACCGTACTGCCGAACCCCGTCGTGACTGGGTCTGCGAGACACCAGAAGCCCCCACCTTTCGTGACCGTCCGCGCTGGGATTATGTCACCGAAGTCGAGTCTTATCGCGACAAAGTCCGGCGTACTCGCACCTGGAACTGGCTCTGCGGAAGCGACCGGGAAGTCGCGTTGCGCTGGGAAAGATCACAGCCCGTTTCCGAACTGTTAAACACCTAGCCCCCATTCCACGGAAATAAACCCATGACAGACAGACCTTATGCCCTACGCGCCGTGCCCGGATTGAGCTCCAGCGTGACCGGTATCCAACTCGCCGCGCAAACCTCGCACGATGCCAGCGACGAGGATTTGCAATTCTTCCAACAGCTCGGCGTCGAGTGGATTATGCTCGGCGTCAACGATCAGAGCCTACACAGTGCCGAGCACTACAAGCAGTTCGTCGCCCGTTTTGCCGAATACAGCCTGCAGATCTACCGCATTGGCAACCACTCGGTGCACAACGTGCCAGAGATCACCCTGAATCTGCCCGGCCGCGACGAGAAGATCGAGGAATTTATCCAGTTCATCCGCAACTTGGGCGAAGCCGGTATCCGCTACAACACCTACGCGCATATGGGTAATGGCATCTGGAGCAGCGGACGTACCACGCGTCGCGGTGGGATGAGTGCGCGGACGCTTGACATCAAAAATGCTAAGGGCCGTTGGATCGGCGACACCTATGAGGGCGAGTTGACGCACGGCCGAGCGTATAGCGAGGACGAGTTGTGGGATAATTACGAATACATGGTAAAAAAAATAGCACCAGTGGCCGAGGACACCGGTGTCTTTATCGGTATTCACCCCGACGACCCGCCGGTCTATGCTTTAGGCGGCATACCTCGGTGCATCTTCGGCAACTTCACCGGCTATAAACGAGCTATGGATATAGCCGACAGCCCCAATATCGGCGTTTGCCTGTGCGTTGGCTGTTGGCTGGAGGGCGGCAAGCAGGGCATGGGCGCCGGGGTCGAAGAGGCGATCCACTATTTCGGCGAGCGCAAAAAACTCTTCAAGGTCCATTTCCGCAATGTCACTAATCCCATGCCCGAGCCCTGGACCGAGACGCTAATGGACGATGGCTATCAGGATATGCACAAAGTAATGCAGGCCCTGCGCGCGGTGGAATTCGACGGAGCCATCATACCCGACCACATACCCGAACTGCTGGGAGGCACCCGCGCCGGCGTCGCCTACTCCATCGCCTACATGCGGGCTTTAGTACAGGCTGTCAACAACGAAAGTGGCGGTCCGGTATAAATAAATCGACCCATGTTCGGGTGTGCTACTCCGCGCGGCTGAGGCCCCCTATGATTTATCCGAAGGCTGTTTCCAGCCCGCAACGCAAAACACACCATCTACAAATCGCATCGAAATAACCAACACCATCGAGCTTTTACCAGTCCGCGGTGGTTGTCGCACGTTTGGGCGAACGGATTGTTTTGCACATGTATTCAAAACGCAACGGGGGCTAACAGAGCGTGCTAAGTCATCAAATCGTTGACGATTTCGACCAATTCCGCTCCCTGCGCCGGCTTAGACTACAGACCGCTCCCATTTCGATCGCCTTCTGTTCGGTTTCCTGCGAAGCGCCCGAAAGCACGACAATCTTGATCTCGGTTGAGTGCGCCCCGATCTGGCGAATGACCTCGAAACCATCAATTCCTACCATATTCAAATCAGTGACGACTAAATCGGCCGGATCTTCCGCGTGCAAATCGAGACCCTCCCGGCCATTGAGTGCGATGCTTTCCCTATAGTCGCCCCCTGTCTCGATCATTTGTGACAGCTGCAGGGCGATAATGCCTTAATCATCGATAAGTGGAATATGCTTCATAGCTGTGACTACTCGCTTTCAATACCGGTCCATTGCGGACGTAGTATGCGTGCGGTGATCCACTGGTCAAAGTGGAACAACGTTCATATCCGAATCTGTGATAATGAGGCTAAAGATCACACAAGATGGTCTAGTCAAGCAAGAGATGTTTTGTGATAACTAAGCTCTGCTGAGCGAGGTTTTATGATCACTCAACTCAACAGAACCGTGATTTTTTCAGTTTTCAGCCTGTGTATGTGTTGTCTTCCTGCTCCGGTGCAAGCGCAGAAACCACCGACGGATCTGTTGGAGCTCAATCTCGAAGAAAACTACTCTGTGGGCATCAATCGCCAGAAGATCAAGCGCTAAACGCTCGGTTGTCGTGCAGTCTATGCTAAATTGCGAAGGCTATCGCGACGGAACCTACGATCTCAAAATGCGGCCCGATGTCCTCGGCAGGCCCTCCGCCACCGCACTGCAGGAAGGACCTTTCGACACTGACTTCGAAGCCGATATCATACCTGGCTACACGGCCAACAACTACCCGTCACCCCGACCGCTGTCACGCATCAAGCCCATATATCGCTTACAGTCTCGACGAAAAGCTCACTTTAGGCGTGCTGCTGACCTTTCTCGGGCAATCGAGTAATCACGAGAGCAACGTGCCCAATTTTGCCGAGTTTAACGTTACCTCATCGGGGTTAGGCGACGTTTCGCTCTCCGTCTCGTATAGAGCTTGGCAACACGACAGCCGTCGACTGAAGGGTAATCTGAGCATCAAATTGACCACCGGATCAATCGGCGAACTCGGCCCGACTCCGCGCGACCAGGAAAACGACACCTTGCTGTCCTGTACCGTGTAATTGGCTCCGGCACATTTGATCTTGAGCCTTCGCTGGCGTACGGCAATCATACCGAAAAATGGTCCTACGAAGCCATCGGTTACGCGGCCCTTAGGTTGGGCTCAAATTCACATGATTACACCTTGGGCAACCGCTTCGGCCTAAGCACTCATTACAGGCCAACCGTTTCTCGTGGATCACTCCATTCGTCGAACTCGGTTTCCAGGTATCGGGAGAGATTGACGGAGTCGACAACGATCTGATTTCTAATTCGCTCAAACACGCCGTTTCCTAACGGTCGAAAAGGCGAAATTAGGATACAACTAGGTCCCGATAAAGTGGGGGAAACGCGACTGTTGGTCCGCGATAATGGCGTTGGCCTGCCCGAGGGTTTCGACTATCGAAAATGCAATTCTCTCGGGTTGCAGCTGATCAATATGCTGCCACGCCAGCTGAAACGCGATATCGAGGTGTGCAACGAACTGGGACCCGAATTTGCGATTACTTTTTCTCCCGACTCAGGACATGTCAAGGAACCGCTCTAAATCCGCACAAACACCAGACCCTTGCTTAGGTGCATCTTGTACCTTTATTTAATTAAATTGGTGCCGATGGATCTACAAAGAGCGTGGCAATAACTCCTGTGCCCATAGCTCAACTGGATAGAGCATCTGCCTTCTAAGCAGACGGTCGCAGGTTCGAATCCTGCTGGGCACGCCAGTTTTAGACCGAACAGTATGCAGTGTAAATTTCTTGTGGTGGGTGTAGCTCAGCTGGTTAGAGCGCCTGGTTGTGGTCCAGGGGGTCGCGGGTTCGAGTCCCGTCATCCACCCCATGTTGTACGGCCTTTCGCGATTTTTTCGCGGGAGGCCGTAATGTTTAAAACCGTAGGTTGAAATCTACAGGGTAACGTTATGAGTCAAAACGAGCGGGAAATCGAACTCTACGATTATATCGAAGTACTTCTCAAGTACAAATGGTTCGTTTTGGTAGTTACGTTGATCTGCGGGGCGAGCGGATGGTTTTTGCGTGCAGAACCGCCATCGCCAACCTACGAAGCCGATGTGGTGTTGATTATTAAAAAAATGCCGACACAGCAGACAGGCGGCGAGGAAGTTACGAGCACACAATCCAGCGGCTTTTATGAAGCCTTGGCTCGAGACGACGGACTAAAAAAGGCTGTGATTCATTCGCTCAAAGGGCTGACTGACTCGCTCGGTATAGGTATGTCCCTAACGGCAATGGACGGTATGCTGCATGTTCAGATCCTCGACCCAGGTGTCAAACTTACCGTCCGCCACTCCAATCCTCATCTACCCATCCCCCTCGTAAACACCTGGGCCTCGTTGTATGTCGCTCGCAATAGCGACCTAAGCTCAGAAGAGGGAGGTCGCTACTACGATTACGTCGAATCCCAATTCCAAACGACGCGCGATCATCTTGAGACCATCGAAGCAGACCTGCGGTCATTCGAAAACGACAACCAAATCGCTTTTTTACAGATGCAGCAGTCTATGCTGGACACCGCTACCATGGTGGTTCATCGCGATCTCTTTGCTCTCGAATCGGCCCTGCAAGACACGCTTTTAGAAATTCAAGCAACCGATATCCGATTGCGAGCTTTTATCTCCGGTTTTCATGCCCCATACCATCAGACCCTATTCGAGCTTCAGAACCAGGAGGTGGCTACATCGCTAAATCAGTTCTACGAGAAATTCGAGAAAGTGTTGAGAGATTACGATAAAGCCACCGACTTCCACCGGTTCGTGGGCTTACATGGGACGGCAATAATAGAATTCTTAGAAAAGGAGCTTTCCACCCAGGCGCCCGCACTAGGCAATCTGCCCAACCCTAATTATCTCCAATTATCCCAGGAATTAATTGATCTTCGTTTGCAAATCGGTGCGTCAAATGTTGTTCGAGGACCGACCACAACCGACTCTATTGGCATAACGAAGGTACGCGAGCGGTTTCTCATATTGCAGCGACAGCGCAACCGAATAGAGCAGGCACTGGGCCTCGTAGTGCAAAAGAGACTCCAAAGCTCGAAACGAATCGTTTTGGAAGAAAGACTTAAGACGGCAGCAAATTCGTTAGCCAACAAGGTCAATATCCACCAAGGCTTAAGTCGCGATCGGGATCTCCTCCGACAAACCCTCGACCGGCTTTCCCAACTAGTCGAAGGAGCCCGCATATCCCGTGCCAAGGCCGCCAACGATATTCGCGTGCTAACACAGGCACTCGAAGTTAGATCCACGTCACCGGCGCGTAGCCCACAAATAACGGCGGTCGCTACTGGCGTAGGCCTCCTGATTTCCACGATCCTATCTTTGTTCATCGAATACGTGCGCAAAGCTCGGCATTCTCGTTCGGGGGAATACTCGTGAATAGAGACGAAAAAGAGATCGAACTCTACGACTATATTGAAGTTCTCTTGAAATACAAATGGTTGATACTGGTAATTACGTTGATCTGCGGGGCGGGCAGGTGGTTTTTGCGGGCAGAACCACCACCGCCGATATATACGGCCGACGCGGTACTCATGATCAAGAATCGGCCTACGCAACAAACGGCTACAGAAAACGCTCCTTCGGCAACACAATCAACCGGTTTCTACGAGGCATTGGCCACGGCTGACGATCTCAAAAAGGTGCTAATTGATTCGCTCGATCTAAACCGCTCAACCCGTTCGATGGACGGTATGTTTAAGGTCGCTGTCCTAGATCCCGGCATAAAATTAGTTGTGCGCTCCGGTGACCCGCAGTTGTCTCTCGATCTGGTTAACGCCTGGGCCGAGCTATTCGTCAGACGAAATAGCTATATAAACGCAGCGGAAGGTGGAGAATACTTCGATTACATAGACAAGCAAGACAGTACCTCGCGGAGTCGTCTGCAAGCAACCGAACAGGCCATAT
>JACLAC010007905.1_pt1 | contig 51161 bp, 38 predicted proteins | sample 8027881 | NCBI WGS metagenome assembly JACLAC01 (sample SAMN15725517, study PRJNA655200) | protist metagenome | isolation source: fluorescence activated cell sorting (FACS) single amplified genomes of... | place: Spain: Blaines Bay Microbial Observatory, Mediterranean Sea | collected 2016-01-19 | reverse complement strand
GTTCAGACAAGTTTGCAGGAACTGCTTGCGGAACTACGATTCCAATGTGCTCAGTACGATCACTTTGCCGGTCTGACTCTTGACTGCGGTTCAGCAAGTCACCTGCAACCACTCAGCGGAATACTCGATGACGCATCTACGCTGACGTCGTTCGCAGAATCACTCAATGTAGCGGTCGATGTGGAACAGTTGCGTGCATGGTCCCGTGGGGAGGGCAGGGTCAATTATGAAAACTGGGTTCGAAATGAAATCGATCGATCATATGATTCGCTGCAAAGCGTTGATGAATCCACTCCCCTACTCTTGAAGTTGCAACCACCGATCCCACCCGGAGCGCCATCCGAAGTGGGAGAGAATCCAGTCCCCGACTTCAACCCACTCGGTCATTCCCGACTCATCGTTGGTCGGTCTCTGGGATACACCGGTTCGCCGCTGTTGGCGAAGAAACCGCTGCAGCTTCCCCATCTGAACCCGCCTGAAAAGAACGGCGTCGCGCGCGCGACCTTCTTCAACACGGAATTACCGACCCAACAGGAGCCACTCGTTTATCGAAGTCAATTGGTGATCGAAGATACGTGTCGACTCATCAACCACCTCGATCCATCCCTACTGGTGATTTCCCTGGCTCTGGAGGGGCGCATGCTGCAACCCGATCTCCAACCCATGATGCGATCCTTTCAGGCCATGCCCCGAACCAGCATGCAGGTAGTCAAGACGAAAAGTAGCACTCAACCTGCGGTCCGACTGCGAAGTGCTCAGCACGATGGTTTCCTGTACCTCGCTTGCATCGGCGTCACGCCATGGGGAAATGAAATCGACATCGAAACCACAGGACCCATCAAATGGGCTGCACTCGGTGTGGATTCTGAAGAAATCGAACTCAAAGCATTGACTGCCACCCGAACACGGGTGCGGATTCCCGAAGGGCAATTGATTCTGTTGCGGTCAAGCCAGCCTGTGGGAGACGCAAGAATTGCATCGTGGAAATCACGTCTCAGTGGCGGACCTGCTGCATTAGCCGAAATCAAACGAAAGGTCACCGTTATTGCCGAACGAATCGGAATTCTGTTCGACTTCGAATCCTATGACGCCCTGAACAACGGGGGCTTTGAAAATGCTGTCGGCGGAGGCCTCGTCGGATGGTTGCACGCACAGCACCCCGAAGGCTGTGTCCGCGTCGATAACCATCAACCTCTGGAAGGGAAGAACTCCATCCTGCTGACCACTGATACAACAACGACTGCAAGAACCTGGATCGTCAGTGAAACCATCTCGCCACCCGAATCGGGTCGACTTGCGGTATCGCTCGCCTGCCGCGCGGAAGCCGATCCCGGATCGGGCACACACCGATTGAAGGTCTCCCTGGAAGCAACGGAAAATGGAAAACCCATTCGTTTTTCAAATGAGTTCGAAGTCCCCAACAATGCCCAATGGGGTAGCCGCGAAGTCATTCTGGAAGCTGTGCATATTGATGCTGCCAACACGCACTCGCTGCGGCTTACGATTGACAGTCTTTCAAGCGGACGCATCTGGATTGATGACATCAGACTTCATGATCATTTTCCCACCGCACGAGAACGCGATGAACTGCAAAGCCAAGCCTTTCTGGCGGTACAAGGTCTGCAGAAGAGCAACCTGGCGCCTGCGGGTCAGCTGTTGCACAATGGATGGGCGAGGCACCTGCTGAAACTTGATCCGCTGAGGGAGGCCGAACCGACAGTCGAGGCTGTCCCTGCGACAGAGAATACCCCGGGAATAGCAGAACGCATCAAGGACTGGATACCTAAACCGTTGCGTTTCTGAAATCCTGATCGCCAAACACGGAACCCGCCATGGGCAGATGGATCAAGCGAATCGGAGTCAATGTGCTGGTGCTCCTCCTCTTTGCTTCGGTCGTGGGGTGGTGGACGATAAGGCAAACAAAAGTGGTTCCCGAGTTTTACGCTCGTGCAACACAAGTCAAACCCGCTGGCACTGAAGCGGCCAGCCAACAACTCGAAGCAGATGTCGCCAAGCTTCAAAAGGATCTCGCCAAACCCGGTGCATGGGAAGCTATCTTCAGCGAGGATGACATCAATGCCTGGCTCATCGAACAACTTCCACTGAAATTCCGCCAGTTGCATGCCAAAGGTGCGAGCGACCCACGAATCAGTATCCAAAATGACCATCTTCTGGCCGCCGTCCGGTACAAAGACACGAGAATCGACACCATCATCTCATGTGAATTGCGCGTTGAATTGACCCAGGAAGGAAACCTGCTGGCAGTTCATATCACCAATCTTCAAGCGGGAGCCCTCCCGCTGCCACTGAGTCGATTCATGAACGAAGTCTCGAAAGAAGCCGCCAAAGGGAGTATCCAGATTCGCTGGGACATGTCCGAAAACGGACCTACGGCACTCGTTCAGGTTCCCAGCGAACACCCTAACTATGCTCACAACCCGGTGATCATTGAATCGATTCGCCTGATCGAAGGTACGATCATTCTGTCAGGTCACACCGGGCAGAGAGCACAGACGTGCTACGAACCACAAAGTCCGGTCTATCAGTTTGTCACTTATCGACCCACTGAAAAACGCAAACCGCAAACGGAACGACTCTCTGCCCGCCCGCAATCGCTGTCCACAGCTCGTTGACCTATCTCCAGTCTTGCAAAACACAATCCACGATGGTCGTGCCAACGTAGAACAGCCTTGAACAGACACCCGGCCGGATTCACTTCCAACGGCCTGAACTCACCGGCAATGATCTGTTTGACGCTGCCACGACCATTACCCAGATCACCCTCGCGATTCAGATAGACAAGGCGGTGATCCGCTAGCACTGAGCACGGCAAAGCAAACGAACGATCAAAAGTACTGACCAAGTCCGTCGACCACGTAGATAATGCATTCCCGGTCTCAAACATCCAGTCCAAATGTGGACTCGTTGTACGGACCAGATCGGGACCCGCATCATGTCGCAAGATGACGAAACGATGGAAGAATTCTTTCGGCTCAGACAGCGATTCTGAAAGGTTGGATTCTGAATCGCGGGATACAGGACCGGTCATGGAACAGGACACTGGGATATCAAGGTTGTTTGATCAACTGGTACGACCGCCGTAAATCCTCATCGATGTCCGACTGCGTGAGCAGGACAAATCTTGCACGGCGATACGCTTCCTGATCATCGCCAATCTGTTGCATCAGTCTGATTGCTGATAATTTTGCTTCATGCCACTGACGACCACCTTGCGGCAAGCCGGTAGCCAATTCATCCCACAACTGCACACCCGCCCGTTGTGCTTTTCTGTCGGAACTGGCCCCCAGTATCCCAGCCGCTTGCCTGATGAATGCCTGACTGTCGGAGGCATTCTCCCGCGCCGCCTGGAATTTGACAATTGCTCCGTCAACGTCTCCCTTCCAGAGAGATCTCTGGGCTGATGCAATCGACCCCTCAGAACTGTCAATCCAACGATCCAGCAGATCCGTGATGTCCCGCCTGAGGTGCGCCGACTCGTGGGCGTCAGCCATCAGCCTCAACTCGACTTGTGCCAACAACTCTGGGGGTGGCATTTCCGTCATTGCTTTTTCGGAACGACGGAATGCAATCAGTGAATCGATGAAAGAATCGGTTGCTGACAAACCCGGGCCTTGCTCCTTCAATCCGATCAAGGCATTGCGCTCAAGTTGTGTCGCGGCAATCGACCGATAGCGGGATCGCATCATGTCGTTTGCCGAGAGATTCCGCATCGCAGTTTGAAATGCATCCGTTGTGGCTTTCCTTTGGCTTGCCTCTACGGCGGCTGCCGATTGCTCAACAGCCAACAGCCACGCGTTTGTAATTGTCTGCGAAAGGGCACTGTCAATGATTGCAGGGTCAACCTTGGAAACAATCTGCGCCGCTTCGAGATACCGTTTTTGGGACTGCAGGATATTATGCAACCAAAGGCGAACCGATGGCGAATTCCTACTATTGGGCCAACGCTGCAAATTTTTGTGCAGGATCCGTTCAAGGCGCGAAAGCACATCAACAGAGCTGCCGATTTTGGAAATCAACATGGCTGCCTGAAGATGCGTGGATGCTGCTTGTTTCGCCTTGGGTTTTGCCAGAGAAACATCCCTCAACAGGTCGATAGCATCATCAACTCGTTTAGCTGCCAGCAGTGCCGCAGCAGCTTCGGCGGCTCGGCTCATCGCCCGGTCAGGATCAGCTTCAGCAGCCGCAGCGGCAGCCAGCAAGTCTCCGGCACGACTGGGATCACCACGCCGCAACCAATCCTGACCTTGTGCTGCCACCAGAGATGGGTCGATCGACGCTTTGGACGAGCCTGTGGCGTGCAAATGTGAAAGCGAAATCGCTTCAGCGCGGCGACGAGCAAATGCTCCCCCTCGACGTTGAATCGCGTCAAGCCAGTCACCCACCCCACGACTGGCATTTGCTACCAGCAGAAACTCCAGTCTCGCGAGGTCCATCTCGAGTGCCTTCGGAGCCGATTCAGGAACGTCGCCATAGAATTCAACCAACAGCCGACCAGCTTCGGCCATCCGACCTTGAGCAATCCGTAATCGGACGCTGAGAGCCTGCAGTTTTACTGGCAAGGAATTCCCGTACCGTTGCACCATATCAGCCAGCATGGCGTCGCACCGTTCCCATTGCGCTGCTCGAAAAACCGCCTCGACCCGCAATCGCTCGACCTCTCTTCTCGCCTCAGTACCCGTGGGCAATCGGGTAATGGCATCATCGGCGACCTGCTCGGCCTTGGTCGCTGCTGCAATGCCATCAGCGCTTTGGAACGCAAACAGATCGGTTTGCACCAATGCCAGAGATACCCCGTCGACCTGAAGTTCCTGCTCCAGGCGGCGCAAGTCAGCAATCAATCCCCGACTGCTCGCCGTCCTGTCGGATTCCAACTGCGAGCGTCTCTCCTGAACTTCTCCGGAAAGACTCGAGGCGTTATTCATCGCAGTCAAAAGACGCCGGGTGGCTAAGTCACGAATCTGATCATTGCGAGGCGATACTGCAGCACGCAAGACGCTGTGGAATGCCGCGGACCCTGCACAACTGAGCAACTGCGATTTCAGAAAAAGTTGACGCCGGTGATCAGGATACGAACGCAACAAATCAGTAACAGGCCGCTGAACTTCTGCCAACTCAGCTTCTCCGAATACGTCGCGACCCATCTGTCTGGCCGTCAGGACCTCCGATGTCCTGATTTGCCATTTGGCTGCTTCATCACTTGAGCGGTCGAGATCCGCTGACTGCATGCGACAAAGATCCAATGCATCGTCAAAACGCCCCCGACCTATCAGTGCTTGCAACAGATCCGCATCACGATCATGAGTCGTTCGTCCGACTACTTGTGAAACCGGATTGACGGCGTAACAGGACAATCCGTTGTACGCATCATGCGCAACCAACAGAACTGTAACGACGAGTAACCTTGACCATTCTGCTCGTATCATGGCTCACTCCGGCTTGGCAGCGAAGAGCACACGATCAACCCCGGCGGCACGCGCTGCATCATAAACCTGCACCGCCAAATCCATCGTGACCTGTTCATCAGGATCGACGATCACAGGCGGCTGCACCCCCAGTGAAATGATTTCGGCAAGACGGTCACTGAGCTCACCGATCCGCGCGACCTGTTGTCCATTCAACTGAATCTGGGTTCCATCACTCTGCCATTTCAAACGAACCACAATCTCATCAAATCTTTCTATGGGCGGAGTGTCGCTCGTTGCCTCCGCACTGCCCATGGGTGGTTCCGCCAAAGAACTCGGCAGATCGAATTCGGGTAACTCGAAACTGCTAGTCCAGATAAAAAAGACCAGAAGAAGAAAAACCACATCGATCATGGGTGTCATCTTCAGTTCCAGCGAATCGCTGTTCGAACGCTGCGGCACTTTCATGACCCACTTTCCTCTCGCACTGCGATGGCCGCATCCGTGATTCCAGCCATGGCAGCCTCACGCAATAAAGGCTCGACGTGTTGATACTGGACGGTACCATCGGTGCGAATCCGAATCGCGGCGTCAGAACCCATACGGGCTCGTAAATCATCCAGGATTGATCGGAGGAGGGGTAAGTCAACCACCTTACCGGAAATCAACCACTGAGCCTGCTGGTCGACGCTGATGGTCAGAGGGGCTTTCTCAGGATCGACCGGGTCAAAGGTTGAGGCGACTGGCAATTCCAGCGGCAACCGATTCTCCTGTCTCGCCAGATGACTGGAGACCAGAAAAAAAATGATCAACAGAAAAACCACGTCGATCATAGGTGTCATGTTGGCGCCGACGCTGCGACGACTGGCGTGGTTGGGGATTTGCATCCTTCCATGGTACCTCACGTTCCGCTCTCAATCAGATACCCTGTTGGCTCTGAATCCTGATTTGGCGGTAACGCTCAACCAACCGGAACGTACTTCGATGGGCGAAAACACAACCTTCCTCAAGAACTTCCTGCGAAATCCCGGGCAAGTCGGGGCAATTGCACCCAGCAGTAGTGGATTGGTTCGCATGATGGTCGACTGGTTTGAGTGGGACCGAATACGCAACGTCGTGGAATTCGGACCTGGGACGGGGGTTTTCACCGAAGCCATCAGCAAGCGGCTTCACCCGGACAGCCGATTTTTCGCCATCGAACGATCGGCTGAAATGGCAGACGCAACCCGACACCGTTGCCCAAACGTGATGGTCTACGAAGATAGCGTGTCAAATATTGCCAACCTCTGCGATCAGGAATCCATCAAGAAAATTGATGCTGTGATTTGTGGTCTGCCGTGGGCATCTTTTCCCGAGTCGCTGCAGAATGAAATCATCGAATCCATGCTGGGTGTGCTTGCACCTGAGGCTCAATTCTCCACTTTCGCCTACTGGCAAGGAGTCATGTTACCCGCCGGTGTCCGATTCAATCGACGGTTGCGAAGCACATTTGCAAACGTGGAACGAAGTCCCAGCGTCTGGCTGAACCTGCCTCCTGCTTTCGTTTATCGATGCACCAAACCTGTCTTGCCAAGTCAGCCAACCGACCAAACCTGATCAGGCAGTAACTCTCCCGTCGGGATCACTTACGAATCCTCTGGGTCAGCTCAATGCAAAACAACAACTCAAGGTAAATCCAAATGAGACGATCTTTCGCAGCTCTCCTGATTCTCGCGACGAACTCGTGGCTTATCGCGGACGACAAACCTGACAACGCACCGACGCATGCGAATGTCACCTACGGATCTCACAAGTCGAACGTTCTCGACATCTGGATTGCTGAGGGTGACGGGCCGAGACCTCTGCATGTTTATATCCACGGTGGAGGCTGGGTGGGAGGTGACAAGTTCAGCAAGGGCGACCCGCAGAAACACTGGCTTGAAAAAGGAATCTCGTACGCCGCGATCAATTACCGTCACACGACCCAGGCCGCGCTGCCGGCACCCGTTCATGACGCGGCGCGAGCGATTCAATTCCTGCGTTCAAAAGCAAGCGAATGGAACATCAACAAGGACCGCATCTGTTTATCTGGCGGAAGTGCCGGAGCATGCACATCCATGTGGCTCCTGTGCCATGACGATCTGGCCGATCCAAAAGCAGAAGACCCGGTGCTTCGGGAATCGACGCGAGTCTCTGGAGCAGCCGTACGTGGCGGCCAGACATCGATCGATCCGAAGCAGATTGAACCATGGCTGGGGCCAATGGTACTCCAGCATCGCATGATCAACATGGCAGTGGGTGAACCGACCATCGCGGGTGCGTTGAAGAACTATGCGAAACACAAGCCGCTCTATGTCGAGTTCTCTTCCTACAATCACGTCAGTAAAGACGATCCGCCGCTGTTCATGTCCTACGGCGGTGATATGACATTGCCCTCGAAGAATGCCGGACACGGAATTCATCATCCGGTTTACGGTGTCAAGATGAAGGAGAAAGCTGACAGCGTCGGAATGGAATGCCATCTACTGATTGGGGACGGAAAGGTTTCGAAGTCAGCCAAATACCGGAACAGCAACGAATTCATCGAAGCCATTCTGCTCGGCAGAGACTGATCGCTGTCTGCCGGCATCTCACCCTGAACAACAAAACCACGGGTCCCGGTGGTTAGCGTTTCGTAACATTCAGCCGGTAGCGTTGATTCTGGCAATGGCCCCTCTGGAAGCAAGCATCGAACACACCATCACACCCGATCAGCTACTACAAATTCATAACCCGAAAGGAATTTCTTCGGTTAGAATGTTCCTGAGTCCTTCGTCCTACCGTTCTCACAGCCAACAGTCATTCATGCGTGGTTATTCTGTTCTCGTAATTCTTGTCATCTTCACGACTTCGACAGCATCCTATGCCTGGACCGAGGACGAAATTTCCTTCAATCGCGATATTCGTCCCATTCTTTCGGATTCCTGCTTCTTCTGTCATGGCCCGGATTCCGAGCATCGAGAGGCCGGTTTGCGGCTCGATTTGGATCTCGCCAAACAGGATGCCATTGAACCTGGTAACGCGGGCAAAAGTGAACTCGTTGCACGGATCATTTCGACCGACCCCGACGAACAAATGCCTCCGCCGGAATCTGGCAAGAACCTCAACCCCCAGCAAATCAATCTTTTGAAACGCTGGATCAACGAGGGCGCGATCCATGAGCCGCACTGGTCCTATGTCGCGCCAAAATCACAACCGCCCCCCAATAACGATAGTGCATGGGCGCGTGATCCGGTCGATGACCACATTCTGGCGAAACTGCCAACCACCCTGAAAAATCCCTCGCCCGATAGCCCGCGGCACACCTTGATTCGCCGGGTAACGTTTGACCTGACTGGGCTGCCACCCACACAACAACAGATCGAGGCCTTCGTCAGCGATACGGGACCCTTGGCTTATCAGAAAGCAGTTGATCGTCTTCTCGCTTCGCCGGCATTTGGCGAACGCATGGCAACCTACTGGCTTGATCTGGTTCGCTACGCTGACACCGTCGGGTATCACGGTGATCAGGACCACAACATTTCACCTTACCGTGACTATGTAATTGACAGTTTCAATGACGACTTGCCATTGGATGACTTCACGCGTCATCAACTGGCAGGTGATCTTCTGAAAGACCCCAGTCCCGCTCAACGGATCGCGACCGGCTACAACCGTCTCTTGCAAACAACGCATGAAGGGGGACTGCAACCCAAAGAATATCTTGCCATCTACGCTGCCGACCGAATCCGTAATGTCTCAGCAGTCTGGATGGGAGCTACGGTTGGCTGTGCTCAGTGTCACGACCATAAGTACGATCCCTATTCAAGCAAAGACTTCTATTCGATGGTGGCATTTTTTGCCGACATCGATGAACAACAACACTTTAAAGTTGGTTCGAATTCACTGCCGACGAGGCGGCCACCCGAAATCTCAGTGGGAAGTCGCTGGCAGCGAGAGCGTACGGCAGAAATAGACTCACAAGTGGCAACGCTGCAAAACAAACTAAAGACAGTTGATGCCGCCCAGACGAACACGATCAACAGCCAGATTCTTGAGTATCAGGAAGAACTGAAACAATTGAAAGCATCGAATCGGCTGACCATGGTCACCCAGTCTGTGACTCCACGACAGATTCGCATTCTGCCGAGGGGAAATTGGCTGGATGACAGCGGACCCATCGTCGATCCCGCGATACCGGAATTCCTTGGCACCCTCGATACAGATGGGAAACGTGCGACACGTCTCGATTTGGCCAACTGGCTTCTCGATGTGGACCACGGCATCGGGGGGCTGACTGCCAGAGTCTTTGTGAACCGTTTTTGGTATCTGCTTTTCGGGCGCGGTATCTCTCCGTCACTTGGAGACTTTGGGGGTCAGGGTCAACCACCCAACCATCCTGAAATGCTGGATCAGCTTGCCCTTGATTTCATTCAGGACGACTGGAGTGTGAAACGCATGATGCGTCGTCTTGTACTTTCCCGCACCTACCAACAGGCTTCGGACACAACAGAAACACAGCTGCTGGAAGATCCGTACAACCAATGGTTTGGGCGTCAGTCCCGTTATCGCCTGCCCGCCGAAATGGTTCGTGACAATGTGCTGACGGTAAGCGATCTGCTTGTGCGTACTGTTGGAGGTTCCAGCATCAAACCGGACCAGCCCGCGGGCTACTATCGTCATCTTAACTTTCCAAAACGCGTCTACTCGCCACATCTGGATCAACGCCAATATCGGCGTGGAGTCTACGTTCATTGGCAACGACAGTTTTTGCACCCAATGCTCAAAGCACTCGACGCGCCGAGCCGTGAAGAATGCACGGCACAACGAGCACGGTCCAACACACCTTTGGAAGCACTCGTCATGTTGAACGACCCGGCCATGGTAGACGCGGCGGTAGCCTTCGCCGCTGAGCTGCTGAAAGTCGGGGGCGAGGAATCGCAGGCCAAGATTCAGCGGGCATTTGAGTTAACGGTCTCTCGGCAACCGGATTCATTTGAACTGAACTCGCTGAGCAAATTACTGGAATCCGAGATCAAACATTACCGCACACAACCGGAAGATGCCGGGAAATTGCTCGGTACAGTCGATCAGAACATTGACTTTCAATCGGTGAATCCGCAGGACCTCGCAGCCTGGACCACAATCACGCGTGCGCTTCTGAATCTACAGGAAACAGTTACCCGGTACTAGAAATCCAACGCACCCGTTGCAATCGCATGTAACACCCGATGTAAGACCATCCCATGACACTGAATTCAAACCCGATCAATCGACGCACCTTCCTCTCCAATCATGGGGTCGCTGTTGGCAGCGCTGCTCTGACATCCATGTTGGCGACGGAATCGTACGCTGCGGACAAGGTCAATGCGGGTGCCAGAGCTGATGTGCCACATCATCTTCCGAAAGCCAAACGAGTCATATTCTTATGCATGGCTGGTGGCCCATCCCATCTTGAAACATTCGATTACAAACCGGAACTGGAGAAACTGGATGGTAAACCCATGCCAGACTCCTACACTGCCGGACAGCCGATCGCCCAACTGCAGGGAAAGGAATTGAAGTGCCAAGGTCATTTGACCAAGTTCGCCCAGTACGGACAGTCGGGCCAAATGATCAGTGACTATCTTCCCTATCATCAGAAAATGGCGGATGACATCTGTGTGATCCGATCCATGGTCACCGAGCAGATCAACCACGATCCAGCCCACACGTTCATGAATACGGGTACGGCCATCAGTGGAAGGCCCTCGATGGGATCATGGGTCACCTACGGACTGGGCAGCGAGAGCGAGAATTTGCCAGGGTTTGTGGTACTCACCAGCGTGGGCGGACGCAATCCTCAGCCCATCGCTTCGCGTCAGTGGTCAGCAGGATTCCTGCCAAGTCGATATCAGGGAGTGGAATTCAGCGGCAGCGGGCAACCCGTGAACTATGTCGACCCACCTGAGGGAGTTCAGGGTCCACAGCAACAGCGACTGATAGAAACCATTGGCCAACTCAACCAGCATCGCCTGAAATCGACAGGTGACCCGGAAATCGCAACACGTCTGGCAAATTATGAAATGGCGTTCCGCATGCAGACTTCCGTCCCGGAACTGGCAGACGTATCGGATGAACCCCAACACGTCCTGGACATGTACGGTGCCAAACCGGGCGATGGTTCCTACGCCTCAAACTGTCTGCTTGCCAGAAGACTTGCCGAACGTGGCGTGCGATTCATTCAGCTGTATCATCGCGGCTGGGATCACCATGGTGGGCTTGAGAAGTACATGGATATCTGCTGCGGATTGACCGACCGACCCACCTGGGCTCTGCTCACCGACCTGAAGCAGCGGGACATGTTGAAAGACACGCTCATCATTTGGGGTGGCGAATTCGGAAGAACACCGATGTTTCAGGGAAAAGGCGGGGCTGGTCGTGACCACCACATCAAAGGTTTCTCAATGTGGATGGCGGGTGGAGGGATCAAACCCGGACACAGCTACGGTGCCACCGACGACCTCGGCTACCATGCCGTAGACGACGTCGTTCATGTCCGTGACATGCATGCCACCATGTTGAACCAATTGGGTATCAACCATCGCAATTTCACTCGCAAGTTTCAGGGACTCGATATGAAGTTGACAGGTGTTGAGCCTGCGCGCGTTATCCAGCCCATCATCTCGTGAATGACCAGCCCCCCAGTGAATATCAGAGGTGCAAGCCACTTGCGGACGCTGGATCAAGCACAAACGTCAGCCCGGCATGTCCTTGCAATAAAGATGCCGGATTAACGGGATCGGCGGGACCCTCAATGGCAGCTTGAACAACCGCGGCTTTGGATTCACCGGTTGCCATCAACACAAGGCGGCGGGATTCGAGTATCGTCCCGATTCCCATGGTGATGGCATGCCGTGGAACCTCATCAGCAGAACTGAAAAATCGGGCATTCGCTTCGATCGTATTCTCGGTCAACTCAACCTGTCGCGTCCGACTGTCGACCGTTGAAGCGGGTTCATTGAAAGCGATGTGGCCGTTATGACCAATTCCCAGCAGTTGCAGGTCGATTCCACCAGCTTGCCGAATGAGTTCTTCATACTCAACCACGTGACTTTCAATGTCGGTGGCAAGACCATCGGGAACATGTGTTCGTTCCGGAACCACGTTGACATGATCGAATAACTGTCGCTGCATGAAATATCGATAACTTTGATCATGTTCCGGTCCCAGACCGACATATTCATCGAGATTGAAGGTCGTCACATCAGAAAAATCAAGCTCACCAGCCAGGAATCTTTCCACCAGCAGGCGGTACACACCAACAGGTGTCCCACCTGTCGCGAGTCCAAGTACTGCAGCATGATTCTTGCGAACAGTCTCGTGGATCAAATCCGCCGTGCACCGCGCTGCGTCATCCGCGTCTGAAGCGACCACAATGGTGGGTTGAGTACCCGTATTCATACGACATCCTGATCCAATTGAGCAGCAGAAGCCTGTAATTCATCCGCCCAGTCACTGATCTTCAAACAACGTTGTAATTCGATCCGCAAGTCATCCCTCACAAAAACTCGGACTTGCTTGACCTGATTGTCAAATTGTTGACGTGCCAGGGCGGATGCAACGGGTGAGACCTCACCCAATGTTCGAATGGTCCCATCACGGTAGAGGACATCCACATCGATATCGACTTCCAATTTTACCGGTGGTGCATCCAGCAGCACATCTGCCGGGTGAACGGGAATACCAGTCCTGGCAGAAATTCTTTCCGCAAGTTTTTCTGAGCAGGCAACCAACCACCAGTAAGGTTTCCGGGCCAGAGACTGGTGTACATCGCGACCTTCGACCAGATTGAATTCAGCCGCACGTTTATAGAGTCGACGACAGGATCCAAATAAACCTTCCGCCAGCGGTTCCGCAACGCTGCCTTCGGCGGCCCGTCGCAACATCGCTATCCACGTTGCATCGACAAGCCCGAGTGTTGATTCAAAATCCATGCGGTTCTGGAGCAGAAAGACACACCTTTGCAGCATCGCCGTTGCTGACCGGACAGCGTGGTGCCAGTACACCTCACTGAACATGACATATCGGGAAAACACCATCATTTCTGCAGCCGTCCGACCTTTGTCCAGGATAGCCAGTCGTGATGTTTCAGGGTTAAAACAGAGCGAACTTATCAGACGTCCCGCATCGAAGTTTCGGCCGTAAGGTACACCGGTATGCAGACTGTCCCGCTGCAGATAGTCGAGCTTGTCGATATCAATCGGACCACTGATGCAGCTGCGCAGAAAACAACACGCCTGTCTGTCTGTGACCTGCAATTCGGTTTCCGGTTCCAGAAGCGCGAGCACCTGAGATGGATCGCATTGCCAATCCCGTTCAATGCACTCCGCAAGTCCACTGTTGTCGATGCGCTGCCTGATCCGCGATTCATGTTCTCCCAATTTCCGAATTCCCATATCCTCGATCGGATGACAATATGGCCAGTGTCCAATATCGTGAATCAAGGCAGCTACTACAAAAGCCTCAGCCATGGCCGGCGTGATCCGCTCGGTGAACTCGCTGTCAGATGAGAAACGGGCCACGACACGAAGTGCGTTGTGGTATACACCGAGCGAATGTTCCAACCGTGAGTGTGTTCCTCCCGGATAGACCAGCGACACCATTCCGAGCTGGCTGATCGATGCCAACCGCCTCATGGGCGCCAGATCAAGAATCCTGCGCACACGATCAGAAACCGGCACATCCTGTGCTGGTGGAATTCGCACGAGTGACCCGATGCGATGCAGGGAGACGACTTCTGGCAGCATGGGCAGGCAGTGAGTCAAAAGGTGGGTCGAGTTAGGTGTTTTCAACCGATCGCAGGCTGTGTTCAGCCGCTGGTGGCCAAGGTGAGTCCACTGATCAAGGCCAGTCCGACCGCCACAATAAAGTACAATCCGGCGTGGGTAAGACCATTAACGAATTCCAGCTCAAACGTGGCCGCCGACGCGAGTGCCCCCAATCCGATCATGATGGCCAGAATGATCCCGAAAGCCAGAAAATTCATCTCCGATGGCGAATCCAATTCCAACACGTAGCTGGGCACAAACGCGTACAGCAACCACAGGGCAGCAAAAATAGCTGACAATATCAGTATCCGATTTCGCAACTCCCAGCCGACGTAGGGCTCCAGTTCCGAATCACGAACAAAACCATATCCGGCCCAGATCAAGGGGGGCGCCAGCAAAAGAGCACCAAGAGCCTGCACGGCGACGGGAATCGTATCGCCACTCATATTGAGCCCGATGGCGGCACCCAACGCCAACAAAATTGCAGTGGAAGTGAAGATCATGCCCTTTCGGGTAACATCCGTTTCGGTACGCTTCAGGGGCTTGAGAACACTGACGCCCTGACTATCTTTTGGTGCACCGTCATCCGGTACATGAATGATCACTTCTTCAGAGGCGTCCGGAACCTTAATCTGCTTTTTGCAATTTGGACACGGACCGGTCTTGCCAGCGAATTTGTCGCTGACCTGAAACCGCTTCAGACAGTTTGGACAGGTGACTTGAATCGGCATGAATGAAAAACAAAGTCCGAGGGAAAAGTCTCAATCCGCAAGTGATGGAAAGCGGATTGGGAAAAACGCAGCAGAGCCGAACAGTTTGTCAGGTAAAGACATGCAACCGCAACCCGAGGGGAACCATACCCCCGGGATTCCATGCGACCACCATGATAACCGCCCGGTTGGGGACGCGTGTAACCAGCAGAATCTGGAACAAGAGCCGACCGCACACGTGGTACTCTACCAGCCAGAGATCCCCCAGAATACTGGCAACATTGGCCGAACCTGCGTTGCAGTGGGTGCCAAATTATGGATCGTGCGTCCGGCCGCTTTCCAACTGGATGACGCAAGAATTCGGCGTGCTGGACTCGATTATTGGGCCCATTTGGAACGAGGAGAAGCGGTCAATTGGGACGATTTGGTATCGCAACTCTACCCACGTCGAATGTTTTTTCTGTCGCGTTTTGCCAAACGGACGATCTGGGAAGCTGAATTCCAGCGCGGTGACGTGTTCGTGTTCGGAAGGGAGACTTCTGGCCTCCCTGAGTCGATCCTTGACCCGGACGACCCGCGAGCCCTCCGATTGCCGACTTCCAAACATGTTCGCAGTTTGAATCTCGCAACCACAGCCGGCATCGTGCTGTACGAACATCAACGACAAACCGGAGATCATGCCGTAAATCGTTAGCTCGCCGTTGATTACCTCGTCGATCCCAATCCGAATGGATTAGACTGAGGCCTGACCCAAACCTTGATCATTGATATGAATCAGCCGTCATCCCGCCGTCGACCACCTCAGATGAGCATCGCGTTCATGTTGATGTTGATGTTGATTTTCTCTTTTATATCAGCTGGGTTGTACTACGCTGCTCGCGTACCGTCGATTCAGCAGGATATAGACATGATGGTCACCGGAAAAATCTCTGGTACCAAAAGCGAAGATCCAGGACGTCTGGCGCACATCACCTTCATCATGTTCACCTTCACGTCACCCCTGCTGCTTGCGGGCTGCATCTCAACCGGTATGGCCATCCTTCGATGGTATGAACGCCGCGTATGAATCGTGCCAAAGTCGAGCTCCCAGTCGCCCAGATCAAAACCGCTCTGGGTAAGATTCGTTGTCCCGGTTCATGGGACGACTTCGCGGCAGCAATGGCTCAGCCCTGGCCAAATGTGATGCGCCATCGCCGCGGAATCAACCCGGCCACCCTGCCCATTCCCAGTACGGCAGTCGAGTGGTACTCACTGGGTCGTCGACCTGCTGAACCATCAACTGCACCCTCGCGGAGCATGGCCTATGCATGCAATGATTTTTTTGTTCAGGACGCAGGATCACTATTGGCATTGGCATTGGCTGGGGCAGCAGGTGAGGGATTGCATGGTAAAACCGTATGCGACCTCTGCGCCGCCCCGGGCGGCAAAGCCTCTGCTCTCATAGAAGCCGTAGCAACCCCCGAAGCGGAACAAAGCGGGTTCGTGTTGGCCAACGAGATCATACGTTCTCGCGTGGGACCTTTGCAACTGAATCTCGCGCGAACCGGGACCGACTGTTTCGCCATTTCCAGCCTCGACCCTGACACGCTGGCGGACCAACTACCTCAAACATTTGATCTGCTTGTTGTGGATGCACCCTGCAGTGGCCAAGCGATGATGTCCCGGGGCAAGCAAAACCTGTCGGCGTTATCACCTCACCAGATCCAGCACAGCGCATCGCGGCAACGGCGCATTCTTTCCGCCGCTGTAAACATGGTCCGCGACGGTGGGCAACTGATCTACAGTACGTGCACGTTTGCGGAAGCTGAAAACGAAGCGCAGATACGCTGGCTGATTGAACTTGGGATAGCCACGCCTCTGCCCGTGGACAGTCTTCAGAATCATGAAACGGATCCCGCCTGCTATCGCTGTTGGCCACATGTTCATCATTGTGCAGGCAGCTTTGCAGCATCCTTGACCATCAACCACAGTGCAACGAAGAAAGCCAAGAAACATCGCCGTAGCAAACAGGATAAAACACCTGTCAGGCTGACCGATTGGTATGACGAAACGGTCACGGGATCCCGCCTCTGCACCCGGGACCACGTGTTGCTGGGACTGTCTCCCAGCGCCCCGCCATGGGCGGATCAAATAGCAATCGGTGGACCTGAACTTGCCCATCGAACGGGCCAAACATGGAAACCGGCGCACGCGGGTGCATTGCGCCGCATTGCTGGTCTGAAACCGGCGAACTCCATCGACATCGACAAACCAACATGCCAACAGTTCATGCGAGGTGAGCCGATTCAAACCACTGCCTTGGGGTGGAATGCCGTTCAGCTTCAGGGCCGACCATTGGGGTGGGTGAAAGCTGACGGCACAACGGGCAAGAATCATCTACCCAACGTGGCGAGAATGTCAGGTGAATTGTCATCGTGATCCTGATTTTTCTGACCGATTTCCTTAATATCAACACCATTTGGCAAGCGGTGGTAGCAATTGACAGGGTAGGCTGAATTTTTGCTTCCTGTTTGTTCGCTGTATCGGTCATTTGTCGCCATCAGGCGTGGAGATCCCTTTTTTCTTCTCATTTCCAGACTGCAACTCCCATGTCATACGCGAAACTGTCACCTCCGAAACCATGGTTCCCTGTTCCGGCAACTTCTGCCCCCGACAGAACACAACCGCCGCCAATCGCCCTGTTTCTCTCACTTCTGGTATTCATCTCCTCGGGATGCTCAAAAGAAGAAATGAATCAGGCACTGGAACAAGCCAAGTCCAAAACACAATCCATGACTCAATCAGCGGTCGAGGCAGTCGAAGAGCAACTGCCAGAAACTGGCAGTGCCAACCTCAAGATGACACCTTCCCCTGTGACCATCTCAACGTTGGATATCGAAGTAATTTCCATCGGCGATGGTCGCCCCAATGTCGTCCAGATTGTCACCTACGATCCCAGTGCATCCTCACGGTCCTATCCAGCACTTCTGTTGCACGGAACCACTGAGACATCGAACGCGTCAGGATTAGCTGGCGAAAAAGTGCTATGCGATCTTTATTATCAGGCAACCGAATCCTCACCCATCGCGATGACGAGACCAGGTGAATCCGTTGCGGTTGAATTCCAGCAATACAACCCGGAGGACAATGCACTGACTGCCACGATAGGCACAGTTGCCTTGCTCGGATCAGACGATCGCACCGTCCAGATCCAAGGCGGTGATTTACTGGCAGTGATTCGTGGAGAGGAGAGATAAGTCATGTCTTATGCATCCATTCAAACTCGTGTCTCGCTCATGATCCAAGACCTGACGTCGCGTGCATGCCTGCTTACCCTGCTCGGATTCGCTGTGGCATCAGGGATCAGTGACTCGGTCATGGGAAATCCCACAGGCGACGATCCTTCGAAGCCCTTGAAAACCCACGCCACTGTCGAGGAAGCCACAGCTTTAGCCAACACCCTGTATGAGATCTACAACGAAGAGATCATTCACGTCATCAGGATGCATGATAACCGCAGTAATCCGGCGAGTTTTTCGGACCGCCAGATTTCCAAATCAGCAGCTCGTCTTTGGAAAGCACGACGGGATGCAAAGCACCTGGAACTCATGTCCGAACCGGCCGGAATGGACCTGAGCCGAAAACTATTTCTGCTCGCCGACCAAATTGACCAGTTTGGGTTGGCCTATTCAAGAACTCCACGTGGCAGCCAAATGATGACCAAGCTCATCACAAAGCTTCAGCGCGAACGTCCAAGGTTTCAAAAATTTCTGCAACAGGCAGCCATCAGTCTGCAAAAGGAGGGTGACCCGGATGTATTCACAACCCAGATGGAGGCCAAGGGCATGCAAATGCGGGAAACTCTCGTTTTCTTTCGGCCAGTAGAAGAACAGAAGCATTTGCTGAACTTTGACAAACTGCTCAGCCAAGGCGATCAACGACAGAGCAAGTTGCGGCGTGATGAGTACCTTGCCAAAGCAAACGAGAAAATCAAGGCGGAGCTCACCAGTGCAACACAGTCGATAGCAGAGATAAAACGCATCTCCCGGGAAATGGCCGATAAAGGAACGGCGATTCTTGCCGACGGTAAGACGGTAAATGGGGTGGAGGGATTTTCAAAGGTTGCTGATTTGTGGGCACAAGGCTCCGCAAGTTTGACACGAGCCAATGCCACTGGCTGGTTGATGACCAACCGGTCTAACGATCAGCGGGCCACCGATGTTTCCAAGTTGAAAAATGAAGCGCTCAGTGCATTGACCATCATGATCAGCTCGTTGGCTACCAACACACCGCCAGATCAAATCCCAGCGGCATACACTGGCCTGCTGCGAAAAATCAGCCTGCTGGATCGGCGAACCGCTGGTCAGAACCAGGTCGTGGATGCCTGCAAACCTGCTCTGGAAGCACTCGCAAAAAAACTCCCTGCCTTTCCTGATCACATCGACTCGTATACAAGAGCCACTGCCGAACCGCTGAGATGGAGGAGGCGTTATGCTGATCAGCAGGCCAAGAACCTCTCCACCCAGTACGTAGATGCCGCAGTACTTCTGCGGTCCAAAGCAAAAGTCGAAACAAGTATCCGACCCAATTTCGTACGGTCCTTGAACAACGAAACGCTCCTGGCTGCCTCGAACTTTAACCATCCAGCTGACTGGATGGTTCATGAAGCCGCCAGTCGACTGGTTGGAAAAAAAGTCAAAGAAAACAAACTGATTCGACTTGGACCCACCAGTCGCACCGGTGCAGTTCCCTACCTGAATGGTCACTACGCCAACGTAGCGGTTTCATTGCCATGGGAAGAAGCATTAGCTGATCTACGGACAGCTTTGGTCATTGATGACAAACATCAACCGCTGTCCATGGATGCCATGGAGGCAATTTCATCCGGAGAGATGCAGGATTATGCCTCCGTGGGTGGAACGATTCAGCGCGTTCATTTGGAAGCTCTGGTAACACGGTTTATCGCGTTTCCCGATCTCGCTGTGAGCCTCACTCCGTTGGGTGGGCTTCCCCTGCTAACAACCGACATCCCTGCACTGGAACAAACCTGTTGGCGTTTGGATATCAGCCCAAACTGGGGACACAACCAGTACTTCACCGTTCGTTTGGGAAACTCACCTGACAGCACTCAAACCGTACAGAGTGCCAACTGAGGCCTCACCGGGAATCGCCATCCCAACTGTCACTGCCACCACGATTCGCGTCACTCTTCGAATCGTATGGCGTCCTGCGCGAGCCAGCACGACGAGCCTGATCCTCGTGATCACTGTCAGCGGCCTGAGCCATGGCATTCACCAAGACCTGTTTCAAGGAAGATCCGCTTGAATCCTCCTCTGACTCATGATCTCCCCAGCGTTGTGCACGACGAATCCTCTGCCACAGTTTCCGCGCGTCCTCTGCGTCCTCGGTGTACTCAAGCTCTTGTTCAATATTGAATGAATCCAGAAATTGCGACCGTGTGGAATCAAAATGGGCAGCGCGAAAACGCTGAATGACCCGTCCCAGCTCTTCCAAAACTTTGCGTTGTTGTTGCAATGCATCACGACGGCGACGCGTGGCCTGTTCCAGGTCTCCTCGATCCGATTCCACCCCCGACAGACGCGCAACAATCTGATCATCCGAGATATCTTCAAAAGTCTCCGATGCTCGCCGCTTCAAGTCGCTCGTCGTGAATTGCTGCAGGGTTTGCCGGAACAACTCAATCGCTTTGCAGTAATGTGAGCCCCGTGGATTTTCGATGTCCGTGACGCGGCGTTCTGCGGCTTCCGCCGACTCCATGATGGAATCGAGAGTTTGCAGGTTTTGCACACGCTGCCGGGTCAGTTCTTCCGTTTCCTTGAGTTTTTCCGGCAAACCCCATTCGTTGGCAACATGATCCCGCTTGCGTTCCAATTCCTCCATAACGACGCCAAGAGAACGACGATCATCCGCAATGATTTTCCTCATCTGATCAGGCGTCTGTTTAAGAAAGTTGTAACCTTGAGTCGCTTGATTGAAGTTGATGTAGCGGGCCAGCCAGCGATCAATGCGACGGGTCAGTCCACGGCGTTTGTATTGGCGTCCCCCATACCCGGAGTCGTAGAGATACTGGAATAACGCGCTCGCTTCATAAGCGGGAAGTTTTCGGACGGCATCCTGATCGATTTCATGTAAATTTGACTCGGCCCTCTCCAGTGCCGCTTCGGCGATCGCCGCGCGATCCGACAGTTCTACAAATTTCGAATCATCCTGCAGCTGACCCTCAACTTGCGCAGAAACTTCACTCTGCGATTTGACGGCTGCATCCAGCAGATCGGTGGACTTCATCAATGCTTCTTCGGAAACAATACGGTTACTGTGCAACTGGGTCAGTTCCGCCTGCAGATTTCGGGCCTCATCTTCCTTTTGCAACAGGATGACTGAAATTGCGTCCTGTACCTCTTTCCAGGTGGACGCAATGGCATCGGCCGTCAACTCCGGAAGATAGTGCTCAGCAAGACTCCGCAAGGCAACATCTCGTTGAGCATCAAGCTGTTGGTGCTCATCACGAACATCCTGCATGTTCTTCCGATCTGCTTCCAATTGCTCGGTCAAGCGCGTGTACGCATCCATCAATTGCTGATGTACTGTCGGACCAGGAATCGCCATCGATCACATGACCTTGAATTGAAAAGTTATGTAAACAGGAACCACAGCCCAACGCTAACCGTTGTCAGCGCGATCGATGCCAGCACGATCCGAGCCCGCCAAATCCAGCAGTGCGCAAGGAAAGACTTCATTCCAGGCTGAGGATCTTCATAGCTGTGCACTGACTCAAAAAACTGCTCGATTGCGAGCTCGATCTCGGCTTCGGTCACATTGTCGCCTGACATTCGAGCCGTGCGAACCAGCTTGTCTCGCAACTGCAGTCGCAGGTCGCCCCGACGAAACATCTCCTCAGCGGTTTCCCTTTGGTCACGCATCTCACGAGCAACATCCATCACCCGCAGCGTTTCCTGCAGGGATAAACTCTCGCCGGGTAATTGGCTCTTGGCCCGATGAGCGGCCGTGGAGCGGCCGGGTGTCGCTTGGGCCTGAGACGTATCAGCCATGGTGCTTGCTGGAACAGGGATGGGGGAGTCCGGACCGGGGGTCCAGTCTATTCAATCGGCCCGTTTTCCGCACTCAGGGAGCGTGAAATCACCGAGTTGGGCCGAAATCGCCCCTCTCAGCTGCCGTCTAATTGCAGGCATGCGTTTCACGCGCTACTCTAATAACCGTTGAATCGCATCGGAAACACCGGTTGTTCAGCAAATAATCCTTGGAGAAATCGCGGCCATGTCAGAGCAAGCACAGCAACCTGCCCCCAAACCACGTGACTCTGGTGCACAAAAACAGGATTCGCAGTCCATGCGAAAATACCTTGGTCGCGCTATCAATGTGTTGAAAGAATTCGGAGTTGACAGTTCCAACACAGCTCCTCAGGAACTCATCGGCCTGCTGGAGAATGTCAAGCATCTGGATGAAGCCAAAGTTCTGGCAATTGCTGACGTCATCCAGCATATGAGTGCCTTCAATGCTCTGGTGCGTGAAAACGTGGAGGGAATCTCAGTGGGGGATCGGTACATGAACATCACCCAGATGTTTGATTCCGTCCGGGAAGACAGCAAACGTCTGATCAATCAATTGGACGATGGAAAAATCAGTAGCACTGAAAAAGTATCCAACTGGTGGATGAAAATGCGGCGCGGTACCCCCAGTGATCGGTTCGAGAAAATCGTGGAAATCTACGGGGAGGTCGCGAAAGATACCAAGGATCAGCTGCAACGCGAAGAAGCCATCATGGAAGGCTATATCGATTTCCGGTTCGCTCTCAAGGAAGCTGAAATTCTGGCACGTGATTTGTTCGATACACAGGTCCCCATTCTTGACGATGCCAAAGCTGCTCTCGGTCAAACGCAGGAAGCACTCGATGCTTACACCGGTGACGATGAAACCGAGAGAAGCAGATTGGAATTGACACGTGATGAGGCCCGGTTCCGGTACGAAAAAGAAGACGCCACCTTCCAACTGCTCAAAGACATCGCGGAAAATCTGGAAATCGGATACGACGTCGGTGAAACCCTGATTACCAAACTCAAGCAAACACACGATGTCAAAGAGAGAGTATATCGTCGATCCGTTACCTTCTTCACAACCAACGAACATGTCTTCACTATTCTGGGGACCGTCTATACCAGCCAACATGGATTGCATGAAGTCACCCAGGCAACGGAGGCCATGAAGACTGGCGTCAACAAGGGACTGGAAGATATCGCTGACCTTGGACGAGAGTTGGAGCGGGCTGCTTTGAAAGCCGGGTACGGAAGCACCATCAATCCGGAATCAGTACAAAAACTGGTGGATGCCATCAGCGGGTTTCAGGTCGAGTCTCTCGAAATGATTGCTGATCTGCGAAAAGAATCCGAAGAAAGCGCAAAAGCCATCCGCCAATCGGTCGAAGAAGGCAAGCAGAAGTATCAGGATACGCTTGCGCGACATGCCCGAGGGGAAAAGCTGTAACTGCTCAGCCCCCGAAGGGTCCATCACTCTTCACCAACGACAACGCAGTCCTGCGGCGCAGCGGTAACCCATGTCACGAATTCAGTACCACCTGTCGTTGTTGCTTCTGATATTCAGTGCCTACACCACACACGTGCGTGCCGCCGACAGAGCTTTGGCCGCATTCGTGACTTCATAATCAAACACTGAACACGTCGGCTTGAAATAGAATGCACCGAAGTCGGGCGATCTGGAGGAGATTGAAGCAACGAGCCAACTTGCGACTCGTTGTTCACCGTCGTTGTTTCGATTAACGCTTACCAGACAGGATACTCCGAATGTCCATTCGATACGTCATAGCGATTCTTGTTCTTGCCGGTAGCTGCACCGTGAATGGGCAGGAAAGCAATGAGGCAAGGAAGTTGGTGGCTTCGCGAGACGGTAGCCCCGGAGAGGCTTTGGCGACGTTCATCAACGATCATGAAGACGATTTGGCAGACATTTCTGTTTGTGATAGAGACGTGATTTACGGGCGGAAAGACGGGATGGCTCTGACGCTGGACGTCTATCAGCCGCTCCGGAAACGAAATCGACGCGCTGTCATTTGCATCATCAGCGCCGGCTACTGGTCTGGCCCTGAGTATCGGAAAATGCCGTTTTTCACATCCAAAATTCGCTTTCTTGTAGATCGCGGATTCACCGTCTTCGCCGTAATTCATGGAAGTCAGCCACGCTATTCATTGTTAGAGATTTCGAACGATGTTCACCGCTCGGTTCGCTTTGTTCGACATCGGGCTCAGTCGTACAAAATCGATCCGAGTCACATCGGCCTGTTTGGTGAATCGTCTGGTGGACACCTTGCTCTTCTGGCTGGATTCACCGAGCCGGCCAAAGCTAGCGCAGTCGTCGATGAGGTCGACCGTCAGTCGCCAGCTACCCAGGCAGTCATTGCCTATTTCCCCAACACGGACCTTATAAACTACGGTAAAGAAAATCGGAGTATCTCCGATCACTTTCGCGAACAAGGTCTCGCGATGGATTCGGTTTTCGATTTCCGAAAATGGAATCCGAGCACTGGGGTATTTCATGGGATGTCAGAACCGCAGCGAACAGAAGCATTGCGTGCGCTTTCACCAATACAACATGTCGATGAGGGCGATCCACCAACTTTGTTGCTTCACGGTGACCGAGATCGACTTGTACCAATACAGCAATCTCAAAGTATGATCGATCGAATGGTCGAGGCCGATGTTGACTGCAAGCTGTTCGTCGCGGAGGCTCAGAATCACGCGTGGGCATCTTCAGTGCCGGGAGAAGAGCGAGCACTCGCAGACTGGTTGTATCAGCATCTGCAGATCGCGGATGAGCAAGCGGTTGAACGCGAGAAGAAGCCGTCTCGCTAGGCACGCTCTCCCGGTTCACGTCAGCTGCCGAGCTAGTGGTCGCCGGACTATTATGACACGAATAGAAAAACCTTGCTGTTTACCCCAACATTCGCGATTTTAACGCGCGAGTACTCGTCGCTGCCAGCAGTCAGAAGTCGATTTGACGTTCCCTGAAGTCGCACCAACCAAGAATAGAACGACAAGCAGACATCCACGTTTGAACATGACGACACTCCTGATATTGGTTGCGGATTCATTGCAAACAATGGTTAGGACTCCCCGTCTGATCAACCGTTCCGGGATATTGCCCACCGGCTGTCAGACTGCTGACGGCTTGGCCTCGCGTCTCTCTTTCTTTGGGAGCAGGAGGTCACACCTTCAAATCGGGTCACCCCGACTTTTCTAAACCTCTACTGAGTCACAGCTTGTGACTATCTTCCGGCACTGGAAGTGCCGACTTTCAGACTGAATTACATGACTACATCGAGCATGCCTGCCAGCGCTATAGAAAAAATGGCCATGAGACTTCCGAAGCCAAGAGGTCGTTCAACGCCAATCGTCCTCCCTGGCATCAAGATTCGGTTCGACAATCTCCGCCGCGTTCCGCAAAGGTAGGTCAGCGGTTGGACTGATAGCCAGCCGATGTGTTTTCTGGGACAATTCTGCCTCAATAAAAGCCTTGATTGCAACCTGAGGAAAGACATTCTGATGAAAGCAGGCAGTGGCGGGGGATTTCGCGCGATTCACTACACCTGGAAAAAAGGTCGGGAAGCAGGTGGCCTGTGGAAGCTGTACAAGGCCATGCGTACGCGCAACGCATGCAAGACCTGTGCCTTGGGAATGGGCGGCCAAAAAGGTGGCATGGTCAATGAAAGTGGATCGTTCCCCGAAGTCTGCAAGAAGTCATTGCAAGCCATGGTTGCTGACATGCAACCAGCAATCGAACCACCATTTTGGCAACAGAATTCCATCGCTCACTTGCAACAGAAAACCCCTCGTGAGTTGGAACATTTGGGTCGGCTGGTTCACCCTCTGCGGTACCGGAAAGGCGCCTCACATTTCGAAACAGTCACTTGGCAAGAAGCCTATGACACCATCGTAAAGAAACTTCAACTGACAGATCCGCAGCGATCGTTCTGGTACTTCAGTGGACGCAGCAGCAATGAAGCAGGTTTTTTGTTGCAATTGATGGCTCGCCTGTATGGAACCAACAACATCAACAACTGCAGTTACTACTGTCATCAAGCAAGTGGTGTGGGCCTTCAATCAGCCGTGGGTTCTGGTACGGCGACTGTCGTACTCGAAGATGTGGAACATGCTGACTGTGTTTTTGTAATCGGTGGAAACCCTGCCAGTAACCATCCTCGGCTGATGACACATTTGATGAAGCTGAGACGACGCGGTGGAAAGGTCATTGTGATCAATCCGGTTCGGGAAACAGGCATGCTGAAATTCCGCGTCCCCAGCGATCCAGTTTCCCTGTTGAAAGGGTCGAAGATCGCCAGTCACTACGTCCAACCCCACATCGGAGGCGATCTGGCCCTGTTGTGGGGTCTTGCCAAAGCAGTCGGAAAACAGGGCGCAATGGATGAAATGTATCTCAACCAGCACTGCAACAACGTGGATGGCTGGCGGGAAGCAGTCGATACGATTACCTGGGAAGAAATTGAAACAAAATCCGGCGTTCCCCGCAGTGAAATCGAGACCATCGCAGCGGTCTACGCAGAATCAGAACGCTGTATTTTCTCCTGGACCATGGGAATCACCCATCATGCACATGGAGTACAAAATGTTCAGGCCATCGCCAACCTTGCGCTCTGTCGCGGGATGGTGGGAAAACCGGGTTGCGGTCTAATGCCCATTCGTGGCCACAGTAACGTGCAAGGCATTGGCAGCATGGGTGTGACACCCAAACTCAAGGCTCGGGTTTTTGAAGCACTGGAAAGCAAACATCAGGTTCAACTTCCAACCACGGTTGGAAAAGATACGCTCGAATGCATGGAAGCAGCCAATCGATACGAATTATCTGTTGGCTTCTGTCTGGGTGGCAATCTATATGGGTCAAACCCTGATTCCAGATTTGCTTCCGAAGCTTTGTCGCGACTTGACATGAGCGTGATGCTAAGCACGACGATGAACACCGGCCATGTCAACGGGCTGGCAGCCGAAACCTACATTCTTCCAGTGCTGGCTCGCGATGAAGAACCCGAACCTACTACCCAGGAATCGATGTTCAACTTTGTTCGGATGAGCGAAGGGGGTCCCCGCCGTTTACCTGGTCCGCGAAGCGAGGTGGAAGTCATTGCAGAGTTCGCTAATCGCCTGATTCCTGACGCAAGAGGGGTCGACTGGGATGCCATGCGAAGAACCAGCACGATTCGACAATGGATCGCCGATGTCATCCCGGGTTACGAACAGATCTCGGATATCGACCAGACCCAAAACGAATTCCAAATTGGTGGCCGGACATTTCATCAACCAAAGTTTGCCACTGACGATGGCCGGGCCAAGATGCATGCGCACACCATTCCCGAACTCAAGGGCCGCCAGAATCGGGAATTACGTCTGATGACCGTACGAAGCGAAGGACAATTCAATACGGTTGTCTATGAAGAAGAGGACTTGTACCGGAATCAGGACCGAAGGGACGTCATCTTGATGCACCCCGACGATCTCGTTCGTCTCGGACTGGAACATGACGATCGTGTCCAAATCATCAGTGACACAGGATCACTTCGAAATATTCTCGCCAGAAGCTTTGATTCCATTCGACCTGGAAATGCTTTGATGTACTTTCCTGAGGCCAATGTTCTGGTCTCACGTCACGCCGACCCCGCCAGCAAAACACCCGCCTTCAAGGGGGTGGTTGTTCGTATCATCGCGGACCAAGCGGCCATCTGAAGACGGAAACCGGTGTTTCACGCCCCAACGGTGAAACACGATTCACAGAATCCCGGTCGACGCCCAAGGGGAATTTCTGCTAACAGCACAACCATGCGGCGTTTGTCCCATTGCCTCGCAAGGCTACTACCTGCGCACACTTCATCCCGCACGCTTGGATATTTTAATGATCGACTTGCTTGGCGTTCCGGTTCCGTCCGCTGCATTGTTCCTGTTGTCCGGACTGCTTTTGGGACATCTGCTGTGGTATCGCGACCGTGGTGGTAAGACCGCGGAGAGTGATCTCGAAAACCGCTACCTGAAAGTTCGTGGATCAGTCAAACAGCGAAAGACCCAGATCAGAACACTGCAAAAACAGAATGATACTCTGACCGAAGATCTGGCAAACCTGCAACAAGCCCACACCACTCTGTGTACAAAAACCAAACGTCTGGAACAGGCGTCCGCGCTCTCCAAGGAAGAACTGAATCAGTTTCGGCAATCACTGAACGAATCCGAAGTCCAATTGGCAAGTGAAGAAAAACACCGAGAGATTGTAACGGCACAACTGCAGGAATTGCTTGCCGCAAAGTCCGCTATCGAAGCTGAAAACACGTCGCATCACGAAGGCATGGAACAGCTGACCCAGCAATATCGGCAAAGTGTGACTGAACTGGAATCATCACAGTCTGAACTCGATACACTGCGGGACCGGCTCCGAAGCCAGGAGGCGGAAATGGACAACAAGCAACGTAGCCTTGCTGAACTTGAATGCCAGGTTGCTACCCAGGAACAATCCCTCGATGAAACAAACAATACCCTGCTGCAAACGCAACAGGATCTGGTGGAACGATGCAAGGATTTGGACGTGCTGCGATCCGAGCGGGATGCGCTGGGTCAGGAACTGACAGATAGCCGACAGTCGCTGGAACACCTTGAATCCCAATTGTCATCAGCAGCGACCCTCCAATCACAACGTGATGATTTTGCAACGGATCTGGAAAAGGCAGCCAATTCTCTCGCCGAACAGCGCCTTGCACTCGAATCGTGTGAGTCGGAACTGACCCTCAAGCAAGACCGAATCAAGCAACTTGAACAGCAGTTGGCCGATGCAACGGACCAAATCGCGGATGAACAGGACAACCGAACCCAGTTGGAGCAATTCAATACCGCCTGTCAGTCACAACTGATGGAATTGGAAGAAGAACTGGGTAGAAAAACCGAAACATGTGCGCAGTTGACGGACGATCTGGACCATACCCGCGAGACGACATCACAGGCACAGCAACAGATTTCGACCTTGCTGAATGAACTTGATCAGTCGCAGACCACACAGGATCAGTTGAGAATCCTGTTGGAGCAGAAGACCCGGACAATCGTCGAACTGTCGGACCAAATCGAGCAGTTGAGCCTGCGGGAAACTCGGCTTGCCACAGCGGAACAGACGATTCAGGCATACCATCAGCGTGGTGCTGCTTTGGAGAGTACTTTTGTTCAACAAGCCGATCGGATTCGTGTCCTGTCAGAGCAGGCCGTCCGAATTCCTCAGCTGGAATTGGAATTGAAACGTGAACAAGAGAGTCTTCAGGAAGCCCTCAGAACGATCGACGCGCGGCAGGCAAGCCTCAGCACCGCTGAACACTCCTGCATCGAAACAGAAAATGAGCTCAACGAGACACACCACGAACTCACAGCTGCCATCGCGGAGATTCATGCATTGGAAAAGCGGCTTGAATCGCTCACGGAAGATTCGCTGACGTTAGCGGATGACAATGATTTGCTGACAGCGACCCACCGTGAATCCGTCGCCCACGTAGAAGCCATCGAACGGCAACTGGGCGATTGGCAATCGCATCAACAGCAACTCGATGCAGCCACAACCGAACTGGCCGAAGTCAGTAAGGAACGCGACCTGTTGATTCAAGCCCGCGGCAGCCTTGAGGCATCTGTTACACGATTGAGCAATCAAATCACGTCACATCTGGCCGAGGCGAAACAGATGAACGAACTGCTGACGCAGGCAACTCTGGACCATCACCAAGTGGAATCAGATCTGAAATCTGAAATCAAAGCCCGAAACGATGCACTCAAAGAATTGAAAGTTGCCGAGACTGCACAAAGCGAAAACGAGCAGTTGAAAATCCAGGTCGAAGAACTGACATCCCATCTGATGGGCGCCCGGAATGAACTGGAAGATAGTCTGGATACCAATGCGAAAACGCAGGATCATATCCGGGTCATGGAAAACCAATTGCACGAACATGTGATCAAAATCCGCGAACTTCGTCGTGAACGCAACGCAGTGTCAGCGATGGTGACAGAAACTCCTGAACCAGCAACGGATTCGGATCAAAAAGCCGCGTAGGAAAAACCCGGCCAAGCTGTGCAGGCAAAATGAAACAGATCAATGCTTCATGGTGCCGGGGAAGCAGCAGACTCTGGAGATGAGGCAGACTCTGGAGATGAAGACGCACCATCACGCTCGGTATCGATCGGTGGACCACTCCGCTGTGCACCAAAGTCGGCCGGGGACCGGTTCAGATTGAAGTGCGCAGTCCTCTGGTAGAATGCGATGCCCAACACACTTGTGGCTACCACCACCAACCCAAATATCAGGATCCCCCATTTGAACCTCCGCGAGTTCGATCCGCTGATGTCTTGCGGGGTTCGATAGGGGTCTGATTGATCTTCGTTGACCTCACTCATGATTGGACCTTATTCATTGGAGAAACTACTGCCCGGCTTCTGTTTTTCCTGCTTTCAAACGCAAGAATGCATCAAAGAATCCCTGCAGTTCACTTCCATCGAGAACACTGTTGAAGTTACCCACGTAATGACCAGTACGTGCATCTTTCACCCGTTGATCCGGATGCAGAAAATAGTTGCGGATTTGACTTCCAAATCCAGTACGAGCTTGAGTCTCATACTTCTTCGCTTCTTCTGCCTCACGCCTTTCTTCTTCCAGTCGGGCCATTTTGGCTCTCAGCATTTTCCACGCGGTTGCCCGATTCTGGTGCTGGCTGCGTTCATTTTGGCACTGGACAACAATATTTGTAGGAAGGTGCGTTAGTCGTATCGCACTATCTGTCTTATTGACATGCTGTCCGCCTGCGCCACCTGCACGATATCGATCTTCGCGTACATCTTTTTCGTCAATGTCGACTTCGATCGAATCATCAATCTCCGGTGACACACTCACCGCAGCAAAACTGGTCTGCCGTTTGCCCTCACTGTTGAAAGGACTGATTCGCACCAAGCGGTGCATGCCTTCTTCACCTTTCAAATAGCCATAGGCCATGGATCCTCGAACGGCAATCGAGGCATGATTGATTCCGGCTTCTTCGTTCTCCTGACGATCAAGCAACTCAAGTGTATAACCTTCCCCTACGGCCCAAGCGGAGTACATCCTCAACATCATATCGGCCCAGTCGTTGGCGTCTGTCCCACCATCCCGAGCATTGATCGACAGGATGGCACCAGCAGCATCATTGGGGCCATTCAAAAGAGCTTTGAGTTCAAGGTCTTCGAGAATTTTTTCCAGCCGGACGATTTCGGTCGCCACTTCCTTGACGATGGATTCATCTTCTTCCGCCATTTCAAACAGCGCAGTGAGGTCGTCCACCGATGAAGTCAATTCATCCATGGGCCCCACGATTGATTTGAGCGACTTGAGATCACCGACCGTTTTCTGAGCTGACTCATTGTCGTCCCAAAAACCCGGCTCGCCCATTTTCACCTCAATCTGCTTGATCTGTCGTTGTTTGGCAGAGTAGTCAAAGAGAGTCTCCGAGCTGTTTCAAACGCTCATGAATCTCATTGCTACGTTGAACCAAGTCGGCATCCATTCTCGTCACCGTCTCCATGCGTATGATGTAGGGTAGGATCCCCGTGGTTTTCCCATCGGAAATCGGATAATGGCGGCGGTACCCTTGCTTTGCCTCACGGGAAGCCGAACATGACCGCTCACTGGAGTTGAAATATACATGGCCCGAGTCGTTCTCGCGATGAGTGGCGGCGTTGATTCAAGCGTCGCAGCGCACTTGCTCTTAGAAGCTGGTCACGAAGTGATCGGTGTTTTTATGAGGCATGGTGAGGAATCCAGTCAGGCCTGCCGGGTCGACGACGGAAAACCAAACCTGCCGGTGCTGGGAGGCTTGGCCCAAGGACGGGCTGACCACAAACAGGGCTGCTGCACCGCTTCTGACGCCGCTGACGCCAGGCGAGTCGCATCACGCATGAAGATTCCCTTCTACGCTCTGGATCTACAGGAAGATTTTCGCCGAATTGTGGACTACTTCGTCGATGACTACTTGCATGGGCGAACCCCCAATCCGTGTGTCCGATGCAATCAATGGATCAAGTTTGGGCGTCTTTTTGACTATGCAGATGGCATCGATGCCGAATTTGTCGCCACCGGCCATTACGCTCAGATGATCCCGGGCTCAGGACATCATCAGCCGAATGAATTGCATCGAGGACTCGATTCGCTCAAGGATCAGTCCTATGCCCTGTTTGGTATCCGTCCTGAGTTGCTGCCCCGAATGCTGTTGCCAGTGGGTGGATTCAAAAAAACCAGAATCCGTGAAATCGCGGAAAAACTGGGTCTGGGGGTCGCCGGCAAGAAAGACAGTCAGGAAATCTGTTTCGTCACCCAAGGACATCACAGCGATTTCGTCCGAGCTCGAGAACCCGAGCGATCGGCCCATACCGGAGGTGAAATCGTCACGACCAGCGGTGAAGTGGTCGGTGAACACCATGGTTACGAGGCGTTCACCGTGGGACAACGCAAGGGTTTGGGGGTCGCCATGGGTACACCTTATTTCGTGGTTCGCATCGAACCAGATACCAAACAGGTGATCATTGGGCCAAAAGAGCTTCTGGCACAAGCGAGGTTAACTGCAAATGAGGCCAATTGGTTAGTAGAACCAACCGACCTTCCCAAGCAGGTTGCGGTGCAAATACGCTACAACGCTCCCCCTCAATCAGCTCAAATCAGCGTATTTGGCGAGGAATCGAACCGTTTTTCCGTTGAATTTGATGAGCCACAACTGGCAGTCGCTCCGGGACAAGCTGCGGTTGTCTACGGCGGAACCCGTGTTCTGGGCGGCGGTTGGATCGAGTAAGGATGTCCTGCGGGAGCGCTGTTGCCTGTCCACATCGTGGGGGATAGCGTTACGACCGGACCATACGGCACAACTGATTCCCCACATCAGCCCCGATCCATGCGAAAAACGTTTGCCGCTGGCTCGTTTCAAGATTACAGTTTGGGGACTGATCAAATCAACTTTTCTGGGCTAACTGCTCTGGGCTAACTGCCTACCGCATGAGTGAAGACCATTGCCAGTTCTGGCCCAATTTACATCTTTCTGGGGGAGGATGCTTCCGTGATGAAGACACACACATTGACCATGTTTGCATTTGCACTGGCAGTTTTGGGAAGCTGGAATGTGAATTCCGCATCTGCTCAAGACCAACGTGCTGTCTTGGCTGAGACCTATGGCCAAGGTGTTCACGCTTACAACGGTGGACGACTGACCGAGGCTTTAGAGTTTTTCACTCTGGCCATCGACAATGGAACTCAGGATCCTCGGGTTTACTATTTTCGTGGCATCGTCAGCTATGTTTCAGGACGCCCCGAGGAGGCTGAAAAAGACTGGAACTCAGGCGCAGTGACCGAAGCCTTGCAAGGTCCCAATCTATCCATCGGCCGCTCACTTTCGAGGTTCCAAGGCAATGGCCGGCTGAAGCTGGAACAAATCCGGCAGACGGCCCGGTTCAAAGCGCTGGCCGAAGCCAATGCCCGGTCAAGGCAACGTTACGGCGAAATCCAGAGCACTCCCGAGAATTCCGCCGTCCAACCAACCCCACGGCTTCCCGCACAACCTATCGCACCGCCACCCACGCCGCCTGCCGCCAGCAACCCGTTTGCGGCGGACAGCAACCTTGGACAGGGAAACCCCGAAGTCATCGCTGAGGATGCCTTGGCTGGTGCAATGACCGATCCATTCAAGAACGAACCGAAAGCCGCTGCTCCAGCTGCCGGAGGTGCCGGCGGAGCGGATCCATTCGGTGGTGGAGGTGCTGCTGGAGGTGCCGGCGGAGCGGATCCATTCGGTGGTGGAGGTGCTGCTGGCGGAGCGGATCCATTCGGTGGTGATCCATTCGGCACCTGAACCCACTCGGCTATGATCGAGTGAAGCAAAGAGATCCATCAGCGACGAGTAGAAGCTCTACTCGCCGCTGTTCTTTTTAACTGATGATAGAAAACCCGCTATTCTCTTTCCGTGTTGTGACGTGATCCGTAACATCACGCTGGGTGTCTGATCTTTCTTCCACCTCACTGATGAACATGATTCGATTTCTTCCTGCCTGCCTTCTCTTTTCCGTTGCAATCACTGGCTTGGCCGATGACAACGATACCGATCAACGCCAAGGGGTCGCTATCGCACTACGGGGGACACCCAAAGTGGACGGAAAAATTGATGACCTGTGGAAATCCTGTCCTAAACACACGGTCGCGCTGCCCATTACCGAGTTACTGAAAATCGACCAGAAAGACATGGCAACTGCCACGGTCCAATTGTTGTGGGATGATAGACATCTGTATGCATTGTGGGTTGTAAACGACGCTGCACTCTCCGCTGAATCAAGCGACGACTGGGCTCAGGACTCGGTCGAATTATTCCTGGATCAGCATCAGGACAAGTCCACCACGTACCAAGCCGACGATGCTCAGTACCGTGTCAATTTCCAAGGCAAACGATCAGGACAAGGCACCGGCTACGACGAAGCTGACCTCAAAGCTGTGGCGGCGAGAACCAAAAAGGGCTACCGGGTAGAAATGTCGATTCGTACACACGCTGCTGACATGAAACCCGGAACCGTCATGGGCCTGGAATTACAGGTCAACGACGACCATGGCAGTGGTCAACGAGACGCCATCACAAAATGGCTGCATCCCGAAGATGATTCGTGGCAAGATACGTCCAAATTCGGAACGGTACAACTGAAATAAGTGGCCACCTGAGAGTCATTTGCCCTTGCGCCAGTACCCCTCTACCCAGGCCAAACAGAGCACCAAACTTGAGACCAGCAACGGACTCTAGCGACGTTGTACAACCCTGTTGTTGGTGTCTGACTAATCGAAGAATTTGGCCAACTTTTCATCGCTTGGCTTCGAGGTTACCAGCGATACCAACACCATCGTGACTGTTGAACTCAGCAACATCACCACCACGGGCATGATTTCATAACTTTCTTCGCCGATCGGCAGCTCAAGCACAAACTTGCTGAGCCCCCCTTTTTCCATCGGAACTCTGGTGCCCTGATAAAACAGAATGCACCAACTGGTGATGGCTGCAAAAATCCCGCTGATCGCACCAGCAGCACTGAGCCTGCGCCAATACAAAGCCGCAACCACAATGGGAAACAGCGCACTGAAACCACTGAAACACCAAACGCCCAAAGCAAACACGCTTCGTACATTGCCGAGACTCAACAAGTACGTGACGGCGACGATTCCAATGATAAACAGACGAGTAAACAAAACCTGCTGTTTGTCACTGATGCGATCGTTCCCCAGTAAGTGGGTCACGATGTCATTGTTGAAAATCGTACCGATGCAGAGGAACTGACTGTCCAAGCTCGACATGATCGCAGCGAGAATCCCAGCGGCTAAGAACCCTCCCAGCACCGCACTGGTCTGTGTTTTGACCAGGAATGGCAAAATTGTATTGGGATTGCTTGGCAGCGGTGGATGGGCAGGAATGAGTGTGCCTGTCGCCCAAATCCCCACCAGAACACATGGCACCCAAACAATCATGATAAACAAGGGGTGACAAACCACCGGAAGCTTGAAGGCTTTCGCATTCTTGGCTGTCATCCAGTGCTGAAACAAGTGTGGGAACATTCCAACTGATAACGGAATCAGCAGGTAAGTGAAGAACTTTGTCTTGCTCATTTCGGAACGTGTGATTTTGTCTTCTGGCACAGAATTGGCCAAGGCCTTGAGATTATCCAGAATCGATTCCTGTCCACCCAATTTGTTTGCAATCACGAAAAACGTGATCACACCCAGAACCATGAAGACCAACGTCTGGAACGTGTTTGCCCACGTCGTCCCACGCATCCCACCAAAAAAAACGTAAACCAGAACAACCATGCAGATGACCATCGACCCCAGCCAGGGTGGCACACCACCATGCAAAGCTGGAATCGGTTTTCCCGCGGGATCAAATGCCTGAAACATTGGCAAATCGGGTGCCAAGCCTGCCGTCAAGGACTGAATAACTGCACCACCGCTGATCACACCAATCAACAAATAGGGGATCACCAAGCCAACCAGAACGGGAAACAACAGATAACCGATGAAATCACTATCGAGTCGGTCGCGAAAAAACGCGATTTGTGTCGTGTACTTGTGACGACGGGCCAATTTCCAAACCTTGACCCCAATCAGGAAAAAACAAAGCGAGTGAATGATACCGCTGCTGCTGGCAAGCATGCCATAAACCCCCACTCCCTCGCGATAGGCTTCGCCGCTGCTGCCGACTAAAGCAAATGCGGTCATGGTCGTTCCAAAGATACTCATCAGTAATAGGAACGGACCAATCGAGTGACTTGCTACCTGATAGTCTTCCTTGGTGCCTTTGAAAAGACGGCTCGAAAACAGGCCCAAAGCAAGCAGTAGCCCAAGGTAAACAAGAATGATGATCAGTTGTGGTAATCCTGGGTGGTCCATCATTCGCCCCCCTCTTGCTCATCAGCCTCATCAGCCAGAGGCCAGGCAATGCAGGTTGCCAAAAACCACGTGGCTACCGCTCCCAGTGAAATGCAAGCATGCCAGAAAAGCGCCATGGGGATGAATCCGAAGACGAGCCTACCATCGGTCCAAAACCAATTATCCTGATGCAGGATCAATAACAATATCACCAAGCCGGTGATGATTAGCGGCCCTGATGGCTTGGAGGCGTTTGTCTGTTGGGTCATGGGAACCGGAAGGAAATGGAGGAAGGAAACCGGGCACAACAATCAAATTGCCTGCTCGCCGGTCGCAGCAGTGTAATTCACAGTGAGGCGAGACAAAATTAGGCTCACGACATCACGAGCAGGGGTTCGATACCGAACCAAGGATTAATATCGTGTCAGGATGACCGAATCGGCCTGAAAATAGGCGCCCGATTTCAATTACATTGGGTTCAAGAAAAAGCCTCAAAAGACGTACTCTTGGATACATGGGAAGCATGGTTGACCATCGCCGTGGCCTGCACTTTGCTGGTCGGTTTGGCCTTGCGCGTCGCTGCAACGGATCTGTTGGCCCTTTTTTGTCTCGGAATCCTTGTCTTTGTACAGAATGTCACCGGTTCCGAACTCCTGCCCAAACCTGAACAGGCGGTGGCTGGCTTTGGGAATCAGGGGCTGATCACAATCGCACTGCTGTTTGCTGTCGTCGCAGGACTGGAATGTACAGGGGGCACAGAATTAGCCACCGGCTGGTTTCTCAACAAGGCAAGGAACCTCACAACAGCCCAAGCAAGATTATTCGTTCCCGTTGCGGTGTTGAGTGGTTTTCTCAACAACACTCCGGTTGTCGTTGCCCTGATGCCGGTTGTAAACGATCTGGCAAAACGCATTTCGACGAGTACCAGCCGTTTGCTACTGCCACTGAGCTACGCAGCAATTTTGGGCGGTATGTGTACTCTGATAGGCACCAGCACCAATCTGATCATCGCCGACCTCAACGCTCAGGCGATCACCCAGGGAAGCATCGCTGAACCACTGACTTTTTTTTCACCAGCTGCAATCGGAGTTCCAGCAACGGTCATTGGCTTGCTGTACATGATGACTGCTTCCCGCTGGTTGCTGCCTGAACGGCGGCCCGCAGTCAGCGTCACCGATGACCCACGACAGTACACGGTCGAAATGCAAGTTGACCCCACGGGTCCGCTCGTAGGACGAAGTATTGAGGATGCAGGACTACGCCATCTGCCAGGACTTTATATCGCCGAGATTCAACGTGAAGACGGTGTGATTGCAGCTGCGAAGCCGAATGAACGCTTGCGTCCCGATGACGTTCTGATTCTGGTCGGTGCCCTCGAAAGTGTCGTCGACCTTCGCAAAATACGCGGTCTGACCACACCCGATGACCAGACCAGAAAACTGGAAGTCCCAGCCTGGCGCCGAACCCTGGTGGAAGCGGTTGTCAGCTCGCGATGTGGGCTACTGGGAAAAACCATTCGCGAGGGTCAGTTTCGATCCCACTACAACGCCGCTGTCGTTGCAGTTGCACGCGGTGATAAACGTTTGACGGGAAAACTGGGAGATGTCCGTCTGGAAGTAGGTGATGTTCTCTTACTTGAGGCATCACCCTCATTCCTGCATCGCCGTAGCGAATCACGTGATTTCTTTCTTGTCAGTGCGGTTGAACAGGGGACAGTCCGCCGACCTGAAAAAGCGTGGATCTCAATCACGATTCTATTGACGATGATCCTTGCGGCCACCACCACGGGGATTTCCATTCTCACGGCCGCATTGTTGGCCGCGGTCGCCATGGTTGCCTTCCGTTGTTGCACGACCGGAGAGGCAAGACGCAGTGTTGATTGGTCCGTTCTGATCATGATCGGAGCAGCGATTGGGATTGGGATGGCCATGGAACAGAGTCAGGCAGCAAGAGGAATTGCCCTCGGTTTGCTGGGGGTCGCGGGAGAAAACCCACTGCTCACGTTAGCCACGATCTACCTGGCCACCATGCTTTGCACCGAGTTGATCACCAACAATGCTGCCGCCGTCCTGATGTTTCCGATTGCCCTGGAAACCGCTGCTGGCCTGCAATGCAACCCGACACCCTTTGTGATTGCAGTCATGATTGCCGCATCGGCGAGTTTCCTTACTCCCTTTGGCTACCAAACCAATTTGATGGTGTACGGGGTCGGTGGTTATCGGTTCTTTGACTATGTGAGATTTGGCTTACCATTGAGCATCATTGTGTTTGCAGTCACGATGGCAGTGGTTCCTCAGGTGTGGCCACTTTGATACAACCCCGCTCGATCTTCAGGTCATGCCTGCGACGAGCTACGCATTCGATTGATGACAGGTCGCGGTTGACGACAGGCGCAATATGAATTTCCGTCCGAAGAGTCCGTCGCTCAGTGCGAAAGTACCCGATCAGAAGAAGCTGGAATCTTCCGGGACGCGCGGTGAACCAAAGGCTCGGACAGAACAGCATGCGCTGGAAATATCGCTTGATAACGCAATGCGAATCGATCAGCACCGGTTGCCTCGATTGCAGCAACGCCTATCCGTGCAGGAATACCAATCTCGGCTGGAAAAGTCGGTCCATCTGCATTCCACTCGCAGAGCCGCTCAGCCACGAATTGAGTACCTCGATGACTTGCCCATCACCCAGCATCGAAAGGAGCTCCTGGATCTAATTCGCGAGCGTCAGGTGATGGTGGTGTGTGGTGAAACAGGAAGTGGAAAAAGCACGCAGTTGCCCAAAATCCTGCTGGAATCCGGTTTCGGTCGTCAAGCCATGATTGGACACACTCAACCGCGTCGATTAGCTGCTCGCAGCATCGCCACACGTCTCGCTGAAGAACTTCACACGCCATTGGGGAATCTGGTTGGCTATCAGGTCCGGTTTGGCGATCAAACCAGCGATCAGTCTCTGGTCAAGTCCATGACTGACGGAATCCTGCTTGCCGAAACCCAGTCAGATCGTTTTCTCGATGCTTACGATGCGATCATTATTGATGAAGCGCACGAGCGTTCCCTGAACATTGATTTCCTGCTGGGATTCCTGAGACGACTGCAGGGAAAACGGGCGGATCTCAGAATAGTGATCACCTCTGCAACCATCGATGCGGAACGTTTTGCCAACCATTTTGCTGACGAGAGAGGACCTGCCCCCATCGTGAATGTTGAGGGCCGTGGCTACCCCGTAGAAATGTCATACCTGCCATGGGATGAAGTGGTCGAAGATGAAACACGGACGTATGATCTTGCCCGACACGTGATCAGCGGTATTGAACTGGCGGGCCGCAACGGACCAGGTGATATGCTGGTTTTCCTGCCCACCGAACGCGACATCCGCGAAGTTTCCCACAAGGTCGCGGCTCACTATCACCGACTGGGAATGGAAAAACGTGTGGATCTGCTTCCGTTATATGCACGGTTGCCGCAATCGGAACAACAGAAGATTTTTCATCCGCAAGGCGGAAAACATCGAATCATCTTTGCTACCAACGTCGCTGAAAGCTCATTGACCGTCCCGGGAATCAAGTATGTCATTGATTCGGGTACCGCTCGTATCAGTCGGTATAGCGCCCGCAGCAAGATGCAACGGCTACCAATCGAGGCCGTCAGTCGGGCAAGTGCCGATCAGCGGTCCGGACGCTGCGGTCGAATCGGCCCGGGGGTCTGTGTCAGGCTCTATTCCAAAGAAGACTATGAGTCCCGAGACGAATTCACGACCCCCGAGATTCGGCGGACCAATCTTGCCTCAGTTGTGTTGCAAACAAAGACACTGAAGCTCGGAAGACTTGAAGAATTTCCTTTGCTCGACCCTCCACGACCAGAAGCGATTCGAGAAGGGATTAGAACCCTGTTTGAACTCGGTGCCTTGGACGAGCGGCAGGAACTGACCGAAATCGGACATAAGTTGGGGCGATTTCCTGTCGACCCCCGTGTCGGAAGAATGATTCTGGCTGCGGATGAAAACGGCGTTCTGCCCGAAGTTTTACCGATTGCAGCGGCACTGGAAGTCCAGGATCCGCGTGACCGGCCACCGGACAGAAAACAGGCCGCCGATGAGGCTCATGCAGCGTTTACCGATTCCCGAAGCGACTTTGTTGCCTACCTCAGGCTATGGCGGTACTACGAACAAGCCCGCAGCGAACATGGTCGCAACCAACTGCGGCGCGTTCTGCGAAAACAGTTTCTGTCGCCAAATCGAATGCGGGAATGGACCGATGTGTATCGGCAACTGCGAGATATGGTGTTGACCGAAAATAAAAATCGCAAACGGCGAATCCCCCCGATCCAGTACAGCGAAGACGACAAGCAGATTGTGGATGATGATCGGTACGCAGCCATCCACCAATCCTTGATGGCGGGCTTACTGTCAGGGATTGCGATGGCTGGCGAAAAGAACGAATACACCGGTGCAGGTGGCTTGAAACTGTTCTTGTGGCCAGGGAGTGGTGTCTTCCCTGCAAAACCGAAATGGATCATCGCAGGTGAGCTGGTTGAAACATCCCGACAGTTTGCCCGGACTGTCGCTGGTGTTGACCCAGCATGGATTGAAAGAATCGGACTGCACCTACTGAAAAGATCGCATCAGGAGCCGCATTGGAGCAAGAAAGCGGGGGGAGCTTTCTGCTATGAAAACCTGTTTCTGTTCGGGCTGCCGGTCGTTGTTCGACGCCGTGTACCTTTGCCACCACTGGATTCCATTACCGCACGCAACCTGTTGATCGATCATGGCCTGGTTGAAGCACAGTTAAAAACCGCCGCAAGATTTGTACGGCACAATCAGGCTGTGTTGAACGCGATCGAGAAACTCGCCGCCAAGACGCGACGCCGCGATCTCATCATCGATACTTATCAAATTGCACGGTTCTATCAGGCCCGGTTACCCGAGCATGTCTGTGATCGCGGTCGACTGGAAAAACTGGATCGTGAAACCAAGATTCCTGCCTGGGCACAGGGCCAAATCGATACACATTGCGTAGCAAATTGGCTTGAGAACCCGGATTCATTACCCAAGTCTGTTGGTTTGTACATGCAGCCGACTGACTTACTTGAAATCCAATTCCACCCACCTGCCAAAGATGATTTTCCCGATGAACTGATATTGGGGAATTCAAAACTCCCCCTTGAGTACCAGTTTGAGCCTGGATCTGAACGAGATGGGATCTGTTTGAAAGTCCATCAATCCGCTTTGTCGCAAATCAGTGATGACCGATTGGGATGGCTCGTACCGGGGCTGCTGGAGCCCAAGTTGATCAGCATGATCAAATCACTGCCCAAACGGATTCGTCGTAATCTGGTACCCGCTGCGGACGTCTCAGCAAGCATCGCCCGGGAATTGATCCCCGACCATGGCAAGATCCCTTTCATGGAAGCCGTTTGTGCAGCGATGTCACGCCACGCTGAGCTGCCAATTCGACCCACTGACTTTCAGCCCGAGAAGATGGGTCACCATTTCGCAATGCTGATCCAGGTCGTGGATGACGATGGTGTTACCGTAGCCGAGAGCCGAGAGTTGGCGGGGCTGCAGCAATCCTTCGACAATTTCGATTTCCCCAACGTCCCGGATCCCGATGGTCCTGCCGATGAAACATGGTCGCGCGATTCATTAAAGGAATTCGACATCGAATCACTGCCCATCGAAGTCATCCGGATGCTCGGAGGAGTACAAATCGCCCAGTACCCAGGATTGTCAGTTCAGGATGATACGGTCGCTACCGAGTTGTATTCCGATCAATCTTCAGCAGAAGCAGCGATCTGCAATGGAGTCACACGACTGTACGCCATGTGCGAACGAAAAGAATTAAGAAACCAGGTGCGCTGGCTACCCGGTCTTGAAGCAATCAAGATAAAGCTCTCCGGGCTGGTCCCCGGGCTTGATCTTGATGTTGCGCTGATGGACCTGCTGGCCAGAATTGCTTTTGTTGAAAAACGTCCGGTCGTACGAACCCGTGATGAATTCCTTGCTCGACGTCAAGATCGAGGTCAGCGGATTGCCATCGCCACCCAAGATGTCGCCACATGGTTGAATGGTTTCGCTGAACATGCTTTCACCGCTCGTCGAGAAATGGAAAGCATTCGAGGAACTGCCCGACTGGCAAGTGTCTACACGGATATACAAAACCAAATCAACTGGTTGCTGCACCCTCGGTTTCTTTCCTGTACGCCATGGGATTGGTTGAAACATTACCCAAGGTACATGCAGGGCATTGGCTACCGATTGGATAAAGTCCGCAGTGGAGCTGCATCACGGGATGAAGCCGCGCTCGACACAATCGATGGATTAACCGACCGCTGGCTGCAACAAATACCCGAGAAAGAGCGGACTCCGACTCATCAATCCAATGCGGAATTCCGCTGGATGATTGAAGAACTAAGAATTAGCATGTTTGCGCAACCGCTCGGCACTGCCATCAAGGTTTCACCAAAACGCTGCGAAAAACTGTTGAGTTAGGATGGGGCTGAGGAGTCCTTCATTCCCGAAACAAGGGTGGACGATGACATGATCCTTGAACACTCTGAAGACGAATATCGAACACCGAGAGCGAGGCTTTTCTCACTGCTCATGTCCCTCGCCATGCATGCCGTGCTGACGCTGATTCTGTGGTCGCTGGTATACGGGATAAACCTACCCACCTCGATTCAATTGACCGCATCACTCAGCGATCCCAACACGGCGACCGTCAGCATCAGTGAAACGATTCAACCCGCAGATCGAAGCATCGTTGATGCTGAAGAACCAGCAACACCAACCGATTCCACTGTCGAGTATTCGCTGCTGGAAATTCTGGCATCCAAGGACGCGAAAGTTGTCGACCATTCGATCGATTCAGAAGAAATCCAGGATGGACCCGATCCCATTTCCGTTGTCGAGTTTTTCGGGATCAGGGACATCGGTACAAAGTTTGTCTTTGTCGTCGATATTTCCTACAGCATGCAAGCACGCAATGGAGAGCGATTCCAACGAGCCATGTCCGAATTGGTTCGTGCCGTGTCAAACCTGAATCCCCAACAAAGTTATTACGTCTATCTCTTTTCGTGGCGGACGCACGGGATGTATTACGATCAAACCTCAGGTTTTATCAGGGCCGATCCCAACCAGAAAACAAAACTCCAACGATGGATCATGGACATCAATCTCGGTTCCGGAACAGATCCCCGACGCGCGCTGTCACTGGCAAGAAACATGGAACCCGACGCGATTTTTCTGTTGTCCGATGGGCAATTCAATCATCCCAATACACCCTTCTCAGAAACGGGATGGCTTCTGCCCGATGGCACGCGGTCCCAAGCGAATGTTGAAGATGGAATCGCAAGGCTGATGGAATCGATACCTGTTCACGCCATTTCCTTCGAGAATCCATTCACCAAGGATTCCATGGCCAAGATCGCTGAACTCAGTGGAGGCGAATTTCGATATATCAAAACCCAATCACACCAACCTCTTGATCCACAACGTTTTCTGAACGCCGTCAAGACAATCGAAGACGCTTACGGTAGAAACAACAACCTGAAGACAGAATACAGACAACGAATGTCGATGGCACGCGAGTTCATGACAGATGGTGAACTGGCGTTTGCTGAGTACATCATCAGGCCCCTTCGTCATGCCGATCCATCCCAGATTGATAATCCAATCCTCTGCAGAATTCTCCTGAACATCCTGGATGAAGAACTGGGCGCAGCACGGTTAGAAGACTTTGGCAACGCTGCAGAAGTCAAACTGTGGTTGCAGGAACACCGTCCCTGAGGCATGCTGTCATGGACAGAATCACTTCTCCGCACCCTCGGTATCGATCAATTGTCGATACATTCTCCAGTGGGCAAGATTGACTTCAATGAATCGGTCGCCGATCGTGCGATATCCCAAACGCCCATAAAACGGAACGGCCTCTTCGCGAGCGTGAAGTTCCACTCGTTGAAATTCTCTACAACGCAATTCCGATTCGATGTGCCGTATCAGAGTGGACCCCAAGCCTTGCCGTTGATGATCCTCATGGACTGCCATTTGACGAAGTTTGGCCTGATCCCGAGGGCCAGGAACAATCACGGCACAAGCCTTCAGCTGTTTCTGATCAATCAGACCAAAGTGCAATTCCGCGGACTCAGCTGCCAACTCCTCAGTCGAGAATCCCATCCCAAGAGGCGCCCGGAGTAATCGTTCCCGCAACTCTATCTCGAGAGCATACAAGTCGCTGTTCCATTCGATTTCAACAAATTCCAACGTTTATCTCCCCCACAGCAGAATTCCAATTACAGTCACCACATTGATCAGCACGCAGCCGGAAAACTTGATTCGAAATGACTGTTTTCGTGTCTTGTGACGAATTCGGTGGGCAACCATCCAACCCCCAGGCCATCCGCCAATCAGGCACCAAACCAGCAGCGTCCGCTCGGAAATACGAACCCGATCCTCTACCGCCATTCGTTTATCCCAGACATACAACCCTGCTGTCACCAGGCTGCTGAACACAATCCATATCAACATTGATATCAGCATCGCGGGTTCCTGTAGGATCTTTTTGACCGTTCTTCGAGTTTTGCGCTCCCCGAACCCGAAATCACCTTAGGACAATCTTTGCATGTCGCATTTTCCACTGGATCACCATTCCGATCTGGGTACCTACTTTGACGAACTCGGTCGCTGGTTGGAACTGGAGGGTGAAGCCGAACGTGAACGTCTGGCGCAACGGCGAAGGATTCGTTCCCTGTCGCACGTTGAAAAAACCGGGGAAACGCTGATTGGGCTTCAAATGCACGACCATCGGACCGGTCTGGCTGGACGTCTACTGCTGGACTTCAGCAAACCCGGCGATCAGGGCCTGCCAATGAATCGCCTGAAAGTAGGTTCTCCCGTTGTCGTTTCGGATAATGATAATCCGGCTGACAAAGGCATTGCCGGAGTCGTCAGTCGCCGAAAGCACAATACGATTCAAGTTGCCACGGAAGTTTGGCCTGAAGGAAAGCGGTATCGGCTGGATCTGTCTCCCGACGAAACAACCAGACGACGCCAACATTCCGCCATGGCAAAGGCGAGATTGGCCACCGGGCGACCCGCCAGATTACGGGATACCCTGCTCGGTAAACGCGAAGCCAGATTCGACGAAATCACACTCTCGTCAACCTGCATGACCCAACTCAATCCACCCCAGTTGGACGCGGTTGAATTCGGTCTGTCAGCCAAAGACGTGGCGGTCATCCACGGACCACCCGGGACGGGTAAAACAACGACCCTGGCTGAACTGATCTATCAGTCAGTGCAAGCGGGTGCTCGAGTTCTGGCTTGTGCCCCAAGCAACACTGCGGTCGACAATCTGTTGGAAAAACTGGTTGCTCTGGTGCCCACTGTGATCAGGGTCGGACATCCTGCTCGTGTTTTTGAAGCCTTGCGCGGACACACGCTCGATGAACGGGTGGAAAACGATCCTTCAACTGCAGTCGTGCAGGATATGAGACGTGAAGTCAAGGATCTTATTCGCACCGCTGAAAAAGGATTTCGCTCCCGTGATGGACATCGTCGAAGACGTGAACTATTCGCCGAAGCGGGTAGACTTCGTGGTCAAATACGATCTCTTGAGAAATCCGTAATCCAAAGTGTGGTCGATTCTGCTGACGTCGTATGCACGACTACCACAATCGACGAAGAACTGTTGGGCGACCGCCGCTTCGACCTGGTTGTGATCGATGAAGCCTGTCAGGGCACGGTACCCAGTGTCTGGCAAGCCGTGCTTCGTGCGGAGAAATTGATTTTGGCCGGCGATCATTGCCAACTACCGCCCACGGTGTTAAGCGATCAAGCTGCTGCTGCTGGAATGAGAGACTCATTGATGCAGCGTTTGATTGATCGGGAAGGCCAAGCCATTTATCGGCGATTAACCGTCCAATATCGGATGCACGAATCTATCATGAGGTTCTCATCCGACACGTTCTATGACGGCACCCTGATCGCCGATGCATCGATCAAGCATCACCGACTCTGTGACTTGCCAGATGTAATTGAAACACCCTTAACCCTGCTGCCGTTGGAATTCATTGATACCGCCGGAGCCGAATTCGAAGAACAGAGGGAACCCGATGGTGAAAGTAAACTCAATCCCGGGGAAGCCAATTTGGTGATTCAGTTGATTGGGGACCTGATCGAAGCAGGCGTCTCGCCTGCCGAGATGGGCGTCATTGCACCTTACGCTGCCCAAGTCCGTTTGTTACGTGGAAAACTTAACGTCATGGGTCTCGAAATCGATACGGTGGACGGTTTTCAAGGGCGTGAAAAAGAAGTCATCATCGTCACCATGGTGCGCAGCAATGACAATCAGGAAATCGGCTTCCTCGCTGACACTCGTCGAACCAATGTTGCGTTAACGCGAGCACGCCGGAAACTGATCGTCATCGGCGATAGTGCAACCTTGGCCTCGCACAAATTCTATGCCAATCTGCTCGAGTATTTCGAATCCCAAGACGCCTACCGATCGGTGTGGGAATTCGGTGAGATCTGAAGGACGCGAATTCAACAACTCTGGACCGGCTGCGAGAGATGATCCTGACAAAACCTCTTGATCTTGAGCATGGGGAAGCCGTAAAGAGAAACTCATGGAAGTGAAACATTACGCAACGTGTCTGTGGCCCGGGCTGGCCGAAATCTGGTGGCGAGGGCGGATAACTGCCCTCCCTGCCGCGATTGCTTTCACCCTGACCCTTAACCTGATCCTGATCGCCCGCTACCTCTATCCAGGCTGGATACACAGTGGTTTGGTCTCCCTTGCGTTCTGGGGTGGCCTGATTGCGTTGTTTTTTTACATCATTCGTACTTCTCGTGAATTACCCACCCTGCTCAGTCCCAGAGCGGTGAGTGAAGAACCGGATCAATTTCCCGAGGCGAGAACCGCGTACTTGAGTGGCTGCTGGGAAGAAGCCGAAGGTTTGTTGACTGATGTGCTAGCAATTGAACCGAGAGATCCTCCAGCACTGCTACTTCTAACGGGAGTTTATCGGCATACCAGCCGACTGGAGGCTGCTGAAGTCTTGCTTCGTGAGATCTCTCGGCTTGAGGTGGCTGACACTTGGTTACTCGAGGTCGAGGCAGAAGCTGCACGGTTAAAACGAGCATTTGAGTCAAAAAACAAGTTGGACGAGGCCGACACACAGAACCGAGGTCCGTGGGTGCAAGATGCTGCCTAAATGACAGCGAAATGGTCCCAAACCAGTGGAGATTGCCCTCCGAAAACCATCGGCCAGCGACAAAAAAAATTGGATTTCGGACCCCGCACGGCAGTTTTAGGGAAATCACGTGCGAAAGCTCCTATCCCCGCTTTTTACCGTAACCGATAGAATCAAGCTAAGCTGGCTCGACCATCATCGCGACGGCCGACTTGGACTCGGAAACAAAAACAGGGAGTCCCGATGCGGTGATGTGGCGTACGGTTTGCTTAGAGTAAAGAAATCACACGGCAAATTCGCCAATTTGACAGCACCCACCCTACATTCTCATTACTGATCGCACGGATCATTTCGGTTGGGTTTCTGGGGTACAGACAATCGACCTGTCGTGGAGTCGCCCGCTCCCGCTTAAGTCGGATATGACAAGGGTAAAGAGATAACACATGTACGAAAGATTTACGGACCGCGCTCGTAAGGTCATGCAGCTGGCGAATCAGGAAGCTCAGCGATTCAACCACGAGTACATCGGGACAGAGCACATCTTGCTGGGCCTGGTCAAGGAAGGGAGTGGTGTTGCTGCAAACGTCCTGAAGAATCTCGAGGTCGATCTTCGCAAGATTCGACTCGAAGTTGAGAAACTGGTGCAAAGCGGGCCAGAAATGGTAACCGTTGGCAAATTGCCACAAACTCCCCGCGCCAAGAAGGTAATCGAGTACTCGATGGAAGAGGCTCGCAATCTGAACCACAGCTATGTGGGTACCGAGCACATTCTGCTCGGTCTACTGCGGGAGCAGGAAGGTGTTGCGGCTCAGGTATTGATGAATCTCGGGCTCAAGCTGGAAGACGTCCGCGAGGAAGTGTTGAATCTGCTGGGCCATGGACTGGAGGGTGCGGAAGTCGGTGAGCGTGGTGGCCGTGCAGGCGAAAGCGAGAGCCCCAGTAGTTCTGGAAAGAGCGGGAAGAGCAAGACACCCGCCCTGGATAGCTTTGGACGTGACTTGACCGAGTTGGCCAAGAAAGGTGAATTGGACCCGGTCATTGGTCGCGCTCGAGAAATCGAGCGGGCTATCCAAATCCTTTGCCGACGAACCAAGAACAACCCGGTTCTGCTCGGTGAAGCAGGTGTTGGCAAGACGGCCATCGTCGAAGGCTTTGCTCAACGTGTGATTGAGGGGGAAGTACCGGAAATCCTCGCCGAAAAACGGATTGTCGTTTTGGACTTGGCCATGATGGTCGCCGGCACCAAGTACCGCGGCCAGTTTGAGGAACGGATCAAGGCCGTGATGACCGAGGTACGACGCGTCAAGAACACGATTCTGTTCATCGACGAACTTCATACTCTGGTGGGCGCTGGCGGTGCTGAAGGTGCCATTGATGCAGCCAACGTCCTGAAACCGGCACTCGCCCGAGGCGAAATCCAATGCATCGGCGCCACCACCTTGGACGAGTATCGCAAGTACATTGAGAAAGACAACGCTCTGGCCCGTCGATTCCAGGAAATCATCGTGGAACCGACCGCTAAAGATGAAACCATTGAAATCCTGAAGGGATTACGAGGTCGATACGAAGAACACCATCGAGTGCAATTCACCGACGATGCTGTCGTCGCTGCCGTTGAAATGAGTGAACGGTACATCACTGCTCGATGCTTGCCTGATAAAGCAATCGACGTCATTGATGAGGCGGGTGCCCGTGTGCGACTGCGGACCATGACTCGTCCACCGGATCTGAAAGAAATCGATGAAGAAGTCGAGAAACTGAACAAGGAAAAAGAAGACGCTGTCGCCAACCAGGACTTTGAAAAAGCTGCCAATCTTCGTGATCAAGCAGAGAAACTGCGGAAAAAGAAAGATCAGATCACGCAGGAATGGCGGGACAAGAGCCAACAGACTGACGGGGTGGTGGACGAGGAGATCATCGCTGAAGTTGTCAGCAAAATGACTGGCATTCCATTGACACGGCTTTCCACTGAAGACAGCCTCCGTCTGATGAAAATGGAAGAAGAATTGCACAAGCGTGTCGTCAGTCAGGATGCTGCTGTCACCGCTGTGTCCAAGGCCGTACGACGAAGCCGCAGTGGGCTGAAAGATCCAAAACGACCGACAGGTTCCTTCATTTTTGCTGGACCTACTGGTGTCGGAAAAACGTTGCTTGCCAAAGCATTGGCTGAGTACATGTTCGGTGATGCTGATGCACTCGTTCATATTGATATGAGTGAATACATGGAAAAACACAACGTCAGTCGATTGATCGGAGCACCTCCCGGATTCGTTGGTTACGAAGAAGGTGGTCAGTTGACCGAGAAAATTCGACGGCGACCTTACGCGGTTGTGCTCTTCGATGAAATTGAAAAAGCCCATCCAGACGTGTTCAACATGATGCTGCAGGTCATGGAGGAAGGACGCCTGACTGACTCGTTCGGTCGTAATGTCGACTTCCGTAACACCATCTTGATCATGACCACCAATGCCGGTGCCGAAGCGATCAAAAACGAATCTGCGTTTGGTTTCCAGAAACCAGATGGTGATGCCAGTTACGATTCAATGAAACAGCGTGTGATGGATCAGATCGAAAGAGTCTTCCGTCCTGAGTTTCTGAATCGTCTTGATGACACCATCATCTTCCGACATCTGACCAAAGATGATCTCAAGGACGTCATTGACTATGAACTTGCAAAAGTACGTGAACGACTCCTGGATCGTGGACTTTCCATCGAATTGACCGATGAAGCCAAGGAGTTTCTGGTCACCAAAGGGAGCAATCTTGATTACGGTGCCCGTCCCTTAAGAAGAGCCCTCGAACAGCGTATCGAAGATCCACTGAGTGAAGAATTATTGCAAGGGGCCTTTGAGGGCAAGGACACGATCGTTGTCGTAGGCATCCTGGAAAATGCGGATGGTGATCGAGTCGAATCCAAAGACGTTACCACCAACGATGATGGGAAAATGGTTGACCCCGATGGAAAACGGGTCAAAATCATTCGACTCGAATTCCATGGCGAGACCAGAGGCTTGGCCGAAGCGGCAGAACCAGTGAGTGCGGGTGTTGGAGATGGTGATGAAACAGAGACCGATAGCGATAGTTGATCTCTGAGTTGATGTCTTGCTGGGTCGCCATGTTTCAAACGTGCCGTTGGCTCTTCGCCAGTGGCAGGGCGATAAGGATGCTGCTAAAGAATTGCAGATGTTCCAGGCTTCGCAGATGGCCACTGCTAAACAGATGAGGACCAGAGTGATGGGATCTAACGATCCCGTGCCATTGGCATGATCACATAGCCATAACCGTCATCAGTAGTCAATAAAGCTGGAGCTGCGCCAGATTCTATTTCCAGGGTGAAACTGACTTCGCTATCAAGTACCTTGCAAAAATCAGCAAAGTACCGGTGGTCCATCGTCATCGTGATCGACTCGCCGTCGTAGGCTATCGGGACCTCAATCTGCGATTCACCAATCTCTGCCGTGCTGGCTTCCAATTTCAACGTTCCCTCGGCAAACGTGAAATCTATACCACGACTCTCATGATCGGTCACAATCGCTGCTTGTCGCAAGGCTGCAAAGACCGGACCAACAGTTACAT
>JACLAC010023774.1_pt1 | contig 51555 bp, 35 predicted proteins | sample 8027881 | NCBI WGS metagenome assembly JACLAC01 (sample SAMN15725517, study PRJNA655200) | protist metagenome | isolation source: fluorescence activated cell sorting (FACS) single amplified genomes of... | place: Spain: Blaines Bay Microbial Observatory, Mediterranean Sea | collected 2016-01-19 | reverse complement strand
CTGAATTCGACTCTCAGAAGAATCTCAAGACGGTTCGAATTTCATGTTTGCCGGAGAGAATGCTGTATACGGTCAACCAGTTCGCTGTCACTACTGGACAGCCCGTCAAACTCGTATTCACCAATCCCGACGCCACGGACCACAACCTCGTCATTGTCAAACCAGACACACTGGCTGAAGTCGGCATGGCGGCAAACGCCATGGCCCGTGATCCAAGGAACGCGAACTCAGATTTCATCCCCGCTGACAAGAAGAATTTGATTCTGCACGCATCTCCCATGATCGGTCCGACACGTAGATCACAGGTCCACGTCATGCGGTTCAATGCCCCGGCGGAAGCGGGGGTCTATCCTTTCGTATGCACGTTTCCAGGACACTGGATCATCATGAAGGGCGACATCATCGTCGCGAATGATCTGTCCGAAGTGGCTTCAATGCTCGCTGCTCGCAAACCGACAACTGTGAAGCAATGGAAACTGACTGACTTTGAAGAGGTGAGAGTGAAGAATGACGAAGAGACGATAATGAAAGGAATGCAGGCCTTTGTGAAGGCGCGCTGCAATCAATGTCACGTTGTCGCCGGGCACGGAATCAACCTGGGCCCGGATCTCACAGATGTTGCCAAGCGATTCAAGGGCAGAAAACTGCTGCAGCAGATCCTTAACCCTTCGTCAGATATCAACAAGAAGTACCAGAACCATCAGTTCGTGATGGACAGCGGTCGAGTGCTTGCGGGCGTCATCGTCGAGGAAAGCCCGGCGGAACTGAAAGTTCTCAGCAACCTGCTGAATCCGAACGCATTCGTGCGAATTGACAGAAAAAAGATCGAAGAACAGGTCCCATCAATGATCTCCGCGATGCCCAACGGACTGGCCAACGTTCTGACAAAACAAGAAATTCTCGACATGGTCAGTTTTCTGGAGCACGGTGGCTACAAACTGCCGGAACACCTCAAGCATGAGCACACCGAGCACGGAAAGTAGTGCGGTCGACTTGTCGCCGCAGACAACTCGCACTCAGCAATTTCCGCATCGTCAAATGCCACCAGCCCCGGCGCAGGCATCATCCATCTCCTGACGCAGCACCGGGCACCACCTGGCAGGGCCATGCCACCAGTTTGTCGAAGGATCGCACCGCTGCGATTCGGCTCACTATCTCGCAAGAGTTCCGGAAGCCCTTTCGACGTCAGGCAATGCTTTACGGCTGCACTGCAACCATACCGAGACAGAACGGCAGGCTGAGTTCCTGTGCATCTCGGGGCCGGGTCCGTAAACTACTAACAATTTTGACCAACTTGCTGCGGGATTCTCCCCATCAACGCACGAAGGCCCGGCATCGCTCAGATGCCGGGCCTTTTTTTGTGTGCCGTTCGTGTCCGCGCGGGATTCGCCGTCACATTCGATACTTTGGGTTTTCACGACTGAATTCTTCCGCCAGCAGTCGCTGTTGAAAGTTCAGCCCCGTGAAGGAATAGTCTTCGATCAATGTCAACTTGTCGAGCTCCTGATCGGAGAGGTTTTCAGTCTCGGTTGCCCATGTATAATTTCGTACTTTCAACGGCACATGAATCTTCGAATCAACCATGATCAGGTTCTTTCGATAGGTCTTCGAAAACTCCATATCGTCGTACTTCACCATAAAGCAATAACAGTTGCGTCCGTCAAATTCCTGATCTCTCAGGCGAGTACACGAGAATCCGTGGCCCCGCCGTAAGTCTCTGTCACGGTCTGCAACAATCTGGTGCAGCATTCCCAGCACGCCGGCATCAGTAATAGGGTATCGTGACTCTGCCTTGGCAAGGCTCGACTTCGGATCGATCTTCAGCGCGGGCAGCATTCTCTTGAAGCCCCCGAACTTGACCATCATATATCCATCGTCGTAGTGATCACTGTACAGGATCTGACGTCCTCGTTCGCCGTTCTGCCACTTCATGTAGACCGCAAAGTGTGGCTTATGCTGAACCTTGATCGCAATATCCTGACGCGGTAGCAGGTCGCCTCCAATACGCTCCTCTTTGTGAAAGTTCCCGGAATAGTCCTCAACGCTCTCCAGAAAACGTGCGCCATCGCGGAGCAGAAGGAGACAGAACTTGTTGGTTTCCTGACTGTTCAATAATCCGCCGGCAGCCATTTGAACGTTTGTGAGCTTTTCGGCCTGAGGCTTCGCAGCAGCTTCGGATGCTTCGACGTTGTGTTCCGCGACAGCACTGGGTGGCACCGGTGCGTCCGGAGGATGGGGAACCAGAGTTTCGTCAATTACGACATCAGGTGGATTGGATTCGAACGAAAGATTGTCTTCTCCCGCCGGCAGTGGGTCAAAACTGGTATAGAGAACGGCGACGCTGAATACGGTGACGCATGCAGCGACTAGGTTCGCTCGACCGGGCGAATTCCTGGAACAAGATTGCGGCATCTATTAATCACCTCTTGGAAAAGTGTCCGGCAGCGTCTGAGAGGGGAACGGCGTTAGACTGCGCCAAACGGTTGGGATGTGAGACGGAGGAACCAAGCATCACCCGCTCCATCACGGTTCCCGGTTTTCACCGGAGTCCTTTCCGGAAATGTGTACGCACAAAGAAAATAGAGCGTGGAATCAGAAGGAGATGAGAGAGAGTGTCCCTGGCCCAAAGACTGTTACGTCTCTCAGAAGCTCACCTATCGTCACGATGAACTTCGGCAACGACCGGACCATGACAGGCCAATTCGTCGGCAAAACACTGAGGTTCCACGCCACAGCATGTATCTTGATCGTCAGAGTGAGCAAGCGCCGGGACGGAGAATGGCAAACTCTGCCGATCTTTATTGGTTGAAGATTCACCTGCGTGTCAGGGATAACGCAGACATTACGGTCTTCAAAAGCGAATCGGCTTCTGCGGCTGACCTATGCTGCCCAACCGGATCAAATCCCAAGGTCTTCCTTCAACCGGTCCCGATACTCCTGCAGAACATCGGGCCCCTGCACGACCGCGGCAGACATCTCAGTCGCAAAGTCCGTGGCCAGTGTTGTTTGCACCAGTTCATCTCGATACTTGCCGTCACCATGGTCGTCTGCCGCGCGTGCTCTCGCCAGATATGCAAGAAACAACACGTCATGGTTTTTTGTAGGGTTCAGTGAGGCCTGCTGTATCAGTTGCTGGAAAGTTTCGCCGGATTTTTCGGGGTCAGATGGGGTCCTGGTCAGGTGATGGAGCCCCAGGTGCAATCGCGCCCATAAGGCCTCGTCTGTCTGGGGAAACTTTTCAAATACGGCGGTCCACGCTGCGGGGTTTCCCGGGTTCAGGATTGCGCGCGCGTATTGTTGAGCAGCCGTGTCCTCTGGAGTGAATTCAGCGGCCTTGACGTGCAGTCCGATGGGACGATAAATCCTTCCACCAACCCCGATTCCAGCGACACAGCAGACCAGAACCGCGACGATCGCAGTCATCGGTGTCGGCAGGGACGACCGTACCCACCCCAAGACGGAGGATGTATCCGCCATGGCCGGGTTTAACGGCGCGTGATCCAGCTCACCCAGCGCTTCCTGCAGTTCCTCGGGTGTTGCAAAACGGTTCTCGGGGCTCTTTTCCATCATTCGATGAATTGCCTGACACATCGCTTCAGGCAGGTCACGACGATGGCGGGACAGTGGCTTCGCTTCCTCCTTGAGATGCTGAACGGCAACGCTAACTGAGTTCTTGCCAGGAAACGGTGGCTGCCCGGCAAACATGTGATAACAGGACACGCCAAACGAATATTGGTCTGTACGGTGATCAAGCTTTTCGCCCTGTATCTGTTCCGGACTCATATACCAGGGAGTCCCCATTGTCGTTCCAGCCTGAGTCAGGTTCATTTTTTCACTGACTTCGTTCAACTGCGCCAGGCCGAAATCCGTCACCTTCGCGACCTCACTGCGGGTCAGCATGATGTTTTCAGGTTTAATGTCGCGATGCACAACTCCGGCGGCAGAGGCCGCCGACAAAGCCGCAGCAACATTCTTCATCCACTTCAACCCGGTTAGAAAATCAGGCGGACCGTTGCGTTTGACCCACTGACTCAGATTCTGTCCCTGTACGTATTCCTGCACAATGTAATGAAGCTGGTCTGCCTGACCAATCATGTAGACCTGGACAATATTGGGGTGACTCAATCCGCCTGCGGCACGAGCCTCCTGCTCAAATCGCTGCAACAGTGTGTTGTTCTTCCCACTCACTGCGTCGTCGCGCAGAATCTTCACTGCCACGGACCTGCGCAGCGAAATCTGTTCTGCCAGATAGACTTCTGCCATCCCGCCAACGCCAAGACGCCGCAGAAGACGAAAGTCGCCAAGCGTGCGGTCGACGAGATCGCTTTGATCGTGGTGAAAAATATCAGGCGAAGGTTCGGTCATACGTGTAATTCATACGTCCTCAGAGAGGGCGGCACATCATTCGAACTGTCATACAGTGTCGCAGAATGGATCAACGTTGTCAGCTCGCAAAGGACACGACAGATTCAGCCGAAAATGGCGAGTTTGTCAAATGCATTGTCGTGATTTGACAGAATAATATCGGTTGGTGCACCAGAGAGTTTTGGCGGACTGTGAGGGGAATGTCAATACTCGCGCTGGGATGATATCTCATGGTGGTATTCCTGAAGATATAACCATGAGTGTATTCTGACATTTTCACGCTCCGTCGTACGGAAAAATGTCAGGATCATCAACAACTGTTCTCTGGCGAATACCTTGATCGATCGCCAGGAGCGAATCACTGAAAACATCGAATTCTCGAACGAAATTCACGCCCGACAATCCATGTGCACGCACCAACGGTCGATAAAAAACTCAAACGTTTAGAGTGTCACTGCATCAGTGCAGCCAAATCTGCTGGTTTCCCCCGCAAACGCAATAATGTCAAAAGTCAATAAACTCAGGATTCGTCAACGACTCGGCAAATACAGAATCGAAAAACGACTTGGCGAAGGCGGGTTCGCGACCGTCTTTCAGGCGATGGATACAATCATGGGGGCTCGCGTCGCCCTGAAAATCCCGCACAGCACACTGGTCGATGCTGAACTGCTGAAGGCCTTCCGTCACGAGGCACGCCTGGTCGCCAAAGTTGATCACCCTGGCATTCTTCAAATCAAAGATGCCAGCGTCATTGACGGACGATTGGTAATTTCGTTCCCACTCGGGAAAGAGACACTCAGCGACAGGCTGTCGCGGCGGATGTCACTTGAGACGATTTTTTCCATCACCCAGCAGCTGCTGGCCGCTGTGGCCTTCGCACACCAGCGCAAGGTTATCCATTGCGACATTAAGCCCGAAAACATCATCATGTTTGACGGCTCCGAATTGAAGCTGGCCGATTTTGGAATCGCAAAGGTCGCCCGCCGAACCGTTCACGGCTGTGGTACAGGAACCGTCGGTCATATGGCCCCTGAGCAGGCGATGGGACGCCCCTCAGTCCGTTCTGACGTATTTGCCGTGGGACTGGTGATTCATCGGATGTTTTCAGGCCAATGGGCGGAATGGCCTTATTTGTGGCCACTCAACGGGCACAGGCGGCTGCGTAAACGAATTCCTCCTACGATGATCACGTGGCTCAGAAAAGCCCTTGAGCTGAATGCCGCTCAGCGGTTTTGCGACTGCAGCCAGATGCAGAATGCCTTCAACCGGCTGCGTCCGGGTGCACTTCGCTTCATTCAGCAGCAGCGGCGCAGGACTCGGGCGGGAAAACAGGATACGGCAAAGCCTGAAAGAGGCGCAAGGCGAGCAGCCTGAAATGCAGGCCTGACCGTTCGAAATGCTGCAAGTCCTCACAGGGGAACGCCTTACTGCGTGCATAGATGCAGAAATGCCATTGACCACCGGAGCGCTGCCCACCTAATATGTGCTTCTGTGCAGGATGCGCACACCGCAGTCTTTGTTGACTTGTTCAAGGATGAACAGATGCAAACAACGGTGGATGACGGGCCTACAGTCATCCCAATTACAAATGCGGATCATCTCCGCGAAGCTCAGTCGGTGATACGTCGCGAATCGGAGGCACTACAGCTGCTGGCGGATCGTCTTGACGAGACCTTCTGCGATGCGGTTCGTCTGATCAGTCGTTCCGCCGGTACGGTCATCGTTACCGGTGTTGGCAAGGCCGGATTGATTGGACAGAAGCTCGTGGCAACCATGGCCAGCCTTGGCACACGGTCCAGGTTTCTGCATCCCACGGAAGCTGTGCACGGTGATCTGGGCTGCGTCGACTCGGGTGACATTATTCTGGCGTTGTCCAACAGTGGTTCTTCAGAAGAAATTCTGCGTCTGCTTCCGACCTTTACCACATTTAACATACCGGTAGTGGCCATTACGCGTGACAACAACAACCCGCTGGCCCGCGGGTCCCGTTTGGTTCTGCAAATCGGGCACCATGCGGAAGCAGGTGACCTGCAGTTAGCTCCAACAGTCAGCACAACCGCCATGCTGGCTATCGGCGATGCTCTGGCGCTGGCGCTCAGCCGCGCCAAAGGCTTCACAGAAGGTGACTTCGCTGTGTTCCATCCGGCCGGAACACTTGGGCAGAAACTCAAGCCGGTTCGAGAATTGATGCGGTCCGGAGACCAGCTGCGGATCTCCTCTGATACAGCCACTGTTCGCCAGGTCATGAGTGAACTCAGCCGGCCTGGGCGACGTACAGGAGCGGTCATACTGACAGGAGTAAACGGGGCGATCTCCGGAATCTTCACCGACAGCGATCTGGCTCGGCTGTTTGAACATCGCCGTGAGTATTTGCTGGACGAAGCAATTTCCAACGTGATGACCGTTAATCCAACGACCACTCGCCCGGACCTGATGCTGGTCGAGGCCATTAAACTGATGTCAGAACTCAAACTGAGTGAACTTCCCGTCACCGACGAAATCGGAATACCGTTGGGACTGTTGGACATTACCGATGTTCTTGACGCTTCCACCATGGCAACAGCAATCCCAGCACCGCACCGCTCTGCCCAATCCGCCTGATTCAACGGCACACCGTCTTTGTTAAGGCACTGACGCGGCATGAATATCTACAGCAATAAAAAGAGATTCATTCTGAGCGCTGTGTCCACAGTTGCTCTGGCGGCGCTGTACGTTGTTTTTCGTTTGCTGACCTCACCATTTCTCGATGTGGAACGGGAAACGCGAACGTTTACAAAGTTGGAAACCAGCGACAACGAGCCGGAATTCCGCCAAATCGCAACGAAGTGGTTTCCAAGGGACAACTGGGTAGCGAAGTCGGCTCTGCACTTTCGACACGGCGAGCGGTATGTCTATTTTGGCAACTATGAACTGGTCGACAGCCCGGATCAGAATCCGACCGTTAACTTCCGTCCGGTCGCAATGCTGTGGCGTGGTGATTCCAAAGATGTGCCGATAAGACTTGTCGCCGAATCCGCTCAGCTGCAACATTCCAAGCGGTTTTCGTTGTTGAATATGGACCTGGGAAGAATCACAGGCGGGCGACTGACGGGAGGTGTTCGCATTCGGGGCCCGCAAGGCCTTCAGATCAACGTGCCCACCCTTAATGTCTCTGCGGATTCCATGAAATTGTGGAGCAGCGATCCGGTAGAATTTGCCTGGGAAGGACACAGAGGCAGGGCCAGCAGTGGAATAGACGTCTATCTGCAAAGTGACACTGGGGACGGCTTGACAAACGTTTCCAACGTAAGCCGGGTTGTGCTGAATGGTCGAGTCGTTTGCGATTTCTCACTGCCGGGCCAACGAGCCAGTGACGAAGAATTGAACATGAAGATCTCTGCTGCCCAGGGATTCAATTATGATTTCACCACGATGACGGGCATCTTTCAGGGCATTTCTGCGCATCCGGACACTCAGAACTCAACCTCAGATAGACCGATTAAACTGGACGAGGAGGTTCTCGTGCAGAGATTCAATGCCAACGGTACAATTGACCAGCTGGTCTGTCCGGAGTTGCAACTGCAGTTTCGTAACGAAATCTCGCATGAGTCCGGGGTCACAAAGGATAACCGTCTGCACCTGGCACACGTTACTGCATGGGGCAAACAGGTCGCATTTTCCTCTCCGGAACGCAGCCTTACGGTACTCGCCAACAATCTTCAGTATTCAGTTGATGAACGCCTGATTGAAATCAGAAACACAAGAGTGGACCATACCGGACGTCAGTATTTTGTGGACGTCCGGCAGCAGGGAGCGCGTCTCAAAGTGCCCCGCATTCGCATCGTGCATGACGACGAGGACTCGATACAACGTGTCGAGTGTCTTGGAACAGGCATTCTGTCTGCGCATCAACCTGCCGACAAGCGGGAACCGGTATCAGCAGATACACAGAATGCGTTCGCAGCAATATGGCGACAATCCATGACACTGCAACTGGGAAGCGACGGAACGACTCGGATTGTCACGCTGAAAGAGGGCGCCTCAGTGTCTCAGCCCGAAGCCGGGTTTAAACTCGCAGCGCGCACCATCGTTATGAAACTGTCTGAATCCGGACCCGGTTCTTCCGTGAACAAAACGATAACTCACCCATCCGGCATTATCAGATCCGTCTCCAGACCGATAACTGACTCAGAATTAAGTCTTGCCAGTCTGACTCCGGAGATTCTGACAGCCACGGAGAACGTAGTTCTGACGTCTCCGGACAGTAACGGTCGCCTGCGTGAGAAGCTGACCGTTCGTTTTGAGGAAATGATTCCCGGCACTTCGCAGAACGGTCCCGAAACGGTTGCTGTCAGAAGTGTTGCACAAACGAATCCAGCAGAACAATCACGGGTACCAGAGACAACCAGCGTAGGGTCCGGAAATCGTGTATCGTTCGTTTCTGACACACTGGACGCGATAGTAAGAATCAGCGTCGCTCCGGACAATCGCGAGATCGAATTCCACAATCTCTGGCTGAAGGGGAATGTTAAAGTCGTCCGGCAGGCTCATAAAGCAGAAGACGGTTTCACCGCCACCGGCAACCAGCTTTTTGCAGCAAAGGGTCTTCACGACAACCGCGAAGTTCAGCTCTTCGGAGACCCGGCCCGTGTCACGCGTCTGACTGAAACTCTTGAGGGTCCGCGAATTGACCTGGAGGAATTATCTCGACAGGCCAAAGTGGTGGGTAGTGGCCGGATTCGTTTCATCACGGACAGGGGTTTCGATGGACAAACACTACCGGAAGCGACTCCGATCGATATTTACTGGAGCGACCATATGGAGTTCCAGAATCGCAGAGCGCACTTCGTCGGCAACATCCGGGTCATTATGAACAGCGGAACCACCCAGCGCATGGAGGTGACGTGTTCCGGGCTGGACGTACACTTCGACCGTGACGTCGCCCTGGGACAACCAACATCTGACGGGATTTTCATCGCTGTAGAATCAGGCGAGGACCGCAATTCGGATGCCGGGCCGATTGAACTTATCGAATGCCACAGCCACGTTGTCGTCAAGATTGACCAGATTGCAGAGGGCGTCACCAGCGCTCGTCACAATGCGGAATTTGCCGATCTGAGCGTCAATCTCAAGACCGGCGACTTCAGTGCAATCGGCAGGGGCTTTGTGAGTTCTGTAAGTCCTGATCGAAAAGGCGAGCTCCAGGGATCCTCACTAGCCATCGCAAGAGCGAACACCCCTGCACAGACTCATGAGACGGCCTTCGTATTCATGAAGGCGGACTTTATTGGTAAAGTCGAAGGCAACCTGTATCGAAAAGAAGCCACACTTTCACACCATGTGGAAGCCGTCGTTTCACCGGTACGACGTGTAGACGAGAAGATTAACTTCGACAGAATTGCAACCGCGTACCTGCCGGAACGCGCCGGCATTCTGAATGCAGAACAACTGACAATCAGTGCCGTCCCGGGGACTGATTCAGATTCAGATTCGTTTGCGATCGTGGCCCGCGAAAATGCCCGACTGGAGTCGCAAACTATCTCCGGAACGGCTGACATCATTACGTATGACCACTCCAAGGAACAGTTCATCCTGCGAGCCGAAGGCAACAGTTCGGTGGCCGTCAATCACAGATCGAGTCTGAGCAGCAAATTCAATAAGCTGATCGGAAAACGCTTTGAATACTACCGCCGCACCAACCAGTTGAACGCCGAAGAAATCAGAAGTCTTGACGTTGGCGAATAAGAATCATCACTGATCTTACAGACAAGCAGCTGCGACAGCCGGTGGTTCTGCTCATTCTCCCACAGGGGGAAGCACAACGGATTCCGCGTTGTCCCTGGAGAAATCACCCAGGTCAGGTGTAATCTGAGCTTCTGTGGCCAGAGCGTCGCGATCGGGCGTGTACAGATCCACTGTCCCGGCAGGCCCGGGAGAAACAAACTCCTGAGGCTGAGTGACCCGCTGGGGAGCATCTTTTGCATGAGTTCTGGCATTCGCTCGTAACATGGCATCATCGTAGGCTGCCGGGCACCAGGCACCTTCCTCCAGGTAGACTCCATAGTTATTCAGCGATGTCCCCTTAGCCAGGTTCAATGCCGCAATCGCCTTGTTGTACGCCACAAGCTGCTGGTAGTAGGCGTTCTCTGCATCAGCGCGGCTGGACTGGGCACGCAATACCAAGTCCAGCGTCAGAGTACCAATCTCTTGCTCCGCTTCCATCAACATCACACGTTTGTCCGCCGCCTCCAGACGTTTGCGATTGGATTCGGCAGCCGCGTAAGTGGAACTGACGTCCTGAATGGCGGTCGCGATGTCGTGGGCAATATTTCGTTCCTGCGATGCCAGAATTGCCGTGTCTCGTGTCAGCTGCAATTCCAGGTTTCTGACCTGGCTACGCGCTAGACGAAACCCCAGCGGAACACTCATTTCGAGACCCAGCGTCCACGACTCCAGGTGATCGTGCGTCAATGACCCGTAGCCACTGCTATTCTGCCCATTGCTCTGGGAGATCAGTTTGTCACCAAAGCCATTAACGTCATAACTCGTAACGAAATCAAGACGGGGTTTAACCAGACTCCTCGCCGCTTTCAGTTGCAGCTGCAGACTCTTGATCGTCCACTTCTGCCGCCGCAGTTCGACACGATGAGTCAACCCCTCGGACAGGCTGGCTCTCCAGTCCGGCTTGAACGGCGCGACGGCTGGCTCGTCGGCCGTACGCAGGACAGTTCCGTCGTTCATCGGAAGTCCGACGAGTCGGCGTAGTTCAGTTTCAGCCTGGTAAAGCGAGTTCAAAGAAGTTTCGACCGCGGCCTTCGTCGCGTACAGCCGGTCACGCGATTGCAGCTCATCTGCAGGTTTCAGAATCCCGACCTCCAGCCGGTCCTGGGATTCTCTCCACGTCTGAAACGCACTCTGATGTGCCACAACTGCTGTGTCATATGACCGGTACGCAAAATACAGATCCCAATAGGCGTTCTCAACGTCAACCGTTGCGTTCCGCACGGCGGCCTCAAAATCGGCCAGTGAAATATCAGCACTGATACGCGCGATCAGAACTCCCTGACTAACACCCGTGATCGCTCCAAAAGCGCGATTGACGGGACCGGCGATGCGAGTGAATTCGACGCCACTGGCCGCGAGCAGCGGATGACGGTACGACGCTCCGATATTTCCGCCGTAGGCCGATGGGAAGGCGTTGGGAGCGGCCCCGGCAGTCGGCGTGTTGATATAGTTCCAGTTGTGGTCCAGCGACAACGTAGAGCCGGACGCAAAGCGTTTGGAAAGCCCTGACGTAAACAGCCCGGTATCTCGCCCCGGGCCCAGAACATTCCCGACGGCGCTTCGACTTCGCCCCCATACCATTGACGTACTGAAAGTCGTGTCGAAATCCGCCAGAGCAGCTTCCACACCGCGGCCGCGGCCAAATAGTACCCCACTCTGTTGAATTCCAGGGTCATAGACCGTTGTTACGCCACCCGGTCCGCGGAGTGATGCTTTGGCCCCGCCACCGCCTAATTCAATGACTTCATTGTTGGCGAGTGCCGTTTGAATGGCTTCCTGCAGAGTAAAATCCCGTGGTTCATCCTCAACGCGGCGAGCCACGCTTCTCGGTTCATGGCTGACGGCCACCGACTGGGGCGTGGGAAAGTCCAGGCACGGATATTCAATAGTACTGCCGTGACCTCGGTAGTAGGAAACTCCCGAAATGTCGTCGTGGTACTGTAAGTCGCAGACGTTGGCTTTGTTCGCAGAACAACCACCCGCCAGCAACAGAGCCAGGGACACCATGACCAGGATCAGAGGCGTTTTGATCACGCCGCTGTGAATGATGGAACAAGTATTCTTCACGAGACTTCCTTGTCTCAATGGTAAGTGGCGGCCCCATCGGCTGGGTCCAGCGGCGCAACTGCTGCGGTCCGTGCGAACGGCACATCAGTCAGCTGCAAGCAGAAGTCGTATCGTCGGACGAATCTGCGTCACTTGAACAGGACGTGTCTGAAGCATACTCGTTATAGGGCAGACCAAGCTTCTTCTTGAGAAAGACAACCTCACCAGCATCATTGCCTTCAACGGCATGACCGGCAAATTGCAAAAGGTAGCCGATAACGAAACAACCGGCGTGCCAATACCATGACGCACCAGCAATCGCGGCCACCGGAGCGACAATGAATGACAATGGCACACCGACAAGATGCAGCGCCTGATTAGTCCGGTCGCGGTGACGTGGCAGGTAGTTATCGAGAAACCGGCGAATCATTCAGACTTCTCGAAAAGATTGACTCAAGTCCGAAGCCGTCCACTATTCATCTTCGTCGTTGCTGTCAGACAGGGACTCTACTCGGGAACTGCCCTTGGGCGGTTTCCGGAAGACGGCCACGATGTCTTCCACAGGTACAACGTACAACAGATTATCTGATTCAAAATCGACAGGAATTGCGTTCTTGGGGTGAAACAACACCTTGTCGTATTTCCGAATGGGAAAGTCTTCATCCCGATCGATCTGTACACTGACTTCGACGACACGCCCTGTGATTGTGGGGATCTCGGACGTATCGGGCAGAACAATTCCGCCCCGAGTTTCCTGACGGGCTTCGTCTTTTCGAATCAGAATCCGCAGTCCAAGCGGCTCAACGTATTCATTCACCATCTCAGATTCGACACCTCGGCCAGACCAGCGAGAACTGCGGATGCAACCACGCGACCGCACAGGGCAGACTGTAGGGAGCAACCACGATAGTTCAAGGGGCGAGTTCGTTCCAAATCGGCGATTTCCGACAGACAGGCAGAACTTCTGCCTGTTAACTGACGTCTTTTAACGAAGACATTGGCATTTCGTCATCGCCGGAATTCGTCGTGCTCTCGTGTGCATCTTCGTGGACGTTCAAAGTTCCGACGGCCGGGGCATCCTCATCTGCCGGAGAATTCTGCCCGCAGGTCGCTTGCTGAATCAGACGCCCAAGCCGACCACCCAGAAGTGCGGGCAGAAAAATCACGTCGGCAACCAGAGCTGCTATGATCAGAGCCGCCATAATCCATCCAAAGCGACTGACAAGCAGTAAATCAGCAGGCAACAGTGCCAGCATGCCCAGCCCAACGGCAGCACTGGTTTGCCACATTGCCGGACCGCAGTGTTCCAGTGCTTTGCCGACCGCACGATCCACAGGCAGGCCCTCACGTACCAGCCGCTGAAACCAGGTCAACAGGTGCAGCGTGCCATCAACTGCAATGCCAAGAGCGACGGAGGCCGTAATCATTGTGCCGATGTCGACCCTGAGACGCATCCAGGAAAGTAGCCCAAACACCAGGACGACGGGCATCAGATTCGGCAGCATCGTGAAGACACCCGCAGTGGGACTGCGCAGAACAACCATCATCACAAGAGCGATGACAATAAAGGCCATTCCGAAGCTGCGGATCAAACTTTCCAACACGGCCTGCTGCGTCCGCAGAAAGACGGGAATCAGCCCCGTCACTACGTGACCGGTATGCGGGCTGCCCACTTTCGACAGATGACCGCTGGCAATAGCATCAATATCTGATGTCAGCACTTCCAGATCCACATTGGACAGGGCTGACGTCTGTGCCGTTACGCGCCAGACTTCATCGCCCTTTCGGTTCAGCGATTCATCGCCGTCTTCAAGCCAATCCGTGGAATAATCCGGAAGCGCCAATAATGACGTAATCTCGTCATTATCCCGGCCCTCTGAGATCACTCGTCGGTGGATTTTATCCTCAAACGCACTTTGCCGTCGTTTGAGCATGAATATTTGCGCCTTCGACATGCCCTCGGTGTCGGCTTCACGCAGATCAAGGAAGGAGGCCAGAGACAGGACGCCACTGATTTCAGGGTGTTCGCGAACATCCTGCTGGAGAGCCATGACCAGACGAGCCCGCTCAAGGAATGACATTGTCTGTCGCGCCTGTTCATCAAACTTGACAATGGTGTCAATCGAAATAACGCCCGAAAGTTTGTCCTCCAGAAAAACATAGTCCTGCACAAGTCGCGAGTCCGTCGGAAAGTAGCGAATGACCTTTGTTTCCGTGTCGAAATGCCGCAGTCCCCATCCGGCCGCCACGGTTACCACAATACAAATCGTTGATACCAGGTAGCGATGATGTGCGATCCACATGCCGAAACGATTCCAGTGTCCAGTCTCAAGTTCAGCTGCGGGTGGCGGCGATTTAGGCCAGTACAGCATCAATGAAGGCAACACGTACAGCACGATTACAAACGAGATAACGCAGCCAATCGCGGAATAAATGCCGAAGTCACGAACAGGGACAAGGTTACTGGCCAGTAAAGACGCAAGTCCGATAGCCGTTGTTCCGCTGGCCAGAGCACATGGCAGCCACGCCGTTTCTGCAGCGTGAAACACAGACCGGCCTGGATCGGCGTCGCCGGAATGTTTCCAGTAATTGGCGAGGTGAATGGCGGCGGACGTCGTGAGAACAATCAACAGCGTCGGCATCACGATCAGCACCATGTTCATACCGGCACCGGTCAGCGGAACCACTGCCACCGCTATGATGACTGTCAGAAATGAAACCGACTGGACCAGCATCGCCAAGCGAAAACTTCGCAGCATGACAAACGACAGCAGGACGCTGACAAGTGCGGAGAGTGCAATGGGGGAACTCCGGGCCAGGTTCCACGCCGGCTGGTTGCGATTCCATGCGGCATCTGCAACCGCCTGATTCAACGCGACGTTGACAACGGGCTGCCCCCCCAGGCGCACCGTGTTGGCAGGGACACCAACCGCTTCCACAGCATGCCTGACAGCCGCAACGGATGCCTTCTTATCCGCAACACCTGCCTCGGATAGCGAAACCGAAACTGCAGCCAACGCCCCTGGCGTCACAAAGCACTCGTCGATACACGGTTGGCCTGCCGTCTGAGCCCCGGAGCCCGGGGCTTCCATAGCAACCAGAGCAGCGGCGAAGACGTCAAGCTGCCCGGTTTCCGAATGCATACCAGGCCACGACAACTGCAGGTCATACAACGGCTGGTTCTGCACATACGCGGTCAGCTCCTCATGCAGTCGCCAGGCACCTGTGTCTTCCAGTGATATTCCTTCGGAAGACGGCAGCGTCAGTTCCGAGTGCTCAACGACCGGATGGAGACCGAACTGCTTTTCGGCAAGCCGCAGAATTTCCTTTTCCAGGTAATCTCCGCGACCGCGTCCGGCATCCGTAAAGCGAATCCTCAACGGCCCGCGACCTGACAGAACACCGTCAATCCGGTCCAACGCGTCTTCGAAAGGAATATCTTTCCCAAGCATTCGGCTCAGCACATCGGACGGTAGAGAAACCTCGCTGACGTAAGGTGACCCGCCTTCCACGACCCCACCTTCCGAGGGCATGCCTTCCAGACGCTCTTTTAGACGCTGCAACCGGGGGTCGGTCAGAGACGCATCGTCCCACGCAACCAGAATGCGGTCTTTCGACGGAAACAACCCCTCATACCAGGCAAGAATCCGGGCCTGCGGATCGTTCTTCGGCAACCAGCCAGCGACGTCATTGTGAAGTCTAAGTCCCCGCAGAGACCAGACCATCAAAGGCAGCAGAAATACGACGGCCGCGACGATCCACAAAGAAACGCCGTGTCCCCAGCGATCCCTTCTCTGCAGAATTGGCGTCTTCCCTGATTCTGTCACGAAGTGCTGCTGCCTTGATGAGTGGTAAACCTATTCCTCTGCGAATTCTGGGCGAATCGTAGCCGGATGGCAATGCGAGGTCATCAAAACGAGTGCCTGGATATTGAGTTTCGTACACTTCGAAAACGACGCGAAACAGTCAGACGAATTTCTCCGATAAAGTCGTTTACACAATTCAGGGGCTTATGGCTGTTGTGCAGGCACAGTTTGAGGCGTGTTTTCATTGAGTAACCCCGGCAAAACGCTGCCAGACGCGTGTTTTGTTGCAAAGCCGGTTAGTCGCAGGAAGAGGCGGACTAACCGCAATCCCTGCCGAAAACAGACTGCTGAGAGGAAAACACGGTTGCTACCGACGAACATCGCTGGTCGACTTTGAACGATCAGTGCCGTTACAATCAATCACGAAAGACAGTCGAGCCGCCCCCTCATTGCTGCCGAAGCAAAACAGGTCGGTTCCGGAATCAGGCTTCCAGCATGTCATCTGTACATCCCAATCTTACCATTGCTGACGAGCACCCGGCAGTGGATAAATTGGACACAGGCACCCAATCTGTGACAGAAGACGCTGCCGGAGACATCATTGAGGAATCTGGTGCTGAGGATTTCAACGCCCGAGTGTCCATTCTAACGGGGACTGCCGCTTTCGGTTATTATCTGTCCGTGCTGCTGCACCTGGTGGCGTACATGACCGCTGCGCTAATTTTTCTGCTCCTGGGCCCGGATTTCTTTGATAACGATACCTCATTCCTGATCCGTGCCAGCCTGGACGATACGACAGTTCTGGATGAGAACGCCAAACTGGAGATGGTCCCCGAACTGGACATGGGCACCAGTGATGGTCAGTCCAATATTGAACGAATTTCAAGCAACCTGAAGGCTGTCGAGAACGGGCTGATCGACACAACGGTTGCGGATGTGCTGCCGTCGATGCTGACTGCGAAGGATGAAGACGACGATACGGGCAGCGGTGGATTTCTGTTTAAGCTGCCGGAATCCGGATTGGCCGTCACGAAAGGCAGTTTTACGGCGTGGACCGAACCCGAGGTCCCCGAAGTCGGCAGACCATACTTGATCATTATTGAAGTTCGGCTGCCAAAGGCAGTTAAGGGCTACCGAATTAACGATCTCAGCGGAACCGTTCGGGGCACTGATGGTTACGGCCAGTCCATTCCGTTCGACGCCAATCAGAGAAGTTCTTCATTCTACACAGACGAGAATGTCAAGCATCGCATCCAGACCGGCAGTGAATCGATTAAGGTGCGAGGCAACAAAATTCAACTGGGAATCCAGGTACCGGGAGCACAGAAGCTCGTGCGAGACACCATTGAGATTCGTTCACGGCGGCTGCGCGAAAAACAAAAACTCGAATTGGTGTTCGGAGGTCGTTAGAAGCGATCTACGCGTTCCAAAACATCTCTGCACTGCTGACGGCGGTTGGCACGTCGAAAACAGTCAATCAATTGCACGTTGCCAGGGAACCGCCCCGCCTTGCTGCAGTTGCAGTCTCATGGCTTTGTTCAGACGGTTAACCATGCCCTTATTCCTGTTGGCCAGATCATTCTCCTCACCCGGATCGGCCTGCAGATTGTAGAGTTTCAGTGGTTCCCAGGGTGAGTTGTGCAGCAACTTCCAGGGAAAGTCAATCACTGCCTCGATCGTCTTTCCGCCGTAGCGCAAACCTCCTTCTCGACGACAAAAGAACATCTGAGTTCGCAGCGTTTCCTGCGTCATGCCACTTAATGTCGGCAGAAAACTACGACCTTCGATTGGGTGCTGAATTTCAATGCCCGCAGCCTCAAACATTGTGGGCAGAATGTCCATCGACATCCCGGTAAACGTGGTCTGTGTACCGGCAGCGATTTTTTCAGGCCAGACGACAGCGGTCGGGACCTTCAGGCCACCTTCGTACACGCTCTGTTTTCCGTCTCGCAACGGGCCGTTGTTGGCGCCTACGCTGAGCTGACCACCGTTGTCAGAAGTGAAAACAACAATCGTGTTTTCTGACTGGCCGTTTTGCTTCAAAGTGGTCAAAACCTCACCGATTCCGTCGTCCATGTGTTCGATCAGTGCAACAAGTTTTGCTCGTTGCGGATTAATGCCGGATTCGCGCTGCAGAACTCTCTGCTCCCAGTGTTCCGGCGGTTGAATAGGCGTATGAGGTGCGTTGTAGGCCAGATACAGCAGAAACGGCTCCTGTTTACCCTTGCGGCTGTTCAGGTAGTCGATCGACCATTGGCTGAACAGATCGGTGGCGTGCCCCTTAGGATCGATTTCCTTTCTGTCGTGATACATGTAATTGTTTCCGTGACGGCGATGGTTGTAATAGTCGTCCATCATGTCGCCCAGAAAGCCATGCAGATGATCAAAACCACGATCCATCGGTGTGTTCGGTGACTCCAGACCCAGGTGCCACTTGCCCACTATTGCAGTGTGATACCCACTGTCCTGCGCAATCTTCGGCAGCAGTACGGCATTGGGGGTCAGGTATCCCCAGTTGTTCTCCGCATGTGTGCGAATAACGCCCGGTACGCCGACCAATTCCTGATACCGGCCGCTCAACAGCGCAGCTCGAGTTGGCGAACAAACCGGACAGTTGGCATAGAAGTTTGTAAACTCCATGCCCCGAGCAAACAAAGCGTCCAGGTTCGGTGTCCGCATGTCCTGCGCACCACGACAGGCCAGGTCTCCATAGCCAAGATCGTCGGCCAGGATCACAAGTAAGTTAGGACGACGTGATTCAGTGGCAGGCAAGACATTCTGAAGGCCTGCAAGCAGCAGGAAAGCGTAAAGAAATGGTCGCACAAGATGGCTCCAAAAATGTTGTCAGTGTCCGAGGTCCGGCAAGGATAGTGGGAAACGACCTTTCTCGAAACCGTCAGTCCCACGTAGCGGCCATTCGCCACCTGCGTGACCGTGATGCTACACTGGCCGCTGTAATCAGCAGAGTCGGGGCGTGTCGGCTGCAGCGACGCGGCGGACGCTTCGACGTGCTGGCTCGTTCGATTCTGTCACAGCAGATATCTGTACAAGCCGCACGAACCATTCGTCGTCGCCTGCAGCGTCTGCTGCCTGGTGGCAGAATTTCTGCGGTCGGCATCGATCGGTTGTCGGATGAGCAGTTGCAGGCGGTCGGAATTTCTTCGCAGAAACGTGGATACCTTCGTAACCTGACCGGCCATGTCCTCGCCGGCACGGTGAACTTTCGTCGTCTGGCAAAAATTCCTGATGAGGCCGTGATCACAGAACTGACAGCAGTTAAAGGTATTGGCCGCTGGACTGCCCAGATGTTTCTGCTGTCCGGACTCGGTCGGCCCGATATATTCGCTCCGGACGACCTGGGTCTGAGAAATTCAATTCAGGCGTTGTACAGTCTCGGCCCCAAACCGACGACTGAACACCTGGAAGAAATCGCGGAAAACTGGGCCCCGTATCGAAGTGTTGCGTCGTGGTACCTGTGGAGATCGCTTGACATTCCGTTGAACGCTGAGTGATCGGTCACTAAATCGCTGCTGGTGTCGTGGCGTCGATCAGCAACAGATCCGCCACAGGCCGCCCGGACTACGGCGAAGCGTTGTACTCGCTGTCAGTGGCTCAGCCGGATTCGGACGCACGCACACTGCAGCAATGAAACACCCAGGCTGAGTGTCCTGCAGATGTGACACCGTTCCATTTAACAGTCGTTAGTTGGAAGCTGCCGGAATGTAGTTCAGCGTGTAGTAAGCATCAGAGTGCAACAGCGGCAGACCATCGGCCGAACGGACACCTTTGGCCGACAGTTCGTGCACATGACCACGCTGCAGTCCGTCGATTCGCAGACGGGCGGACAAACCATCTGCGGAGACGTCAACGGCGGTAATCGTGGGATTGGTGTGGTCCACTTCCGGACTGCCATACGATGCCTGAAAGATGTAAGTGTACGTCTGCAGCGTGTACGACGTCACATCGCCGGCCAGGACGGCGTCGACAGGTTTGGTAAAGGTGACCTCAAAGCCGTCCGACTTTGCTCGCATTTCGTGGATCTCAAAGGGCGTTTCGCCCGTCCAGACCAGGCGCTCCAGGGCAAACGGTTTAGTGCCACGTGACCCCCAGCCTCGGTTTGTCCCTCCAACAAACATCGATCCGTCATCCGTTAGTCGCACCGAAAGCGTGCCGGAACCGAAGCCCTCGCGAAATGGGAAACAGGCGCCCTGATAATGACCGTCGATTTTCTCCAGAAAACATCTCATCACGGTGCTGAAGGTCTGATCGCCGACAAACATCTGTTTTTGGAACGGACCAAAACGGCCGGCTGTGATGTCGCACGCCACTCCACTGGCGGACTGCCCCATCTTCTTATACGGAAACAGAATCACGGGCGGCTCGTATTCCGGAATCCGATCCGCCTCAGTCATGATCCGGCTGCCACTTACGGGTTCTTCCGGACGTGAACCCAGCGTCTCCTTTGCAGCAGGCTCATCGAACCATCGGAAGCCGCCCGGATGCCCCTGAAATGACGATGGCCGCAGCCATTTCAGACTGCACGTGCCGTTCCAAGGGCCCTGATTGTCGGTGTAGAAAACGTCCTTCACTGAATTGAAGCCGATGCCTCCAGGGGAACGAATTCCGCTGCATGTGGGAATCGACTTTCCATCGCGATTGATGCGAAGACACCAGCCGCGATACTTTGAGTCGCTGTTGAAGGAACCGGTCAGACATAGCACAGCCCACATGTGCCCGTCATCGTCGAATGGCGAACCAAAAGCGTATTCGTGGTAATCGCCGTTGATCCCCCAGTCGTCGTTAAACGTTTCGAACTCGTCAGCCACGCCGTCGTCGTCGGAGTCTCTCAGGCGGGTCACTTCACACCGTTGCGTAACATAGAGCCAGCCGTCATCCCATGACAGCCCCAGCACTTCGTGCAGACCGGACGCGTACAGTTCAAACTGAACGCCCGCTGGATCATCGCTCCAGGCATTGTGGACTGCATAGATGTCGCCACGGCGAGTCCCGACCGCCAGAGTTCCGCTCGGCATGACCTCAATCGCACCGACTTCGAGATTCATCGTCCTGGGAATCTCAAAACGCAGCAGCTTGTAGTAATCGTCTTCTGTTGGCGGAACAGAATCCTGAGCAGCAACAGGTGAACAACAAACAGCGACGCAGACGGCGGTCAGCAAACGTGAAGATGCAGGCATGGACAGATGAATCTATGAAACGAAACGTTTTCCGGGTGGTGCCGAAGTCAAATCAGCCGTCCGTAGGGACAAGCCAGATGTTGCGAAAACGAATAGGGTTGCCGTGATTCTGCAAATAGATCGGACCGTCCTGAGGCCCCTCTTTCACAGGAGCTGCTCGCGTGCCTCTGGGTAAATCCAGTTTGTCATGCACCACGACGCCATTGTGCTTCACGGTCATCCACGCGTTCTTTTGCTTCTTGCCCGCATCGTCAAACTTCGCCGCGTGGTATTCGATGTCGTAGGTCTGCCAGGAAAGAGGCGGAAAGCACATGTTTACAGCCGGGTCAGCGATTTCATAGACACCGCCACATTCGTTGTTCTTACCCTCCAGCCCAAACGAATCCAGAATCTGAACTTCATAACGCCCCTGTTGATAGCAGCCACTATTAGCACGCCCCTGTCCGCGAGCGTGGGGCATGAACGACAGCATGAATTCGATATGCAGATTGTAGCTGCCAAATTTCTGTTTGCTGGTCACGCCCTCCATCAACAAATTGTCATCCGACAGTCGCCCACCCTCAAACTTGTCCGCGGTTGTGCCATCAAACAATACCACGGCTCCGTTGGGCGGCCTGCTGCCGATGGTTGTGCTCTTGCGGCGCACCTTGGGAAACTCGGCAATTTTCACATTATCGCCGCTGTACAGTGTCAGGTTGCCTTCCTTGATTTCTGCTCGGCCGTCGCTGTCCACTTTGTCCGCTTTCAGGATACAGACGTCATCTTCCATGTGGCCGGACCCGGGAATTCGCTTCTCTGCGGTGCCGTCCCAACCGTCTCCGGGCAAGCCGCCGATGTATCCGACACTAAGAAATTTGCCGTCCCCCTGAGCAATCACCTGGATGCCGATTTTGGTCGAATTTCCATCGCGACCAACAGTCCCGGAATATTCACCCTGGATGTCAAAATCAGGTCCTGCATCCGCCGCAGTCAGGAAGGCGCCTTTCTTGTCCTGAGCCATCGCCAGACAGGGTAATGACAGAGCCAGGAAACCACATATGAGACGTGTCATTTATTTTTTTGCCTTAATCACGTGTTGCACACGCAGGGTGTGGGGGAAGACGGCAGCGCGAATGCAGCGAAATGCTTCCGCTGATTTGCAGATCCATCGTCAGTGCTATGCTTCCCAGCGGCTCTTCATAAACTTCAGGCCGTCTTCAGCAAGCTTCAGTTCCGTGTCGAACATTTTTCGCCAGATACGAGTTGCGGCGGCGAGATCCGGCAAAGCCAGCCCGAATGCTTCGATCATCAAGTAGCCGTCGCTGTATCCGACCTCTTTCAGGGCGGCAAACGATTCATCCCAGTTGACACCGCCCTGGCCAGGCGTCGAACGATCGTTTTCGGAAATGTGCACATGAACCATCTGGTCCGCACATGCCTTCACTGCGCCACTGATCGATTTTTCTTCGATGTTGGCGTGGAACGTGTCATACATCGTTTTTAGATGAGAGTGTCCCACCTCACGACAAAAACGCCCGGCGTCCTCAGCACAGTTCAGGAAATAGCATTCAAAGCGATTCAGATACTCGACAACGAGCGTCACGTTGTTTGCCTTTCCGTAATCCGCTGCTTTCTCCAGCGTTTCCTTGCCCCAATTCCACTCATCGTCGGTCCGACCTGCCCCCGAAAACTCGCCTAGTGCAGAATGAATGGGGCCACACAGATGTGTGGCACCGGCCAGCGCACACATGTCAATAGCCTGTTTCAAATGGTTCAACCCCGCTTCTCGAACGGCTGCATTCGGATCGATGGGATTGGCTTCCGGCGTACAGACTGTGACTGCGGTGGCCCCCAGTTCCAGTTCGGCCAGTTTCGTCCCCAGTTTCCTGAAGTTTTCACCGTCCAGGTTGAACATTGGCAATTCAACGCCGTCGAACCCAATCGCCTTAAGCTGCTCGATCACGGGAAAATATTCCTCTGTAATCTCAGAATTCCACAGCAGCAGGTTCATTCCATATTTCACGAGCGGATTCTCCACGATTCCATTTTTTAAGGTTTGTTCGACAATTCGTCAGTTCAGTGGAAGAAGCATGAATGATCTGTGACACGGATGCAACCGTTCGCTCGTAGCATTCGAAAGACTGCCGGCGTGCGGCGATCAGACGTCATCAGAGAGAATCCGCAGAGTTTTCTGCCGCGACTGTACTGGCGATGCCAGTCACTTGTTGATGTGTCGGGTTTTGCGAGGCACAGCAGTTGGACTGCACTTAAGGGGCCGGCCCAAACATCAGCCGCTGGAATCGGCGGACCTGAATGCTAGAGTGGAGCCACATAAAGTGTCTCCACCAGCGTTGCCCGCCGCCTCGATCACAACGGGGCCACGACGGGAAAAGAGAACTTTCTCCCCCGTCGACGGACAATTAATCACGCCAAATTCGGCGCCGCGAACAGTTCGCACTCGGAGTTTTATAACATGGCAAAAAACGTTTTCGGCGGTGACCTGATTAGCTGCTCGAACAATCCTGTGACTGGTTTCTTCAGAACTGGAACCTGTGACACATGTGGCGACGACTTGGGAATGCACACAGTCTGTGCCGAAATGACGGCCGAGTTTCTGGAATTCTCAAGGCTCGCCGGCAATGACCTTTCCACCCCCAGGCCGGAATATCACTTTCCAGGCCTGAAACCAGGCGACCGGTGGTGCCTTTGTCTGCCTCGATGGCTGGAGGCGCTGGATGCGTCCGCCGCACCCAAACTACTTCTGAAAGCGACCCACATGTCTGCGATCGAGCACATTTCCATGGAAACTCTCCTCGAGTACGGACTGGACACAGACAAGGCTCCACGACGTGACATAGATGGCGAAGAGTAGGTGGTTGTGTTTTAACGCGGCAGGGGTCCCGGGAAGAACCGGTAAGCTTCGATTTCCGCGGCGACACGGTCGAGAACTGCTGCGTTGTGCGGTATGCTAGCGTCTCACGCAGGTCGCCACTCCGGGGTGGCTGTGTTGAAAGAACTCAGTATCACCGAAGCAGAGATCCATCCGGATCCGCCGTCCGCGGGGCGAATTCGGGGGTCAACAACGAAATTTCATCGGCGCTGTGATCAACGCACTGCTGCCTGAAACAAAGACCTCACCTGACATTCTCGCCTCCCCTCCGTCCTCTCTATTCTCCTGATTTTGTTCAGCAAGATGACAGAACTCAACAAATACAGCAGTCGAATCACACAGCCCCGTTCGCAGGGTGCCTCTCAGGCGATGCTCTATGCAACCGGCATGACGTCGGACGACATGAACAAGGCCCAAGTTGGAATTTCCAGCGTCTGGTACGAGGGAAACAGCTGCAACATGCACCTGCTGGACCTTGCAGCAAAAGTGAAAGAAGGTGTCGACGCCGCCGAACTGATCGGAATGCGGTTTAACACCATTGGTGTCAGCGACGGCATCTCAATGGGTACGGATGGGATGTCGTATTCGCTGCAGTCGCGTGATTTGATCGCAGACAGCATTGAAACCGTCATGGGAGGACAATGGTACGACGCCAATATTTCGCTGCCGGGCTGCGACAAGAACATGCCCGGCTGCGTCATGGCCATGGGCCGGCTGAATCGTCCTTCCATCATGGTGTACGGTGGCACGATTCGAGCGGGTTGCAGTGCAAAAGGCGACAAGCTGGACATTGTTTCGGCATTTCAGTCGTACGGCGAATATCTTGCGGAGTCCATCAGCGACGAAGAACGAGATGATATTGTTCGCAAGAGCTGTCCAGGAGCCGGTGCCTGCGGCGGGATGTACACCGCCAACACCATGTCCTCCGCCATCGAAGCACTGGGGATGAGTCTTCCGTACAGTTCGTCCATTCCAGCCGAAGACCCGGCAAAGTTGCAGGAATGCTACGACGCTGGTGCAGCAATTCGGATTCTTCTTGAAAAGGACATCAAGCCGCGGGACATCATGACGCGGGAAGCCTTTGAAAACGCCATGGTGGTGGTCATGGCTCTGGGCGGATCCACCAATGCCGTCCTGCACCTGATCGCCATGGCCCGTTCGGTGGACATTGACGTCACGATCGACGATTTCCAGGCTGTCAGCGACCGCGTTCCCTTTATTGCCGACCTGAAACCAAGCGGTCAATTCGTGATGGAAGATCTGCACGATATCGGAGGAACGCCCGCTGTAATGAAGTACCTGCTGGAAGAAGGATTCCTGAATGGTGACTGCCTGACAGTAACGGGCCGGACACTGGCCCGGAACGTGGCAGATCTTCCCGGACTCAGTGATGGACAGAAGATCATCCAGCCCGTCAACGCACCGATCAAATCCAGCGGGCACCTTAGAATTCTGCGAGGCAACGTGGCTCCGGAGGGTGCGGTTGCCAAGATTACCGGAAAAGAAGGGCTGCGGTTCACAGGCCCGGCGCGGTGCTATGACTGCGAAGAGGACATGCTGAAGGGGCTCGAGAACCAGGAGATTAAGAAGGGTGATGTCGTCATCATTCGTTACGAAGGACCGAAGGGTGGTCCGGGAATGCCGGAGATGCTGACGCCGACATCGGCGATCATGGGAGCCGGTCTGGGGGCCGACGTCGCACTCATGACCGATGGTCGTTTCAGTGGTGGGTCACACGGCTTCATTACAGGGCACATCACTCCGGAGGCTCAGGTTGGCGGCCCCATCGCTTTGATTCAGAATGGAGATACAATCACCGTTGATGCGGAAAAAAATGAAATCAATGTCGATCTTACGGAGAACGAACTACAGCAGCGGCGGGACGTATGGCAGGCTCCTCCACTCAAAGCCACACGCGGGACGTTGTACAAATACATCAAGAACGTCAAGTCCGCATCAGAAGGATGTGTCACTGACGAATAGTGCCCCCTTGCCGCTGATACCGTCGCGTGAGCATCACGCCACGCTGAACCTCGCGTCAATCAGACCGAAAAACCGCTGAGCATGACATCTGCTGAAAAAACAAAAGCCGTGAAGAACTCTCAGGGAGGCCTGATGATCTGGCACGGTATGACCTGCTCAGGCGTGTGGCGACTGTTTCGCTTCAAGCCGCTGTTACACTGGAGTCGGCTTCATCGAATATTGAGCCTGCCTTTTTCCGGCATCTACAACTCTGTGATGAGCGCTCTGGAGTCCGCTGTTTACGGTCGCCGCGTTCGAAACACAAAGATCGAACACCCGCCACTGTTTGTACTGGGATACTGGCGCAGCGGCACCACACTTCTGCAGACCTTGCTGTCGCACGACCCCCAGTTTCAGCACCTCGGTCTGTACCGCGCGCTTTTCCCGTGGCACTTTCTGCTTAGCGAAAAACTCGTCACGACTCTGACCGCCCCCTTCGTCCCCGCAAAACGACCGATGGACAACATTAAGGTCTCGTGGGATGCGCCTCAGGAAGACGACCTGTCATTATGCATCATGTCGCAGGTTTCATCCTGCATGCTGCTGTCTCACCCCCACGACCCGTCCCAGTTCTGGCGAGCACTCAAACTGCACGAGTTACCGCCCGAAGAACTGCAGCGCTGGAAAGACAGCTTAATGCTGCTGGTGAAGAAACAGACATTCGCATCGTCCAAACGGATCATGATGAAGTCGCCCATCCACACCTATCACATCCCTACACTGCTGGAGATGTTTCCTAACGCTCGCTTTCTCTACATCCACCGGAATCCTTACAACGTTTTCCGGTCTTCGTGTCATCTGCGACATCGCATGATTGACGAGAACACTTTGGGAAAAAGTGTTTATGAGGGCACCGAAGAAGAGGTGATCAGCACGTACCGTTACGGCTTCGAAAAGTACGAGAAAGATCGCGAACTGATTCCGCAGGGCCGACTGCATGAGATCTCCTTCGAAAAAATGGAACAGGATCCCGTAGGCGAACTGCGATCGGCTTATGAAGGGCTCCATTTGCCTGGATTTGACGATTTGGAAAAAGCGCTGCAGCCCGAACTGGAATCGTTGAAACGCTACAAGAAAAATGAGTTCCACGACAACCCGTACTGGGTAGACCGTGTATACGACCAATTGCGACCCGCTTTCGAACGCTTTGGTTACCCGAAACCGGGAACAGTCCCGAACAACCAGAACGCGACAAACGAGCCATCGAACGTGTAACGCCAGGACCAGTAACGAGTAGATCTCATGAATCGCCACGTTCTCACACTCTCTCTGTTGCTGTTCCTCGGCAACGACGCGCTGCAAACCAGCGCAGCCCCCGATGAAGCGGCACCTGCTGCAGCGACGAAGCCAGCCTCACAGGATGAAAATCCCGTGCCACAGAATCCGTTCCCGGATGCCGTGGTCGTGCCACCGGGGATCATGGATGGCGGCGTGGAATGGCTCAACACCTCCACACCGATCGACCTGAAGGCATTACGAGGGAAAGTCGTGCTGCTCGACTTCTGGACGTACTGCTGCATTAATTGCATACACGTGTTGCCGGACCTGAAGTATCTGGAGGAAAAGTATCCCAATGAACTGGTCGTTATCGGTGTTCATTCGGCCAAATTCGATAACGAAAAGCTGTCGCAGAATATTCGAGACGCGATTCTGAGATACGAAATCAAGCACCCGGTCGTCAACGACAGCGAAATGCTGATCTGGCGCAAATTCGGAACACGAGCATGGCCGACTCTGGCATTAATTGATCCGGAAGGAAAATTTGCCGGCGCGCAGGGGGGTGAAGGAAATCGCGAACTGTTCGACACCGTCATCAGCAGAGTGATCGAGTACCATCGCTGGAAGGGAACGCTCGACGAAACACCGGTCGTCTTCGATCTCGAAAGCAATAACGCAAAGCCGACAGCTCTCAGGTATCCGGGAAAAATCGTCGCCGATGCTGCTTCAAACCGACTGTTCATCTCTGACAGCAATCACAACCGGATCGTGGTCACGGACCTGGAAGGCAAGTTGCTGCAGACGATCGGTTCCGGGCAGCCGGGACGCTCCGATGGTCCATTCTCTGCAGCTGAGTTCGATCATCCTCAGGGCATGGCCCTGGTGGGCGAGATGCTCTATGTGGCCGACACTGAAAACCATCTGCTGCGTTCCGTGGACCTGCAGGCCGAAACCGTAACGATTTTGGCCGGAACGGGTGTCCAGGGACGACCACGCAATGTGCACGGCGAACTTCTGAAGACGGATCTGAACAGTCCATGGTCGCTGTGCCACATCAATGACACTCTGTATATCGCGATGGCTGGACCGCATCAGATCTGGTCCCATGCGATCGGCAGCAACGAAATTAAGGTCCATGCCGGCAATGCTCGCGAAGATGTCATCAACGGCTCCCTGATGGACTCAGCGTTTGCACAGCCTTCCGGATTATCCCCAAACGCAGACGGAACGTTCTTCTACGTCGCAGACAGCGAAGGATCGTCCATCCGTCAGGTCCCAATCGATCCGTCCGGAAAGGTGACGACGATCGCCGGAACTTCGGAGCTTCCTCGAGGTCAATCGCTGTTCGCATTCGGCGACATCGACGCGAAAGGCGCAGACGCCCGTTTTCAGCACCCGCTCGGTGTGGCATGGCACGACAATTCTGTGTTTGTCGCGGATTCGTACAATCAGAAGATCCGGCGCATTGATCTGGAGTCAGGTGAAGTCACAACCTGGCTTGGCACAGGGACTGCAGGAGCATCCGTTTCTCCCGCTGAACTGAACGAGCCGGCGGGCCTGAGCATCGCTGCCGGACACCTGTACATTGCTGATACAAATAATCACAGAATCTGCCGTGCAGACCTGACAACGAAAGAATTCTCCGTCATTGAGATTTCCGGACTGGAACCGCCCCGTCAGAAAAAACGCCGATCCGCTCCGAATACCGAAAACGCAATCCGGATTTCGGAACAGATCGTCACGCTGGAAACATCGTTCAGCGTTAGGGTCGATCTGAACATCCCGCAGGACTGCAAGTTGAATTCCATTGCCCCCGTCACGTGGGAAGTCTTTCAGCTCGACGGTGACCCTATTCTTGCGCCTGAAGCGACGGACGGACGCAGCACTGCGGTTGTTGAGGCCGGTCAGGCGTCATTTTCCGTGCCACTGGCGGAGACAGCTGGATCCGGAGAAATCGTTGTTCAGCTGAACTATGCCTACTGCGGCTCTGAAAAAGGCAGTGTTTGCCGACTCGCCTCGGCGTCGTGGAAAGCAAAGATCACGGTCGATCCCGACGCGGCTGGTTCAGAGATGAAGCTGGCCTTTCCTGACGCTGCGAAAACTTCCGGCAACTGACAGCCCCTGACTGGTCTTCCGTCACATGCGGGTCCGGCCGCATAGCAGCCATGGCTTGGTCAACACGTTGCCAACCCATCGACAATGTGCTGAATGGCAGTCGGTGCCATGTGGTTGAAGTATTCCCACGTGTGGCCACCCGCGGAGGTCTCAAGATCCCGCTCATGCAGGATGCCCGACGATGACAGCTTCATGCCCAGCCGAGCACATCCGTCGAACCAGTCGGTGTCGCTCGGGTCACAGCAGTACCATTGTTTTCGAGGCCATGCCAGTGGATGCAGATTGAGTACGACCGTGGCCTGCCGCGCGTCTTCGGCATCCTGAAACATTTCGTCCAGCGGCAGTCCCTGTCCGGACAACTGATAGAAATCCACGGCAGGCGAAATCGCGGCGACAACCGGAAACTGAGCTGCATATCGATAACTGAGCTGTAACGCTCCCTGGCCCCCCATGCTGACTCCGAGCAATGCAATTCCTGGCGGCTCGATGCTCCACCGGTCCTGAATAAAGGGCAGCACCCGATCCACCAGCCACTGCTGAGCACTGATTTCAGCAGAAAACTCAGAGCAGATACGGTCCGTCCACCATGAGCGCTGTCCATCAGGGCACACCACGGCCAGGTTGTGCTCACGAAACAACGCACTGAACGTTGAATTGCCGTCCAGCATCACCCGACCGTGGCCATGCAGAAACAATACACAGCCGGCGGGGGTGGCCTCGGCGGGGGGAACAAACACGTCAACTCGGTGCCCGTCAAGTTCGAGAGAGGACCACTGGTTCAGAACAGAGTCCCTGGGCATTTCCCCTGACGTCGATTCTGCAAGCCCCTCAACAACAGCGTCGTGACGACGACCGCGGGAGAACATCCTGCCCAACTTGCCAAGCATTATTTAACCTTAACGGGCCGTTTACGGGTAATTTCCGCTGATTATGTGACAGATAGAACGTGTGGCTAAGGCAATCTTCAGACGAATTGAAATAATTGCGTGCCCGGATTCATCATGTTTTCCAGTGTTTTGTTGATCGGAGCTTCGTCGTTGCCCCATGATGCCGAAATTCGCAATCTTGTCGAGCAGGCATGCGTGGAATTCGAGCGGGATCTGCGAGCATTTCTGTTGGGCGTATTGCGCGACGGACATCTGGTAGATGACGTTTTTCAACGCACCGTCATCAAAGCCATTGAAGCGTGTTCGGCCGTAAACCCGCAAACGATCAGAGGCTGGCTGTTCAAGATTGCGTTAAATGAGGCACGAGAACTAAAACGAGGAATGTCACGGCGAGTTCGACTCCAGAAAGCCGTTTGGCAGTCAAATTTGTCAGAACCGGAACTGGACCCCGAAGACGGTCTGAAGTTTGCAATTTCTGTGGAAGAAGAAGACACCATCCGCAGCGCACTGGCAAGATTGGATCAGAACTACCGTGAAGTGGTGATGCGGCGTGTTCAGAAGGGACAGACGTTTGCCACCATTGCCGCAGAAATGAACAAGCCGCTCGGTACAATCCTCACATGGATGCGCCGGGCGTTGATCGAATTACGAGAGATGAACGAGGTTCGACGCCTGTCCGACGACTGAGCAGACTGGAAAATCGAGACACTGATGAGCAGTCATAGAATCCAATTTCAGGACGAACAACTCTGGCAGGCATTCCGTTACGTTGCTGCGGAGTTATCTGTCGCCGATGCAGAAGCATTTGAACAACAAATGCTGCAGGATTCCGCTCTGTGCGAAGCCGTCGCAGAAGCCACGTTGCTGTTGTCGAGCGTTGCAGCCAGTGAACGACCGAGTCAAATCATGCCGGCATTGTCTGCCACGCAGTCGCAGCAATTTCGTGCAGCCAGCAGGTACCGCACCGTCGCCGTGACTGCCGCTGCATGCTGCTGCCTGGCTCTGGTGCTCGTGCTGTCACAACTTCCCGACACCTCCACGACAGCGAGCGGCGTGATTGCTCAGGCAGATCCAACCGATGCGGAGCTGTTATTGGCTGCATGGGCGGAAGACATTGCGTTACAGACGGCGCAGGAATCTGAATACGACGATTCTGTGCAGCAGGAACTGGCTGTGCCGGACTGGATGCTGGCAGCGGTAACGCCCCAGGGTCCTGACGCATTGGAACGTCCTGACAGGCAGGTGGACGAACGCATGCCCGACGACGTGGAATTCTTTTAGATTGTCGTTTGGCGCAAGCGGGCGCGAAAGCACCGCGTGACGGAAGGTCTTTGCGAGTGAATTCAAACAATACACAAATCGGTTTGCGACTGTTTGCCGCGATGGCGATCACGCTGGTCGCTTTCGTCGTATCTGCGCAGGACAAAAAGGGTAACGGAAAACCAAAGACAGATTCCTCAGAGCCTCAGACGCAGATCACTCGCACGGGTACAACGAAACTGTCGGTCAGTCATAAAAACGAAGCTCTGAAGTTTGCCCGGAAGCACCACCCGGAATTGGCAAATCTGCTGGAACGCCTGCAGGACACAGCTCCCTCTGGTTTTGCACGCGGAATTCGTGAAGTGCATTTGGCGATCCAGCGCCTGGACCGCGTTCGTGAGAAACAGCCCGTGCGCTTTGAGAGCGAACTGGCGAATTGGAAGACCGATTCCGAAATTCGGCTGCTGACGGCCAAATGGGCCATGTCACAGGATCTCGCGCTGGAGAAAAAGATCCGTGATCTGCTGAGAAAGCGACAGAGGTCAAGGATTAATCGCCTCGTACAGGATCGCGACAAACTGGCCGCACGACTGCAGCAACTTGACGCTCAAATTGGTATGGGAACCGAAGAATTGGAAATTGATCTAGTGGACGAGTGGAATCGCCTTGCCAAACAGGCGACCACAAGAGCACGAAGTCAGCGTCGCTCCACAAGAAAAAAGGTCACGGCGAAGACAGAATCAGCAACCACGCTCCCAAAAGCACGTGAAGCAGGGCCACAGTCCAAATGATGCAGGTCGAATGCCCGCGAAACTTTAGTTCACACACCCCGTCTGCCGACGCTCGTCACTGTTCCCGCAGCGTTCGCCGGCAGCAACCCTAAGACCAACCACAGGATACAGAAGGTAACAGGCATGAAGGCACACAGAACCATTTTTGCCGTACTGCTTTTCACCGGCGCGGTCACCGCCGGCGAGTCGACGATCGACACTGCAGCGGTCCGGTTTGCGGCCGCAGACGCAACCGAAACACCCGATTTTCAACGGCACGTCGTTCCGCTGCTGGGAAAGCTCGGTTGCAACGGCCGTGCATGTCACGGTTCGTTTCAGGGCCGAGGTGGGTTTCGTCTGTCGCTGTTTGGCTATGACTTCAAGGCAGACCACGACGAAGTGTCCGGTCGGGTGGACCCGGAAACGCCGTCTGAGAGTCTGGTATTACAGAAACCACTGATGGAAATTCCACACGAGGGTGGTCAGCGATTGAAGCCTGGTTCCTGGCAGCATCGGATGCTGCTGAACTGGGTCAAAGCAGACTCGCCGGCGCGATCTGAAGATGCCGCAAAACTAACAGAACTGAAGGTAACTCCAGGTGAGGTACAATTCCGCAAAGATGGACAGCACGTGCAACTGAAAGCCGTTGCTGTCTGGTCCGATGGAAGCCGTGAAGACGTTACAGACTTGTGCCGCTTCCGGACCAACGACGATCAGGTGGCTGATGTAACAAATAACGGATTTATCGAGGCGGCCACGCCCGGTGACACTCACGTTGTTGTTTCCTACGACAGCGCAGTGGTGGCGGTTCCGGTCATGCGTCCGGTGTCGGACAAAACTGGCGACAGATACCCGGACACGCCATCCCCCACCACGGTCGACACACTTGTCGTCGCCAAGCTGAAGAAACTGGGCGTGGTTCAGTCGGATCGATGCTCGGATGAAGAGTTTCTGCGTCGAGTCAGCCTGGATGTAACAGGAGCTCTGCCGACAGTCCATGAGATACAACAGTTCGTGTCGAACAAAAGCTCTGACAAGCGCTCACAGAAAATTGATGAGCTTCTGGAACGCCCCGGTTACACCGCGTGGTGGACCACAAAGTTGTGTGACTACACCGGCAACAGCGATGACCAGTTAAACAATGTTACTCCCGTCCGGCAGGCCGCTTCGCAGCAATGGTACGACTGGATCCACGCTCGGGTTGAAAAAAATGTGCCGTATGACGAGATCGTCGAAGGGCTGGTGATGGCCGTCAGCCGTGACCCTGGCGAATCTTACGAAGATTACTGCAGGAACATCAGCCAGCTTTATCACAAGGGCAATGACCGGTCCTTTGCTGACCGTGAACAAATGCCGCACTACTGGTCACGCCGCAACTTCCAGCAGATGGAGGACCGAGTGATCGGATTCGCCTACACGTTTCTGGGCGTACGAATCCAGTGTGCTCAATGCCATAAGCACCCATTCGACAAGTGGACTCAGGATGACTTCAAGGGATTTCAGGGGTTCTTCACCGGGGTCACAGGACGCAATACGAATCCGCGTCCGGAAAATCGTGATGACTACAAGCGAATGCTGGCTAAGTTCGACACCGGCGACCTGAGGGGTGGGCAGTTACGTAACGAACTTCGTAAGATCGTCCAGAAGGGGAACATCATTCCCTTTGGCGAAGTCTACTCCACGCCCCCACCAAAAAGCGTCGTTGTCGAACGCAACGGTAAGAAACAAACGATCCGCAAACGCGGTGGAAGAACCGCCACGGAAGCGCGCCTGCTGGGCCAGGACCCCATCGATCTTACGGAATACCAGGACGTTCGCGAACCTCTGATGGCGTGGCTGCGTTCACCGGAAAATCCGCTGTTTGCGAAAGCTTTCGTGAACCGCGTGTGGGCTGCTTATTTCAATGTGGGCATCGTCAATCCTCCGGACGACATGAACCTTGCCAATCCGCCCAGCAACGCTCCACTACTGGACCATCTCGCGACCGGTTTCATTGCTCGCCAATTTGACATGAAGTGGTTGCATCGGGAAATCCTTAACAGCCGAACCTATCAACTGAGCTGGCAGCCCAACTCTACCAACCGACTGGACGAGCGCAACTTCGCACGATCGGTTCCCCGCAGACTGCCGGCCGAAATTGCATGGGACATGGTTTCGCAGGCAGTCAGCAATGACGAAAAGTTTGCCCAATTCACCAGCAGCACGGATGACCGAGCCATCGCCCTCACGGGCGCCGGCACGCGTTATCGCGGAAACGGCGACGCCGGCTACGCCATGACGATCTTTGGTCGGTCGATCCGCGAAAGCAACTGCGATTGCGACCGCTCTGAGGAACCCAGTCTGCTGCAGACTATCTTCCTTCGCAACGACAGCCAGATTCTTGGAATGCTGGACAAAAAGGATGGCTGGCTGGCTCAGGTTGCGAAGCAAAATGGAGTGCCCTTTACTTCAAAAACTCCGTCCAGCACGGATAAAGCTCAGCTCGCCAGGCGGGCTGAGCTTAGCAGGACGTACACAAACCGTCTGAAGGCGCAACAAACGGCTCTGGCCAGATTGAAAAAGAAGGGTGGCAATGAGAAACAAGTTGCCCGATTAGAAGCACAAATACGCAGCTCCAGGAAGAAGTGGAGGCAGTATCTCAATCCTGATGCCGCAGACGATTCCGATGGCAAACCTGCAGACGCTGTGGTGAATGTGGCCAAAGCCATCGATGATGCCTACCTGCGAACCCTGAGTCGCAAACCAACCAAGGCTGAAGCGGCTGACGCCTCCGAATTCGTGGCTCAGGCAAAGACCCAAATGGACGGACTTCGCGGCGTCATGTGGGCTCTGCTCAACACCAAGGAATTCATCGTCAATCATTAACCTTACGTTGCCGGCCCGTCCGGCACCCGCGTACCGTGGTTGAATGGCTCAGCCGCTCTACCCAATCAAAATCTCCCCCCGGCAATGACCGGAATCCGATCTGAAGGACTATAACTATGGCTTTTTTTCGAACATGTGATGGAGTTGGCCGACGAGACTTTCTGCGTGCGGGCGTTGCCGGCGGAGCTGGACTTTCTCTGGCCAGCTACATGCAGATGGCCCACGCGGATCAATTAAACAGTGGCGCCAAAGCCAAGTCGGCCATTTTCATCAACCTGAACGGCGGTCCGTCTCACATGGACACGTTCGACCTGAAACCGGATGCCCCCGACGAATATCGTGGTGAGTTCAGCCCCATTCAGACGAACGTACCAGGAATCCATATCTCTGAGCACCTGCCGAAGCTGGCACAGGTGATGGACAAATTCTGCATTCTTCGCGGTGTGTCACACAGTGTGGCCGCCCACCAGTTGGGAACGGAATACGTTAACAGTGGTAATCGCCCACTGCCATCACTGGAATTCCCCGGCTACGGCGCCGTTGTCAGCAAAGAACTGTCCGGTGATCCGGAATTACCGAAGTTCGTTGCCATTCCCAAAAGCCAGCAGCGTCCCGGGTATCTGGGCGTCCGCTATGCCCCCATGAACACCAGTGCCACACCGGCGATTGGCACTCCGTTTCGGGTTCGTGGCATGTCTCTGGGCAGCGGATTGACGCTTGAAGACGTCGAAAAACGCAATAACCTGCTGACCAAACTGGATCGCACCTTTGGTGAGTTCGAAGCAGAAAGTCAGCTGCTGGATGGTCTGGGTCAGTTCGGGCAGCAGGCGCACGCCATGATCACCAGCTCCAAGTCGCGTGAAGCATTCGACATTTCAAAGGAATCGCCGGAATTCGCAGAACCATTCGGCAAGTCAGGACTCGGAGCCAGCTGTCTGCTGGCACTGCGTCTGGTGGAATCCGGCGTGCGCTTCATCACCGTGACCAATGGAGGCTGGGACACCCACCGCGAGAACTGGGACTCCCTTTCAAATCGGCAGTTGCCACCATTGGATGAATCATTGTCCGCGCTGTTTGCAGGACTGGAAACACGAGGGTTGCTTGAGTCCACGATTGTTTACATTACGGGCGAGTTTGGTCGCACGCCAAAGATCAATACAGAACGTAACGGCCGGGACCATTATCCTCGCAACATGTTTATGCTCATGGCTGGCGGCGGAGTGAAAGGCGGCCAGGTTCTGGGCGAAAGTGACGAAAAGGGCACGCTGCCGAAAAACGAGGGGTTCAGCCCGGATGACGTTGCAGCGTCATTCTACCACGCGCTCGGCATCAATCACGAAAAGGAATACAATACGACGACGGGGCGACCTGTCATGATTGTCCGCAATGGCAACGTCATTCCGGCGCTGTTTGCTTAAACCAGTCTCAGCCGTGTCCCAATGTGTTTCACCGGCTTCACCAGCGTGTTCATAAGCCTGAATGCGCTGGCAAAGTCAGTATCACACACTCTTTCCGACTTAATTAATGACTTTGAGCGCCTGTGCCGCAGCTTTGATCCGCGGGTGCGCGGAATCGGCTACACCGGACAACAGCGGCAGGTGCGGTCCGGTCTCGGCAATGTCGCACAGTGACATCGCTTCGTGCAACACTCGTATCGGATGAATCGTGTTGCGAAGATCTTCCAGTGGAAGAAATTGTTTTCGGATCGCTTCAGCGGTGGCGTAATCACGACTAACGACAGCAGCCAGCATTTTCTGTGACAGTCCGGGATTGACGCAGACGCAACCGGACGTATACCCGACGCATCGGAATTTCGTCATGTGAGTCAACGCGGGCTGTTCGCCGATACCGCTGCAGATTCTTCCGGGGTCAACTTTGTCGACAAGCCGTTCCAGATAGTCGTCCTGCGCCGGATCATCTCGAACAATTGCGTACTTAATAAAGGCAACCAGCCCGTCCTCGACCAGTTCGGCAGCACCTTCGGGACTGATGTAGCCATCCTCCTTGATATACAGCACAGCCGGACGATTGATGGCTTCCACAAAATGACGAAATCCGGTCATCAGCCCCGGTTCTGTCATTACAACTTTTGTAGGCAGCACCATAGCCGTGGGAAAATCGGTTCCCTTCAGAATATCCGCCTGATCCATCATCGTACCATAGGCGGGGCCGACAGAAGGAATCATCAATGTGTCATCCGCAGCGACACCAGAGAGCATCTGCAGCAACTCTGCATATTCACTCACTCGTGAATGATACAGATTGGCGTTGCCGCCATATAACAGCATCGAAACACCGCCCGCTTCGATATGTCGAATGATTTTTTCATTGTTACTTCGACAAATCTTAAGCTCCCGATTTCTCGCCAGTGGAGGAACGGCAAGAACGGACTGAGAGAACTGTTCAACTGTGACGGGAGAAGTTTGCATTGTCTGACCCACTGATCCTGAATATCACACCGCAACAACGTTGTTGCGATTCAACATATGGAACACACGGCGTGTTGTAATGCCGGCGCTGCAACTTGCCCAGCGACTACGCAGAACGACCGAGCGCAGAACGCTCAATCGTCACCATAAAGCTCCTCGAACCGCTTAGCAATATCGGCGGGAGTAACATTCTCGATACGCGAGGCGATGGTCCAGCGGTGGCCGAACGGATCATCAATTGTACCGGACCGTTCTCCGTAGAACTGATCACACACGGGCTTGAACTGTTGTGCCCCGGCATCGATCGCAGAGTTGAACACAGCATCTGCATCTTCTACGTAAATCAACAGACCGACCGAACTTCCACCAATCGTAGGCGGAGCATTGATCTCCATATCCGGAACTTCATCTGCCAGCATCACAACGCCTCCTGCAATCCTGAGTTCGGCGTGACCAATCGATCCATCTGGCGCTGCGAGACGCAGAATTTCGTCTGCGGCAAAAACCTTCTTGTAGAAATCAATGGCCTTCGGAGCATCACGAATTACCAAATATGCGGTGACACCCAAATACTCCGGCGGAATGGCATTCACTTTCTCAGACATCGTTGCATAGGCCTTTGCAAAACGAAATGGGCAAGTCAATAGCTTCGTGGAGGTAGCAGCATTTCGCAACCGACCGGGTCACATGAATCCGCCTGATGGGCAAGGACGTAGTCATGTTATCATGATAATCGGTAAGGTCATCCTGCAGTGCCACTCGCTATGTCGCCCTGAAAATGCTCGTCTGTGGTAACGACGGGAATGGTCAAAACAACAATCAACAATTCGACTCATGCGCTCGTGCCTTCAGCCAATCCGCAATCCACGTGTCGATGAACAATTGAGACATGTGGTACATCAACATCGGCAGGATTGAAAACGGCAATCCGGTCGCCTGCGAAACCAGAATACCAATTGGCAGAGTCTTCTGGCTGCCGGCGAAAACACACCCGCGGCGGTCTTCCTCTGAGAAACCAGCAAGTCCGGTAATCTTCCAGACCACAAACATGGCCATCAGATGCAGCACGATGCAGCATCCCCATACCATCGCGAACTCCCGATGTCGCAGGTTGCCGGCCATTCCTGTGGATTCAAACTGAATGCCCCCCCGAAACGCTGACACGAATACCAGCATCAGGATTACGGCCTGAGCAAGATTGCTGAAGACTGGCTTATTGGCGTCCACAAATCCTTCCATCGGTCGCGACAGGCGAACGATCTGACCGACAAAAGCCGGCAACAGCGCTGCCAGAACCAGTCGCCAGACCATCGAACCGAACTGCAGACTGCCGGACGCATCGGCAGTGCCAAACCAGGTACTGCCGGCAAGCAGCCACAACGGTGTAATCAAAAAGCACAACCCGTTGGTGACGAGTGTCACCAGCAATGACACAGCGTCATTTCCCTCGGCTCGGCGAGTCCACACAGAAGCCGCAGCCATCGTGCAGGGAACGCTGGCTGCAATCAGCAGGCCCACCCGCAGGTCTGCTGACTTCTGCAGTGCCAGCATCGGAAAACAGAGCAGTGGAATGACAATCTGGTTCACACCACACGCAGTCAGAACCGGCAACGGCTTTCGCAGCGAATCGAACAGGCGTCTGCTGTTCAGCGTCACAGACATCAGAAACAGGATCGCAGCTGTGCAGATCGAAGTCGGTACTGACTGAGCTGCTTCCACAAACCATGCAGGTGGCTGCGAAGAAGCCAGCACCAGAGCAAAGGGGACCAACACCACCAAACCAACCAGAAACCAGTTCTTTTTGACAATTGAAAACATAGAGCTCTTCATGTGCAGGCGCATTGTCTTCGGGTTCATCCTTGGTGACACTGGCGGAAAACATTTGCCGCTGAAAGGCCATACAGGTCAGGACCATCGAAGCCCCGGCTCACCCGCTCAATCCGGGACCTGCCGTGACGACACTATTGCAGGAGGTGTGCCGCAGCACAAAACTGAAAGTACACTTCTGCCGCTTTCTCAAGCTGATCGATCTCAAGGAATTCGTCTTTCGTATGAGCCTGATCGATGGATCCCGGACCAAATACAATCGACGGCACTCCTCCGGCACACGTGCGTGACGCGTGCGTTCCGTAGGGTACTCCGACTGCTGCGTGACCTCCATCAACATGTGCGACACAGCTCAGTATCGCCTTTGCCAGTGGATGATTGTCAGCGTCAGTTAATGCCGGGCTTTCGATCCAGGGTGCCTCAAACTCGACCTCAAAGTCCAGCCGTTCGGTCAGATATTGTCGAATGTCCCCTTTGACCTGTTCGTGATTCTCACCAGGAATCACACGGCGGTCAATTTCGATCACGCATTCATCCGGAACGATGTTCACACTTGTGCCGCCGTGAATCCTTCCCACGCTGAGCGTCGCTCCACCGCACAATGGATGAGGTGCCACCGTGGTCGCCAGCAATCCGGCGTACTCCTCCAGAACTGCGACCACTCGGGCCATTCGATAGATCGCATTCACTCCCTGAGTCGGATCCGAACTGTGACACGCTCTTCCGCCAGCGCGGATCCTGAATCGAGTCACGCCTCGATGTGCAACAACAACATCCAGCATCGTCGGCTCAGCGATCACGGCAACGTCCGGTGGGCTGGCCAACAGGTCGGATTTCCCGCGTTCTGAGGTCCAGTATCTCACAAGGTCGGTGATGCCTGTGGTCGTGGATTCCTCGTCGCAGGTACAGCTGAGCACCACATTGGCCGCTTTCGCCGGCCGCTCCAGACAAAGTCTTCGAAAAGCGAAAAGCATTGCCGCCATGCCACCTTTCACGTCACATGAGCCCCGTCCGGTGATTCGACCATTCTGTATCTGCGGCTCAAACGGAGCAATGGTCATGCCCTCCACAGGGACCGTGTCCTGGTGCGCGTCCAAAAGAATCGTCGTGTCAGATCCAGGGGAATCGAATCGAGCCACCACGTTGTCACGTCCGGGGCTGACTTCAATTCGCTCATACTTCGCACCGAATGAACGGAGGAACTCAACCAGCCAGTCGCTCACCCGGTCCTCGAAGTAGATCGGTCCATCGACGTTTTGCCCCATCGGATTGACGCTGGGGATTGAAATCAAAGTTGAGAGAATGTCGACCACAGTATCTGCTGCTGCCGGTGATGTTGCCATTTTTTGCCTTTCATTGCTGCGTTAGGGCGCCAATGCTCAGGTCTCGGTTGCTCGACGTCAACGGACTTTCTAACTTTGGTGCTCCGTTCAAGATATGTTGGCCCGCCTGGTTGAGCAACCGGCCAGGAACACCGTCGCTCGGCCGATGCGAACAATTGAGGACAACAGGCCAATTCATTTCCCAACAGCGTCCAGGAGTTTCCGTTGCGATATTTCACGATTAGCTTTGTTCTGTTTTGCACTTCCTGCAGCCGTGGAGACGACCAGCCCAACCTGCTGTTCCTGTTTGCCGACGATCAGGCCTATCACACGATTCATGCGCTGGGGAACGATGAAATCAAGACTCCCAATCTGGATCGATTGTTTGAAAGCGGCACGACCTTCACTCATGCACATAACCAGGGTGGCTGGAACGGAGCGGTCTGTATCGCCAGCCGCACGATGCTCAACACAGGCCTTTATCTGTGGCATGCACACGCTGTCGACACAAAGTTGAAGGAAGAATGGGTACCTCAGAAGAAACTCTGGGCCCAGCAGCTGGCATCTGCCGGCTACCAGACATTTTTTTCCGGGAAATGGCACGTCAAAGCAGACGCCCAGAGTGTGTTCGAAGTCGCTCGAAACGTACGGGGCGGCATGCCCAATCAGACGGACGCTGGTTACAACCGCCCTACATCCCCAGAGGATAATGCATGGAAGCCGTGGGATACATCCTTCGAAGGATTCTGGAAAGGCGGTAAACACTGGAGCGAAGTGCTGGGCGACGACGGTGTGGAATACATGAACATGGCCGCCCGGGACGACCGGCCGTTCTTCATGTACATGGCGTTCAACGCGCCTCACGATCCGCGACAGTCGCCGAAGCAGTTCGTTGATATGTATCCCCTGGAAGACATCAGTGTGCCCGCATCATTCCTGCCCGAATATCCGTATGAGATTGGCAGTAACAGGATTCGGGACGAGAAACTGGCCCCGTTTCCCCGGACACAATTTGCCGTCCAGGTGAATCGACAGGAGTACTACGCCATCATCACTCATATGGACCAACAGATCGGTCGTATCCTGGACGCACTTGAAGCAACTGGGCAGGCGGACAACACGTGGATCATCTTCACGGCAGACCACGGCCTGGGTTGTGGCAATCATGGCCTGCTGGGAAAGCAAAACATGTTCGACCACAGCATGCGAGTGCCATTCACCATCGTCGGTCCGGGAGTTGAAGCCGGTCGCAGAATTGGTAAGCGCATCTACCTGCAGGACGCGATGGCAACGACGTTGGATCTGGCAGGCACCTCCATCCCGGAACATGTCGAATTCAGAAGTCTGATGCCGGCTCTGAAATCCAATGAAACGGACGTTACCGGTACGATCTACGGTGCGTACACGGATACTCAGCGAAGCGTTACGGTTGGTCAACAGAAGCTGGTACTGTATCCCCAAATCAGCGTATCGTTACTGTTTGACCTGAAGGAAGATCCCGATGAAAGGAGAGACCTGTCAAGTCGCGACGGCTCTCATGCCCGCAAGCAGGCATTATTTCAGGAATTCCTTGCGCAGCAGAAAGTCGTAGGTGACAGTCTGGACGTCACCGCTGCATTCCCGGAATTAGCGACGCAGTAGGGGACATCATGCGTCTGTTGTCATTGTGCGTCAGCTATGACGACGGGTGCCCATCAGCGTCTGCCACCGCAGGCATTCTCCAGTCCGGCTGAACCTCGTCCGGGACATATTCCGCCAGAAGTTGGTGCGGAACAAAGCGATTCTTATAATTCATCGAGCCGCAATCGCGAACATAGTAGCCCATGTACAGCAGACTATGTCCGGTGCGGCGTCCCTCTTCCACCTCATGCAGAATAGACATCGTCCCGGGAGACAGCTTGCGAATGGATGGGTCGTGAATGAAGTAGATGCTGGACATGACATTGCCGGTCATGTCGACGATCCCCAAACCCACAAGTTTACCGTGCAGGAGATATTGGAACTCTCGAGCGAACGGAAAACTCCCGTCAACAAAAGATTCGTGATAGTCCTCCGCCGTAATTTCGCTCATCGGCCAGTGACGCCGCACATGCATGTCCCGATGATAGGCATTGTATAAAGCCACGTGTTCATCGGTGACCGTGACCGGGCCCACCGTGAGGTCAATCAGTGCGTTTCGTTTGCGTGTTCGCCGCTGGCTCTTCGTGGGCGTGAACCCGGCAATATCAAGACGCAGACTCCGGCATTCGACGCACCCTTCGCATTGCGGCCGAAACAGCGTCCTGCCAAAACGCCTCCAGCCGCGGGACAGAAGTTGCTCGTATCGCGCGCCTGTAAGCGACAACGCGATTCGATAAATCATTCGCGAGTTGCGATTCGGCAAGTAGGAACACGCACACTCCGAACCCAGAAGCTCAATCTCGTCGGCGGCTCGCCTGGATGAGTTTTCTCTTGTCATTGACGGGAACGTCCGCGGCAGCCTTCGGAGAACTACGCCTGACCGACGTATATAACACCCAGGACCAACGCCATAAGCTCTGGAAACGAACACTCGTACAGCAAATTCTACGATCGAACGGATTGTACAAGAAGCCACCAGTATACTTTTGCACCGCAGGCCAGATCTGACGACGCACAATGCCCCTGGCAAGGCCCAAATCGCCTATGATGTCTGCGGCCGAAACCTAAGTCCCTGTAGACCGACTGAACTTCATGACTCATTCTGAAGAAGCATCAGACAAAGAATCGCAGCCTGCAGACAGTCCTGCGAACAATCCAGCCGATCTGCCTCCTCGTGAAAAAGCACGTCAGTTTCCGACCGGACCGGGCGTCTATCTGATGAAGGACGGCCGGGCGAGAGTCATCTACGTTGGGAAAGCCGTCAATCTGCGAAGTCGTGCAGGCAGTTACTTCACTAAAGCCGCCGAGCTCGATCGGCGTACCGCTGAACTGACCACGGAAATCGTCGACATCGACTATATCGAAACTGACAGCGAAGTTGATGCCCTGTTGATGGAGGCACGGCTGATCAAGGATATTCAGCCGAAGTTCAATAACCTGTTGAAAGACGACAAGACCTTTCCGTACCTGCAGATTACGACCCGTGAAGACTTTCCCCGCATCGAATTCACTCGCCAACCTCGGTCCAAAGGTGTCCGACTGTACGGTCCGTTCACGAACGCCGGGCAGCTTCGCGGCACCATCGCTGTTCTGCAGAAGATATTTCGCTTTCGGACATGCAGTCTGGATATTGAGGACAACGACGAGCGATGGAGATGGTTTCGCCCATGCCTGCTGGCCAGCATCAACCAATGCACAGCTCCGTGTAACTTGCGCATCAGTAAAGAAGATTACAAAGAAGATATTAGACGATTGCGGTTATTCCTTGATGGAAAAAAGGACAGGCTGTTCAAGGACCTGGAAAAACAGATGCTGGTCGCTTCCAGAGAACAGCGATTCGAGAGAGCCGCTCGTCTACGAGATGACATCGAGTCATTGAAAACTTTAAACCTGCGAGGCGATCTGGAGGAACATGCTCAGCCCGAAGTATTTTATGTTGATCCCGGTAAAGGACTGTCCGGGTTAAAGAAGATCCTGAATCTCAGCGAACTGCCCCGACGAATCGAAGGCATTGACATTGCCCATCTGCAGGGTGGAGAAACTGTTGCCAGTCTGGTGCAGTTCATTGACGGGCTTCCGTTCAAGCATGGTTACAAGCGTTACAAAATCAAGTCCGTTGAAGGTATCGATGACTTTGCCTCGATGCGCGAAGTTGTCACGCGTCGCTTCCGACGGTTGACTCAGGAGGGAGAGTCCTTCCCTGATCTTCTGTTGATCGACGGCGGAAAAGGACAATTGAATGCGGTCACGGAAACATTCGCGGCCATGGGCATAAGTCCTCCTGCGACTATTTCATTGGCCAAACGAGAGGAAGAAATTTACGTCCCGGGCAAGCCGGAGCCACATCGACTCAGCCGCCACTCGTACGCTCTCAGACTGCTGCAATATGTGCGTGATGAGTCCCATCGCTTCGCCCAGCACTACCACCACATGCTGCGACAAAAAGCAACGTTCGGAACATCCCGGAGAGGCGGGCGACGGCGTCAGTAGCAGATTTTCAATTGTTCCGGAGCCGAAGATGTGAACCAAGCATGGCAAATTCAAATCAATCTCCCGGCCAAAATCCCCACAAGCACCCGGCGTGTTTGCCTGTCGAAGAACTTCTCAAGGATTGTGACATACGGCGTACTCGAGCCAGCGGACCTGGAGGACAGCATCGCAACAAAGTGGAAACGGCAATCGAAATCACTCACCGTCCAACTCACGTGGTTGCGGCAGCTGCCGAACGTCGCAGCCAGGAGCAGAACCGCCGCGTCGCCGTCACGCGGCTGCGTCTGGCGCTCGCCGTGCAACATCGAACCTCTGACAGTGAAACCGTGGAACCGTCCGCACTGTGGAACTCCCGATGCGTTTCATCACGAATTCAATGCAATGAAGATCATAAAGATTTCCCCGCACTGGTCGCCGAAGCCATGAACGCGGTCGACGCCAAGTCCTACGACGTGCGTAGAGCCGCTGCGGCGCTTGGTTGTTCGACCACGCAATTAGTTCGTTTTCTGGCGCGAACTCCAGATGCCCTGAACGCCGTCAATCATGAACGGACGACCCGCGGTCTGGGAAGACTTCACGGATAAATTCAGAACCCACGCCGGGACTCTGACTTCGGGACCACCCCCTGCAAGTTCCGATCACGTTTGCTGCCCCGTGCCTGCTGCGCCTGGAACGGTGCGAATCCGTACGTCCCGAACAGGAGTTGTCAGATTCTGTGATCCAACCAGAGTTGGCTGCCGTTGTTGTAGGTCATCACAGAATGACACGAAGTTAGACACTCGCAACAGGGGGTACGTGCCTTGAACAGGAGGCATGAGCCCAATTGCGTTGTCCCCCCCGAAATCCAGGGCAAACAATTCTCAAATAAAATGAGACAAAGCCAAACAACAGACAGACAAACAAGGGTACTTATACGGCTCCACTTACAGACTCGACACCATACCTAACTACTTCTGATGGATCAATGACACATCCCAGGTCGCATAAAAACATATCACGTGTAAAACAAAGGTGCTGAGACCCGTCGTTTCAGCGTCAAGGTCGCAGCACAGCCCGATTTATTCGCCTAATAATCATCTATTTTTTTGCAGGTTTCGTCTCTCAGACGCGACAACACTCCGTCATGTTGCGACGGGCCTGTCCTCATCTTACCGGGATCATCAACGATTGTTGGCAATCCCAATCCCACCACTGATCTTCTCATAACGGCTTGAAGTTTCCCGGCTGACAGGAGTCGCCGAATGTCTGCGCGCACGCTGCGCGCCCACGACGTTCTGTGAGTGTCAACGTAACTGTCAAACGTAAAGAAAGTATGCAATCTCGTTCCATTGTTCGTTACTCGTTAGTCGGAACCAGCGACATGAATAAACGTAAGATCCTCAATTTTCTTGACGAACATCTTCCGCGTCCTTTCCGGATGTTACCTCCACGTCGCGCCAGGCGTAAACGACGTCCAGCGCAGGCGTCCGACTCCCTTGAGGCACGCTGCCTCCTAAGCGCAGTCGCAGTTAACACCGACACCGGAATTGTCACGGGACAGAAATGGCATGACCTGGACGCAGACGGCATCAAGGACGGGAACGAACCGGGGCTTAATGGCTGGACTATTCAATTACTTGATGACAATGGGGCTGTTGTTGCCGAATCCTTGACCGAAAGCGTCGACCTGAACACTGACGGCCAAATCGACCCCTTCACCGAAAGTGGTCTTTATTCAATTACTGCCGCTGCAGGGACGTGGAACATCGACGAAGTGCATCAAATAGGTTGGCAGCAAACAACTCAGTCCGCCGATTCACTCACAGCCCGGCTTTACAGTCTGGACCAACGGCTGAGTTTACACTTCACTGGAAAATACTTTGAGAACTGGGGCGGCCTGGGTGAGAAGTGGATGCTGAGCTCGGTCGGCTGGCATTATGTCAAACCAAACGGCGACCTCTTTCAATGGGACGGAACGAGCCGGGTGCCTTTGCTGGGGCAGCTGATCGCTCAAACGAGTACAGATGCTCATCAGGACCCCACTCTATTGCATGACGCACCACCGCCGGCCCCGACAACCATCACCATCCAGAACGACGAGACAACACACGGCATTGACTTTGGAAATGTTCCCACCGGCAGCATCACAGGCAGGACATGGAATGACATCAATGCAGATCGCGCACGGACGACAAATGAACCGTGGCTGAATGGTTGGGCCGTGCATCTTGAAGACAGTGTCGGCAATATTGTGGCGACGACACACTCTTCCGATGTCGATCGAAACAACGATGGCCACATCGATCCGGAAACAGAATCCGGCTGGTATTCATTTAACAGGATTATCCCCGGCGACTACCGCGTCAGCCAAACCACAAAGGCGAACTGGACGCTCCCCGTCACCACAGGGCAGTTTGCGGACAAAGCCTATGAACTGGACCAGGACCTTGACTTTCGTCACCCTGTCAGTTCGTTTTTCAATTGGGGCGGTTTGCGTGAACGATGGTTCTGGAGCCGCCGTCAGTCCTGGCATTACATCACACCTGACGGCGGACTGTATAAGTGGGACGGCAGTTCAGCACGATCCCTTTCGGGCACACTTCTTGCCCAATTTGAACCGGAATACTGGGAGCGGCCGGCCCTTATCTACAACGCACCGAATCCGGACCCATATGGATTTTCAATCACCGGACAAAAACTGCGAAATGTCGACTTCGGAAATGTCTTCAGCCTGGATGGTTCCGGAGCCGGGGATCTTAATCTCGCCGTTCGGGGCACCACGGTCATCGTGTCTGGAAACGATCGAGCGAATTCGCTGGCCGTTTATGGCGATCCACAGGGGCATGTCCTCATCCAGGGAAGCGGAGGCACCACGATCAATGGCTCAACGGCCCCGGTGTTTGTGTTTCCACATTCAACCGGATTGCCAGGAAATCTGGTCATTTCCTTACGCGGAGGCCACGACCAGGTCGTCGTTTTCGACGCGGTCCTGGATGCCTCACTGCACGTGGAGGTTGGCACGGGCAACGACATTTTCATGCTGGCTGACAGTCACGTCGGCGGCGATGTGTCCGTCACCAGCCCACGAGGAGATGGACAGGTCCGGTTGCAGGACAGCACGATCGCCGGAACCCTGTCCGTATTCACCTCCGGCGACGGTGACAACCTGACCAGCCTGCAGGATATCACCATCGGGCGCAACTTGTCAGTGACGAATTCGGGCGGGGTCGACACGGTCTTTCTTAAGGGCACGTCCGTCACGAGTAACACAGATATCGTCACCGGCAGAGGAGCGGACTCGATCATTGTGCACCGCAGCCTGTTTCTCGGAGACGTTGCGATGCAGTCCCGAAATGGCAACGATTTGATTGCTCTGTTCAACACAGAGTTCAGTGGATCACTCCACGTTTACGCCGGCAACAACGATGACATCGTTGGCAACATGTCGGGAAATCGGTTCGCGTTCGACACAGGCTTCTATGCCGGGCCCGGCCACGATATCTACGCAGATGATGAAACAGCCACGTATCGACGAATTGGTGCAATTAACAGCTTTGAGGTCGAAGACGATGCCAGCCTCACGAGGCTGATCGATCTCGCGCTCGGCAACTTTCACAACTTGCTGCTGAACTAACCGTTGCCCGGCTCATTACGTGCCTCGTCAATGCAGTAAAAGATGCTTCCCTCACTCCTCATTCGTCGCGGACCGTTGCCCCCAGGATCTTCAGCAGGCAAGTGGCAGTTGAAGTAGTCGCTGAAACGCGGCCTGCGAAACACGTCATCCCGTAAGGAAACATCTATCTGACGTCGGCGATCCGGGACACGTCCCTCCGGCCCCGGAATTCATCACATCAGCAAAAATGGTCCCGTCACCTGATCGGCCGTCTGCAGAGTTGTCGCAGGAGCTTTCCGATCATGTCAGACACTGACGCACAGTTCCGCCAATGTGCTGCCCGTTGGAAGAACTTTTTCCCGTCTCAGGCAGCAATCCATTCGCCCAAACCGCGGCGATTTCCAGTCGGTGAGGTCACGGAGTGCCGGACAACCGTCCCCATATGATATCTTTTGGGGCGTCAACGTGCGGCAGGTCGATATAATCTAGCACAGTGGCCAGATTTGTAGACAATTGCCTCCGGCCCCTGTTCTGTCATCTTTTAGACCGATTTTCGCGTGTCCTCAACGTTTTCTGGTATGGCCAGGCCGTTCTGAAGTATTTCGAGAGACAAACATGTCCACAGCATCCAGCGAATACGCAGAATGCGACGAATTCATTGACTATCAGATCAGGATTGCGCGCGATCGCATTCGCTGGACTGACCTGTTAACTGCACTGTTGCTGGCCGCTGTACTGCTCATCGGCTACGTGCTGCTGTTCACGATCTGTGATCATTGGGTGGTACCCGGCGGGTTTGCGCCACTGCCCCGGGCGCTCATGCTTGGGTTGATTGTCGTGCTTTGTGGTGTGATCGTTTACCGCTATGTGATACGACCATGGACGCGCGAGATTCACCCGTTATATGCCGCACGCATGCTGGATGAATCACATGTGGAAATGGACGGTGCGCTGATGAGCCTCATCGACGTCACGACCTCCGGCACACCGACACCTGCATCGATACAGCGGACTATGGAAAAACGAGCCGCCGTTCGGCTGTCTGAAGTCAATCTTGATCAGGCGATCGAACGCCACTGGTTGATGCGACTTGGAGGCACGCTGTTTCTCCTGGTGGCGCTGACGTGTCTGTATGTTGTGTTCAGCCCCAAATCGATCAATCTCCTGCGGCCACTTTCTCTGTCGAATGCTGCCGTCGCCACACAAACACGCATTTTGAAAGTGGCCCCGGGGGATGTGGCCGTCCCTGCTGGGACGGAACTCGAAATTATCGTCGATATCACCGGTAAGACTCCGGACGACATCGCCGTTATGTATTCCACGCGCGATCAGCGCTATGTCAACGAGAAACTTTCGATGCGCGCCACTGACGACCACGGGCGTTATCGACTCACCATGCTGGGTGATGGCGACCGGGGCCTGAGGCAAAATCTCAGCTATCAGATTATTGCGGGTGATGCGACGTCGGATGTATTTCACGTGTCTGTTGACCAGCCGCCGACAGCAAGCGTGACACAACTCGACTGTAGCTATCCCGACTACATGACACTTCCTCCGCGAAGAATTGAAGATGGAAACATCGACGCGTGGGAAGGCACAGAGATTGAACTGACGGCCGAAGCGAATGTCCCAATCGATGCCGCCCGGTTGGTCTTCAGTGACGACCCGACCTTCCAAACACCGGCCGAAGAGGTGCCCCTTAAGGCAACAGACAAAAAACTGTTCGGTCGTTTTCAGTTGAAGCTGCGGGAAGATGGAACTTCACCAACATTCTATCAGATCCGACTGGAAGACTTGGAAGGCCGCACCGACCCCAGTCCGACCGTATACTCACTCAATGTTCGCCCCGATCAGCCGCCGATCGTGAAACTTCTGGACCCGATTCGGGACCTGCGAGTACCGGCGAATGCTGTCGTACCGTTGCTGGCGCGAGCAGAAGATCCGGATTTCCTGCTTCGTTCTGTAAAGCTGATGATTGAAGTCAACGGCGAACCACGCGTGGACGAACAGCTTTTTGATGCTACACGGAACGGGCTCAAGAAGACATGGAACGGACAGTGGGACTTCAGGCTGGAACCATTGGAACTGCACCAGGGGGACGTTGTTACATATTTCCTCACAGCGCGGGACAACAACCCACCATTGGGCAGGCAGTCGCGAACCGGAGCACTGCGATTTGATATCGGCCCACCGGCCTCCGCAAAGGAAGTGGATGAACGTCTGCAACAGGACAAAGAGCTACAGGCTCAGCAGCGACGCGAACTGGAACAGGACAATCGCCTGGCAAGTGCCGACGGCCAGGATGTGCAAGACCACCCAGATTCTAATGCTGATGCGGATACACAAGTCGCCCCGGAGAATGCCGAACCACACGAAGGTGAGCCTCACAGGAAACCCACCACTGAAGGCGACAGCCCCAGTGGCGAACGACGGAACGACACAGGCGATTCCACTCAAAACTCAAACTCTGATCAGGAGAAAAACACCGATCCCGGTGCGAACGGCTCAGAAACAACCGGCGAATCACCGGCGGACAGCCAGAAAGACAGTACCGCCGGTCAGGATCCGAATTCGGAAGCTTCCGACGATGAGGCACTGCAGAAACTGCTACAGCGATATCAGGAAGCTGGCGCCCAGCAACCGGAGGGCGGACCACTGAATGAAAACGCTTACCCCAATGACGATGATCACAGTAGTGACAACGGTAATGGCGGCGGTGACGAAACCACTGCTAATGCACCAGACAATCAGAAACCGTTCGACGATGCCAGTACGGGAATCGGCCAGAAAGTAAAACCTGACAACGACGAGGGAGGTTCTGAGCAAGGCGAGCTATCGCCCGCTACAGATCCTGTTTCCTCTGACGTCCGCGATCCCGGCCGGGATGCAGAGAGCGGAGAGGCACCAGATCCGAAGTCAGGTAACGCTCCATCGCCTGATCTGCCCACTGACGACAAATCTCAGGAAATGCGTGAGAAGGGAAATGAAGCAACAACCGAACCGGATGCCCAGGAGACGGAACCAGCAGCCACAAGCGGAGAGAAAAACGACCCCAATGCATTACAGGAACCGTCGAGTGATAGCCAGGAGGGAA
>JACLAC010020251.1_pt1 | contig 51582 bp, 35 predicted proteins | sample 8027881 | NCBI WGS metagenome assembly JACLAC01 (sample SAMN15725517, study PRJNA655200) | protist metagenome | isolation source: fluorescence activated cell sorting (FACS) single amplified genomes of... | place: Spain: Blaines Bay Microbial Observatory, Mediterranean Sea | collected 2016-01-19 | reverse complement strand
TGCTCTTGTTGAAACTATTGAGGACCTCCGGACGGTTGAGCTTGATGGTCCCTACGCCCTGGTCCTTTTCGTAAATAATAAATTCAAAACTCACGCCTGTCTCTCCCCAATCTCGATGTAGTTCCCCAAGCACAGGGCTTCATTGTATCCGGCCCGTTCCCAAAAATCAATGCGCTGAGTTCGAATCCCGAAAACCACACCACGGAGCCCTTGGGATCACCTGGGCGAAGCGGCGATGTTTCCGCCGTCCACGGTAAAAACCAGGGCGGTGCTGCGCTGGGAATGGTAGAGGTGGTAGAAGGCATCGGCTACATCTTTGGCCCGCACCTCTTTACCGAGCAGGTTTGCCCTGAAATAGGCATCGGGATCCAGGCCCCGAGCCCGGGCGCGCGCGGCGAGCAGTGCGGGATCGAAAATATTGGTGCGGATCCGGTCCGCATTGATGGCCAGGCTGCGAATACCGTCACCGGCGAATTCCAGGGCGTACTGTTTCATCAGTGCCACCAGGCCGGCTTTGGCAATGGAATAGGCGCCGAAACCGGGGCCGGGATTGAAGGCGCTTTTGGATGCGTTGAAGAGCAGGCAGCCGCCCAGTCCCTGCTCGATCATAACCCCACAGGCCGCGGAAGCGAGATATTGGTGAGCCATGAGGTTGATTTTCAGGCTGGTCTCGAGGGCAGTGGTTGCCTCCATAATGGGTTGGGTTGTTGCAATCCCGGCATTGGAGATGACGACATCGAGCCCGCCGAAACGAGTGCAGGCCAGGGCCACCAATGCCTCCACCCCTTTTTCGTCGGTGATGTCCATGGCCAGGTTCGCGCTGCCGGTACCGTAATCCCGTTTCAATTCGGCGGCCAGTTCGACCAGGCCTGGTTGTTCCAAGTCGGTCAATACCAGGCTGGCTCCCGCCCGGGCAAAGCGACGGGTTATGGCAGAACCTATGCCACCGCATGCGCCGGTAACCAACACCACCTTTCCCGCCATGGGCGCCGGCTCTTCTTTGCCCAACTTGGCTTGTTGTAAGGACCAGTACTCCATGTCGAACAACAGGTCATCGGGTAAGGGTTGATAACGACCCACCATCTCGGCCTTGAAAATAATATCGATGGTGTGCTCGTAGATATCTGCCGCGATATTGGCGTCCTTGACCGTTTTTCCGCTGGTCAGGAGTCCCATACCCGGGATCAGGAAAACCACGGGCAAAGGGTGGACGGACTTGATCTGACCTCCACGGGCCTGAGCCTGGCTGTTGAAATAGTCCTTGTAGTCGGCAACATAGCCGGCAACAGCTGTAGCGACTCTTGCTTTGAAAGCCTCCAAATCTCCGAGGGGCGGACTCTCCATGATGAGTGGTTTCTTTTTGGTGCGGATCATGTGATCCGGTGTGGCGGTCCCCCGTGTGGCAAGATCGGTGAGTTGGGGTAGGGCGAGAAAGGCTGCGATTTTTTGGGAGTTCCGCCATTGGAGGACCTGGTGACCAATCCCGTCCTCATGGGCGGAAAGACAGCCACGCACCACGGCCAGGTGCCGGGCAAGAGTATCAGGTTTTTCCAGGGTTGACGGTTGGTGGATGAAACTATCTTTTTTAGATTTGCCAAGAATAAAAGCGTCGGCCCGAGCCACGTGGCGAATCATGCGTTCATAAGCTTCCCGTGCGGTTGCTCCGAAAGTGACGATACCGTGGTTGATCAGGATCAAACCTTCCATCTTGGGGTCCGCGTCAAAGCAACGAGCCGTTTCTTTTGCCAGGGAAAAGCCGGCCTTGATGTAGGGAAGAACACCCAACTCAGGGCCAAATACCTCGAGGCAAAGCCGTTCACTGTCTTCCTGGTCCACCAGGGCCAGTACAGCATCGGCGTGGGTGTGACAGATGAATTTATGGGGAAGGAAGGCGTGGAGCAAGGTCTCCACGGAGGGGGTGGGCGAGGAAGGATCGAGCAGGTGCCGCCGGATACCGTTGACCATGGTCTCGTCGCTCATACGGGCAAGGTCGCGAAAGGCGCGAATCGGTTCAAGGCAAACCGCGGGCAGGCCTTCCGGCTCGATGGTTGCCATGTCCCAGCCACTACCCTTGACACACAGGGCCGCTACCTGCCGGCCAAGTTCATCTACCTGTTGGGTCTTGACCGAGGTATTCCCTCCGCCGTGCAATACCAGGCCCGGATCCCGGCCGAGCAGCCGGGTAGTGTAAACCGTTAGGGCGATATCTTCCCCGAATTGGGCATAGCGTTCACAGAATTCGAACGCTTCTCGATCCGACCACTTGGACATAGGTTCAACTCCTAATCTGTGCCGGTCTCCTGCTTTCAACCAAAAAAAAAGCTGCCCTGAGGCAGCTTTTTTTCATCGTTCTCATCACTTGAAGGAGGCGGTTATTCGGGCCGACTTGGAATCGTCGGGATCCAACTCCTTTTGCTTGTGGAACAGGTAGTTGCCCAGCAGGTCAGTACTGCTCTCCTGGCGTAAGGACTGGGCGATGGCAAACCGTTCTTCAACGAACTTGCTCGAATCGGGCACCTTCTTTTCCTCGAGGCGAACCAAAGCGAAACGGGTTTCCTGGGAGGTCTCGATCCGGGAAAGGAAAGAGCCCGGTTCAAGTGCATAGATTTCTTCCTCGAAATCCAGGTCATCGCGCTTGATTTCCCAAGGTAGGCTTTGGGCATCTACAAACTCGGTGGTCTTGAAGTGATTGTCCTTGAGAAAATCGCGATCCCCTTTAAATTCCGTAAAAGCTTTTTCCGGCTCCGCCTCGGCAGCCGCTCGAACTTCATCGAACAATTTAGTGATGAAGACCTTACCGGCAAGGTTTTCTGCCTGGCGCTTGATGCGGTTTTTATCTTCCTCGAAAAGAAGCTGCCTGGGCGGCTCATCATTCACCCACTGGGCAACCACCACCTGAGTGTTGGCATCGATGGGTTGGGAGACTTCATTCAGTTCCGTCAATGCAAATACAGCACGCCTCACCTGGAAATTATTTCTCAGGACATCGCCCAGATTGGACTGATTGTCATCATCGAAAGGTGGCGAAACATGGAGGGTGTAGGTTTTTTCTTCGGCCGCCTCATCAAAGCTTTTGCCGTCGGCCACCATCTGGCGGAATGTGGCGGCCAGACCCATCACGTATTCTTTGGCCTTGGTCCCCACAAGGGTCGACCGAATACCGTTTTTGACCTCATCGAAAGGACGAACGCGTTCCTGTTCATGGGCTTCTTTTTTGATGATGTGATAACCGAATTGGGACTTGACCGGGGCGGAAATATCGCCGACGGCCATGGCAAAAGCTGCATTTTCAAACGGAGGAACCATGCGGCCCCGAGAAAAGAAGCCCAGGTCACCGCCGTTATCCTTGCTGCCATCCTCGGAATACTTCTTGGCAGCTTCCACGAAGTCCAAGCCCTCGTCCAGCTCTTTTTTAATCCCTGTAATCTTCGTGAGTGCCTCTTCTTCCGACTGATTCTCGGTTTTGATGAGGATATGCCGTGCCCGGACACGTTCCTGCTGGAGGTAACGCGCCTTGTTCTGATTATAGGAATCCAACATATCGGCCTCGGCCACTTCGATCTCGGCCTGGTAGTCGTTGACCGGAAAGGTGATGAACTGGATCTGCCGCTGATCACCCGTCATGAATGCATCCTGGTTCTCATCGAAGAACTTCTTCAGGTCCTCGTCTTTATCTAAATTGACCTGTGCCTTGACATCGAAGGTATTGAGGAGAAACATTTCCAGCTTGACCTTCCGGTTGTTTTTCTCGAACCGGTCCAGGATATCCTGCTCGGAAACATAGGTGCTGACAGTGAACAGGCTCCGTACCTTTTGGAGTCGCATCTGGTTGTTCTTGACGTAATTCTCATAGGTGCCCACCTGTTCGTTGTATTGGCGCCGGATGTAATTGGCCCATTGCTCGTCGTCGATGTAGGTATCTTTATAGGTACGATTAAAGATCACCCAATCTTTTAGTTCACCATCGGAAACCGAAATACCGGCCTGCCTCGCAGTGTCGAGCATCATGGCCTGAGATATCAAGCCCGATGCTGCATACTGGTCGATGAAGTCCTGATCGAACTGGTCGCTCTGGAAACGGCTGAACTGCTGTTTGGTCTGCGCTCTGGCCATATAGACATCGCGGACCTTGACTTTGGAAGACCCGAGCTTGGTGATGACATCGTCCGGAGCGGTGGCGGTCCGGGCGCCGCCCAGCCCCATAAAGAGATAACCCACCATCGCCAGGCACACGAAGGCCAGAACCATATTTCGGGCAGTTTTGTTTTTACGCATGAACTTCAACACTTTTCGAACTCCTAAACCAACAGTAGGCCTCCACAACGGTCTTGAAGGCCGAAGTTCCCATTATAATCATTCACCATGTTCACTGCAATCTTGTTTTAAACTTCTCCGAGACTTCCCATCAAACCAGCCTCAATTTTCAGCCTTCCAAAGGCTCGGCTGCTACCCTCGAGGCGGGCCTTTTTTATTCGACGTCAGGGCTTTTTGGCGCCCCGTCTGTCTGACAATGAAAAAAAAACGTACCAATTACAGGGTTATTGACCCAAATGACGCATCGGAGTACTCCGGTTACCTCTTACAATGAAATCGCCAAAGGATCATTGACGGTTTGATGTAAACATAATTGGGCCGGAAAAGCCTTCCCCTTGCAGGGTGAGGTCAGGTTTTGGGAACCAGTAACTCTGGGAAACGAACGGAACCCGGGCCTGATGCCAGTAAGTCGGTGACCGCCACGGCGACCGCGGGTGTGATGAGGTAACCATGCCGGTACAGGCCGTTGACCCGAACCAGGCCGGGCTCGTGGAAGATGCGGGGCATGTTATCTGCCAGGGCGGGCCGGCAGTTGACCGAGAAGTTCATGATGTTGGCCTCGGCGAACCCGGAATGGAGGCTGTAGGCCGCAGACAACAACTCGAGAGCGGAACGAACGGTAATGGGGCCGCGATCTTCGCTCTCGATGGTGGTGGCGCCGATGAGGAAGATGTGGTCAGGACGGGGCACCACGTAGAGGGGGTAGCGGGGGTGCATGAGCCGGACCAGCCGGTTCAAGGCCACATCCGGAGCTCGAACGGCAATGAGTTCACCGCGAACCCCACGAAGGTTCGGTACTTCTTCTTTGGCGCCCAGACCCCGGCAATCAACGGCCAGATCGAAAGAGTAACTCTTTTCGGCCGTGACGATCCGGCCTGGAAGCACCTGGGTGATCTCCAGACGATGCCATGGCACATGGTGACGAGTCAGGTACTTTTCCAGGGCAGGGAAGAGATCCCAACCCTCGACATGGCCCTCGTCGGGAAAAAAAACACCTCGGGAAAAACGTTTCCCCAAAGCGGGTTCCAGGTCAGCGATCTCCGGGCCCGACACCTCGATCATCTTGCCTGAGTCATCCAGCTTGGCACTCACGTTCCTCTTGAAAATCTCCAGATCTCTCATATCCTGGCGGTGGGCCACCACCAGGCTACCCTTCCGCTGGAAGAACACCGGCTCCTTCAGTTGGGCCAACAGTTCGGGCCACATGTCCAGGGAAAGAGCACCCATCCGGTGAATCACCGGTTCCGCCTTTTCCAGCTCCGCATAGGGTGTGATCATGCCGGCTCCCGCAAGCCCGCAACTCTCCATACCGGCCCTGTCATCCATGTCGAAAAGGGTCACCTGCCAACCATTTTCTTTGAGGTAAAAGGCCAGGATCCGGCCGAATAGGCCCGCACCGGCGATACCCGCATGTCTACTCATATTACCCTCCTCGGTTTACCCAGGGAATTTCAGTCGTTATCCGTGAAATATGCGGCACTACAATCCTCGGTTTCAAAGACCTCGACCTTGTATATCAACTCGGGATTCTCACAAAGATCAGCCAGAGCCTCCCGGCACCGTTCAAAAATATACCGGGCCAGGTTCTCGGCACTGGGATTGAGTTCATCGAAGGGGCTCACCTCGTTGAGATGAGTATGGTCAAGACGTGCCAGGACTGAATCCATGGCAGAGCGTACCTGAAGAAAATCAACCAGAACGCCGCAGGCATCCAAGCTGGCGCCCCTGAGGTAGAGATGTACTACCCAGTTGTGCCCGTGAACCCGTTCACAGCCCCCCTGGTAGTCCCTCAACTGGTGTGCGGCGGCAAAGGATTTTCTGACTTTGATCTCAAACATAAACCAGACTCCGGCCCGAGTATGGACACTCCATTGTATACCCGATCAAGCAATCAATAAATCCCGAATTTGACCGGAAAGCCGAAAAAGGCGAGGGCTGGTCCGGACGGCCGGCGCCAACCTCTTTTTCCAAACATGTTTTGGAAACGCGAACAGGATCAATTGGGTTATTGCCCCAGCGGCAAGTGCGATGGTGAACCAACCGGGTTCAAATATCCGGAATAATTTTAACTTTTTTAAAATCGGCCCGTCATCAGATTGAAACGCGGGTTGGGCGGTTACCGGAATTGGCCCGGGAGATTCGGGCCTGGGTTTAATATTCCCTGTGCCGGATGTAGCGGGCGATGCGGGCGAGCCGGTCTGTGCGCAGGGTTAGGGGAGCCAGGGCGGTGGTAGCTTCTTCCAGCAGATGGTCCCCATAGGCATGCGCCTCCCGGGCGCCCATGAGCTTGGGATAGGTAGCTTTGTCCTGGTGGGCATCCTTGCCCACGGTTTTGCCGAGCTTCTCACTGTTGGATTCCTCATCGAGAAGGTCGTCGACAACTTGGAAGAGAAGGCCGACTGCCTCGGCATATTGGGTGAGATGATCCATGATCCTTGATTCCACACCGGCCAGGTAACCGCCGAGCCGGACACAAAAACGCAGGAGGGCACCGGTCTTGCGCCGATGGAGCAGTTCCAGTTGATCTTTGCTGAGTGATTGGCCCTCGCCAGCCAGATCCAGGACCTGGCCTGCCACCATTCCGTAACGACCCACCGCGGTTCCCAGCTCGGCAATAATGGTCAAACGATGCTCCGGTCGAAGGCCCTCACAGGGCGCGGTCGCCAGTAGGGAAAAGGCCTCGGTGTGCAGGGCATCTCCCGCGAGCACGGCATTAGCCTCACCGTAAACCCTGTGGTTTGTGGGTTTACCTCGGCGCAGGTCATCATTGTCCATGCAGGGCAGGTCATCGTGGATCAAGGAATAGGTGTGGAGTAATTCGGCAGCCAGGGCCATGGGGATGGCCCGCTCCGGTTCATCGTGGAATTCGGCATAGACCAAGAGGGTAAGAAGTGGCCGTAGCCGCTTGCCTCCCGCGCTCAGGGTATAGGCCATTGCCTCTTCCAGTGGATGGCTGGCGGGGTCTTTTTGAGCAAAGTGGTGAACCAGGGCTTCATCGATAACCGCGATCCATTTCCGGATCTGTTGGTCACGAATCATTCCGGTGCCTCTTCAATGGGCTGGGCCTGGTAATCGCCTCGTGCTGTTTGGGTCAGGACCTCGATCTTCCTTTGTGCCTCTTCCAGTGTTTTATTCAAAACCAGACTCAAGTTAACACCCCGTTCGTAAGCGGTGATGGCTTTTTCCAAGGGAAGCTCGTCGGAATCCAGTTCCCGTACGATATTTTCCAATTGGGCCAGTTGCTCCTCGAAAGTCGGTTCTTTCTTTTTCACTATGGTAACTCCTCGTTAGAAAATCTACCCCGAATAACAGGGTCTGCATTCAAAATAATTTGCCCTGTTCCGCCTCGATTTTTTCGATGACCCGAGCATCGATTTCACCGCGCGCCAGTTGAATACGAATCACTTCCCCGAAACGGACGTCCTCGGGGGCGCACACCAGCTTACCCTTCCGGTTGGTTACCACCCCATAACCCCGGCTCAATATTTTGAGTGGGGAAAGGTCTTCCAACCGGCTGAAAAGCAGGCCGGCACGTTCCCCGGCACTGGCCAAATGATCCGCGGATTTTCGTTCCAGGTCCCGGACCGCGAGGGCTAAGCGGTTGGCGATCATGTCGATACGAGTTCTCAAAGCCTCCGTCCGCACCCCCTCGGTGGCCCGTAAAAGGCGGAGCTGCCGGCGCTTGATATGCTCTTCCAAACGGTTGCGCATCCGGTAGTCAAGATCGGCCAGGCGGCGTTGCAGGTCGTTGACGCGAGAACGAACACGCAAGAAGATGGGGTGGGATTCAGAAACATAAACCCTGTTTTTGAGTTGCAGGATCTTTCGCTGGAAGTGGCGGTCCATATTCTTGCGCAGCAGGCCGATGATCTGCCGGTATTCAGTCCGGCTCTTGATGACAAGCTCCGCGGCATTGGATGGTGTGGCCGCGCGGATATCCGCAACAAAATCAGAAATAGTGAAGTCGACCTCATGTCCCACGGCTGAGATGACCGGTGTACGTGCCGCAAAGATGGCCCGGGCCACCACTTCTTCGTTGAAGGACCAGAGATCTTCTTCGGAGCCGCCACCCCTGCCCGTGATCAGCACATCACACCCGGTAAAAGTGTCCAGGAACCGAATGCCCTCGGCAATTTCTTCCGCGGCGCCGGAGCCTTGAACCCGGGCGGGAAAGAGGAGGACGTGGACACCGGGGAAACGGTGCCTGAGGACGCGAAGGATATCCTGGAAGGCAGCGCCCGTTGGGGAAGTCACCACCCCGATTTTCCGGGGTAGAAACGGCAGGGCTTTTTTGTGCCGAGCCTCGAAGAGGCCCTCTCCGCCGAGCCGGGCCTTGAGTCGCTCGAACTCGATTTTCAACCGGCCCAGTCCCATCTCCTCCATGTGTTCTACCATGAGGCTGTATTCTCCCCGCGGGGGGTAGACATTTAAGGCGCCTTGCACCAACACGGCCATACCGTCCCCGGGCCGGAAGGGGACATTGGAAGTAAAGGAGCGCCACATATTACAGCGAATCTGGGATTTGTCATCCTTGAGAGTGAAATACCAGTGGCCGGAACTCGCTCTTTTGAAATTGGAAATTTCGCCAACCACCCAAAGCCGGTTGAATGACCGTTCTAACAAGCTCTTGATACGTGTGGTGAGGTTGAGAACGCTTAGTGGTGTGTTCTTGGACCCATCTTCACTCATGGCCCCCATCATAGCCGGTTCCGGTCCTCGGTTCAATGACCGAATCCGCAAATTGTCGGTGGCACCTTTAAGCTGCCCTTGCCGGAAACGTCCCAAAAAACATATGGGTAAGCACGCGAACTGAAAGAAAAAAACAAGCGGCGTGCCCAGCTCTTTAAGTGGCTGAAGTGGCATGAGCCTGATGCTAGCCCGCATCATTACTCCTTTGATTCTAGCCGCCAACCCTGTACCCAGGTGGGGCGTAATCACTCGATTTGGCCTTACTCGGGTACGCTTTTTCTTCCGGTTGGCAGCGGTTGGGCCCGTGGTTCATCGTGTTGACGGTAAAATTCCGTTTCCCCCAGCCGGTTTGAGCCGGAAAACTTGCCGATAAACAGGTGTTGGCCCAGTCTGATTTTTTTTATTTTTCAGGTAAATAATACTTGCGCTACCAACGGTTCCCGATATAATAGCGTGGTTACGTGCCACAATAGCTCAGTTGGTAGAGCGACGGATTCGTAACCCGTAGGTCCGCAGTTCGACTCTGCGTTGTGGCACCATTCTTTCCCCACTCGAACTATAGAAAAATAGATTAGTGGTAAAAAAAGACTCGTGACGGACGATACCCGGGATCTCAAAAAGGAACTGGAACGGGAGACCGGACGAGCACCACTCAAGCGAAAGCCACGAAACCTGAAACTAATCCCGGAGCCCCGGAGCAAAGATGTGAACAGCTTTGTTTGGTTTCAGAGAACGAATCGTTGAATCTTCCTGGCGAAAGCCTGCTTGGTGACCCGCTTCTCTTTGAGCTCTTCGTGTTCTCCGTGGTGCGCCGCAAAAATGCCATGGACGGGATCTTCTACCTGAAAGATATTGCGTCGTGTCCGGAACTGGATTATATTACCGCCTCCGGCCTCTCTCCCCGGTGTCCTCCGAGCTTAATCGCACCCGATGTGGAACGGTTCCTTGTCCGGAGATGATTGAAGTGGTAGACTTACCTTTTAGGTCGGCTTGTGGGCCGGCAGGCGCACGAAGAGAATGGGTGCGCCCTCTTGATATGGGGTTCCGGAAGGAACTCATACCGCTCCACCTCACATGGGGAGATCAATCGGAAACAGGGAAAACATCCCAAGTAATAGACCCGAGTAAGTGATGTTGAAGGAAGCTGTGTGCCGGCAAATCGCGGGGAATCCCGGGGGGTGTGGAGGCGAGACATCACTTCATTCGGAAGCAAAAGGTTGAGGAGAGATGGAACCGTACGCCTTGAAAGGTCGGCACTTAATTGACACGGCCGACCTGAACAATCAGGAAATTCAACATTTGATCGAGGTCAGTGACCGCATTCAGGACATGGGGTCCGAAGCGCAAACCCTCTGCAAAGGAAAAATTTTGAGTGTCCTTTTCTGGGAACCGTCCACCCGGACACGGCTTAGCTTCGAGTCGGCCATGTACCGGCTGGGCGGCAATGTGCTCGGCTTCAGCGAAGCCCAGTCCTCATCGGTCGCCAAGGGTGAAACCCTGGCCGACACGATTCGGACGGTTTCCCTGTATTCCGATATCATGGCGATGCGCCATCCCATGGAAGGCGCGGCCCTCGCCGCCAGCCAGTTCAGCAATGTTCCCGTGATCAACGGGGGAGATGGTGCGCACCTGCACCCCACTCAGACCCTCGGCGATATCTACACGCTCATCAAAGAGAAGGGCCGCTTGGAAGGCCTGAAAGTAGGCTTTCTGGGCGACCTGCTCTTTGGCCGCACGGTTCATACCCTTGTCCGTGTTTTAGCTCGCTTTGGGGTAGAAATGTTTTTCTTCTCTCCCGAAGGACTCAATATCCCCGATTACATCCGGAACAGTCTCCGGCAAAGCGGTGCCACCTTCTCCGAACGGGAAGGACTGGACACTCGTCTCTCCGAACTTGATGCTCTTTACGTTACCCGTCTCCAGAAGGAGAGGTTCTTCAGCGAGGAGGAGTATCTCCGCAAGATGAACTCTTATTCTGTGGATCGGGATACCCTGGCTCGAGCGAAGGCAGATCTGCTCATTCTCCATCCCCTACCCCGAAATCAGGAAATCAATCCGGACCTGGACAGTACACCCAATGCCGGGTACTTTCGACAAGCTACCTACGGACTCCACATGCGGATGGCACTGATCACTCTTTGTTTGGGGGTGTTTTCATGAGAATCGAGAGGATCAATAATGGTATCGTCATGGACCATATCAGGGCCGGACAGGGAATTGAACTACTCAAACTCTTTCCCACCGAACTCTTGAAGACCAAAATCGACTATGCATCCTATATCGACAGTAATCGGCTGGGTATGAAGGATATCATCAAGATCGAGAACCTCAATGTAGATCCCAAGACCTTGATGAAAATGGCCTTGATCTCACCGGAACTTACCATCTCAATCATCCGCGACGGGCATGTTCACGAAAAAATCCAACCCACCGTTCCCCCGGAAGTGGAGGGCGTGATCATTTGCAAAAACCCAAAATGTGTGACCTTGCGCGAGCAATACCTCACCAGTCGATTCAAGGTGGACTGGGATAAGACCGGGCGTCTCAAACAACAATGTTTGTACTGCGAACATATATCCTATGAATGAGGCAGAGCTGAGGGGTATTCCTCTTCTCCAAAAATTCGATGTACCAGATAGAATGGACTCAAACAACCAATGAAAGCCGGATGAGACCCTGGCCGAGGGTAAAACAACCCCGGCCAGGGGCTCGATCCCCAAAAAGAGCGAGGTTCACGTTGGCGAGGTGGGCTCAACTGCGCCCTTTTCTCTGAAGGCAAGGGTTTTAAACCTCCATCGCCACGAAGCCTTGTGCTATACCAAGGAGCATGAACCATGACAGAAAAAAAGATAGGCGTGATCGGCGCCGGAACCATGGGTAATGGTATTGCCCATGTCTTTGCCCAATGTGGTTTCCAGGTGATCTTCCAGGACCTGGCGGAGGTCTTCGTGGAAAAGGGTCTCCATACCATAACTAAAAACCTGGACCGCGGAGTGAAAAAGGGGAAGATGACCCCCGATGAGAGGGACGCGGTTCTCGGCCGGATTCATGGGACCCTAAACATCAACGACCTCAGCGGTTGCGACCTGGTGGTGGAAGCCATTGTGGAGAAATTCGAGGTGAAATCAGAGCTCTTCAGGAAACTGGATGATTTGCTTGCACCTCACGCAATCATCGCCAGTAATACTTCTTCCATCTCCATAACCAAGCTTGCTGCGGTCACCAATCGCGCCCACCAATTCATTGGCATGCATTTCATGAATCCCGTACCCGTCATGAAACTGGTAGAAATAATTCGCGGCATTGCCACCAGCGACGAGACCTATAAAGCAGTTGAGGAAATGACCCTTGCCCTCAATAAAACACCCGTTGAGGTCAACGATTATCCGGGTTTTATTTCCAATCGCATCCTACTCCCCATGATCAACGAGGCTATTTACGCCCACTTTGAGGGTGTGGCTACCGTAGAGGCCATTGATTCGGTGATGAAACTCGGGATGAACCACCCCATGGGGCCACTGACCCTGGCCGACTTTATCGGGTTGGATACCTGTCTCTTTATCATGCGGGTCATGCATGAGGGGCTGGGGGACGATAAGTACCGGCCCTGCCCGCTCCTGGTCAAAATGGTGGATGCAGGTTATCTGGGCCGCAAGACCGGCAAGGGTTTCTACGATTACAATACCTGAACCGGACACTCATCCATTTTCAAGAGCACCCGGGGTAACCTCGTGGAAGCCCCGGGCTGGCCCACTCCGGTCCCGGTGTAGCGGTTCATAATCGGTTTACTTTCCACGCTTATTGCCGGATAATACAAACGATTACCAGGCGTATCCCTTTCGCCGAAACCCCCATTTGAGAATCTCAATTTCTGTTTCAAGGATAGTAGCCACATGTCAGCTTTCAAGGTTAAATTCCTTCCCGCACCCTTAGTGTTCATCCTCCTCTTCGGTTTCTGCTTTTGCAGCACTCCCAATGCCGATGAAGCGGCGGCCGCCAAACCCGAACCTGTGAAAACAGCCATTGTCCGGGGTACGGTTCGCCAGGGTTACTATCCCAACAGCAACGAATCCGGTCAACTCCGTTTGGATGCCGACTTCAAGGAGAGCAGCCTGCTGGCTATCGATATTCCCGAAGACAAGATTCCCACGCCGGTGACCTTGAGGGTGATGGGGCCGGTCCAGGGTTTGAAGATTCAGGCAGAGGGCAAACCCGCGGTTGGTGATCTGGATGGCTTGATCGAGTACTTGACTCGGGATGCCGAGACCGACCGGGAGAAGGCTGAAGCTCTCTTCTTTTTTATCAAGAACCAGGTGATGGATTGGTACTATCCCGCCCAAGGCATCAACCTGACCGTTGAAGACCTGAGTGTGCTGATTTGGAACTTCGGTTACGGGTTCTGCTACGATCTCGGTCGACTCCAGGCGGGACTCTGGTCACGGGCAGGCTTACGCTCACGTATCGTGGGCTGGCCCCAACACACGGTGGCAGAGGTGTTTTACGACGGTTCCTGGCACCTCTACGACCAGCAACACCGCAGCTTTTACATCAAAAAAGACGGCCAGGTTGCCGGCTTCCACGATCTTCAAAATGATTCCGACCTCTTTTACCAGGGCCTCAACCGGTATGGCCTGGATAATATCGGTTATCCCCCACATCACATGGTCCACTGGTACGGAATCGCCAGCCCCAATTTCCAGGACAGCCAGGAGAAGGACCACTGGCGAACTGAGAAAAAATTCAAAATCGATTTACGCTTGGGTGAGATGTTCGAAATACTCTATACCCATCCCGGTGTTATGTATCATCCAGATTCCTGGAGCCAGTATTACGGTGAGATGACTCTGCGGAAGGATCCCCCCTGGCCGGTTCAGGGCCGCCTGACCTACGTACCCACCCACATCAATAAAAAAGCTGTGTGGGAAAAGGTCAAAACACCTGCAGGGAACAAAGGGTTTTCCATCACCATGGCCAACCCTTTCATCTTCACCGAGGGCTGGATCAAGATTCCTCAATTACCCGGCTTTGCCAGTTACTGGGTCAAGGCTCATGGCCGGACCGAGTTCGTGGGCCGGCTGGTGGGCGGCAACGGCATTTTCACTAAAAATATAGCCGGTAGCAACGAATTCACCATCATCGTCCAAATGGACGGGGAAGGAGAATCCGCCGAGGATTTCGGCCTGGACAAGGCCCAAGTCCATACCCGGCTCCAGTTGAGCCATCTCCACCTGCCCCGCCTTGATCCCGGCAAAAACCTCTGGCCCCTCAACTTCGAAACCGGCACCCCCCATGTCTCCTTGTGGTACCAGGAAACCAGCCCCGATTTGCGTATTGGGGCTTTCAGGATTGTTCCCGAACATCCCAAACCAGGAGAAGATGCCACCCTGGTCTATCGAATAGAAAATCACGGTTCCAAAAAGAATAAACCCACCTCGTTCACCGTATTCAACAACACCACTGCCTTCTTGTCTGAAACCATCGAGCAGGTGGGCGTTCACACCATTCCACCCATTCCCCCCGGCGGTGCTTTAGATGTTGAGGTCTACTGGCAGGCCAATACACGTATGACCTGGTACGGCCAGAACCCCTATGTCCAATTGATGGATGCCTGGCTCGACCTGGAGAAGGACCGGTCCGAGGTAAATCGCCACGACAACCGCCGTCAGGACTACCTGCTCCTTTCCAAGGAGGATGGAACCCTTCCCAAATTACCCGGTTACGGCAAATTACCCGGGGTTCACTGATCGGCGAAAATGACTCTGGACTTGTTTTTCTGTGTCATACACGGGGGACCAGGGCACAAGAGTTCATGGTTAGACACCAGTTGCCTCTTCACTACCAACGAATTCCTTTATTGCCTCTTTTGCAGGATGTGGTAAGATAGTTTATAGCTTTTCACTCAAAGGGGAAGAAAATGGTTGGCGAGAAAATTGAGGGAAAATTGATCGGAGAGGGAAAAAAGCATAGGAAGATCCTGTTGGTCTATCCGGATCATCCCAAGGCAACCTACTGGAGTTTCAGTTACGTATTACCCATGCTCGGAAAAAAGGCGAGCATGCCGCCACTAGGCCTGATCACGGTGGCTGCCATGTTGCCGCCCTCATACCAGGTACGGCTGGTGGACATGAATGTGGAACCCCTCTTGGATGAACAAATCGAGTGGGCGGATGCCATCATGACTTCAACCATGATCGTCCAGGACAGTTCCCTGAAAAGGGTGATCGAGCAGGCCAACCGCTTCGATGTTCCCGTGATTGCCGGTGGCCCCCATCCCACTGCCACACCGGAATCCATAGAAGGCGCTGCCCATATAATCGTGGGAGAGGCAGAGACAGTGTTTCCCGAGTTCCTCGCCGATTGGGAGGCCGGTCACGCCCGTAGGATTTATAAAGCCGGGGAAACCCCATCAATTACCGACAGTCCGCTGCCGCGCTTCGACCTGCTAGATCTTTCCGCCTATGCATCGATGGCGGTCCAGTACTCTCGCGGATGTCCCTTTCATTGCGAATTCTGTGATATCTGGAAGCTGTACGGAAATAGACCCCGTGTCAAGGGAAACGAACAGGTCCTGGAAGAGTTGAATGCACTTCACGAACTGGGCTGGAACGGCAATCTCTTCTTTGTTGATGATAATTTTATTGGGAACAAAAAAACGGTCAAGGAACTCATGCTTCCACTTCACAGCTGGCAAGAGGATAACCAACATCCCTTTTCCTTTTATACCGAAGCCTCCATGAACCTTGCTAGAGATAAAACCTTGCTCAGCCGGATGCGGGAAGCCGGGTTCGGCATGGTTTTCCTCGGAATAGAGACCCCGTCGGAAGCGGCTCTCAAGGCAACCAACAAGCTTCAAAACATGCGCCAGGACCTATTGACCAGCGTACAAATCATCCAGGAACATGGGATCGAGGTTTCGGCCGGATTTATCGTCGGGTTCGATACGGACGAGGATGATATTTTCGAGCGCCAGATCCGCTTTATCGAACGGGCCGGCATACCCATGGCCATGGTGGGGCTGCTTTCGGCCTTGCCCGGAACGGAACTCTACAAACGCTTAGAGTCTGAAGGACGGCTTACCGGTGAATGTGGGGGGAACAATACCCATATAATAGAAACCAATTTCGTGACCCGAATGGACAAGAATCGGCTTGCCCAAGGTTACCAACAAATTATCAACACGGTTTACGACCAGACCCTCATGAACTACTTCAATAGGTGCCGAACTCTTCTGGACCGACTCAGTAACCGCCCCTACCGGTCCCGTCGCGTGAACCCGAAGAATATCAAAGCCCTTCTCATTTCCTTACTCCATATCCCGTTCCGGTCCTATGGTAGGGAGTACTTCAAGTTTCTTGTTTGGACCCTTGCCCATCACCGCAAATGGTTTCCGGAAGCTGTGCGCTTGGGGATTGAAGGCTTCCATTTCCGGCAAATCACACGGGGCGCCTTGGGCATGGCCCGATTGGGGGATGTTTTCCAGCGGAAGACCCTCGCGTTTCAGCATTGGGCCGCGGAATTGGCCCGAAGTAAGTTTGTCAAGGAACCAGGTTTCCATCCCATTCGTTTCCTCTCACAAAAGCGCAGGAAGGCGCTCAAGGAGATTCATCGCCTGGTCCGCTTTTCCCCCAAACACTGCCGTCCCGATGCGGAAAAAGGCTACCGTGGTTTTCTGGCCAAAATGGATGGGTTCTTGTCGGAGCATGTCCCCGAGAACTTTGCCGAGGCGGCACGAGGCGCTGTCAATATGGCCCGGTTCAATGAGTTTCTCAAAAACCAGGAGGGACATTTTCATGAGAAAATGGTTCAATTCCGCCGAGCGGTGTGGGAAGGAAAGGAGAATATCGACCAGAAGCTGAAGAACCTTAATGCCTTACGCCGGAAAAGGGTTCGCGAGGCCCGCCGCCTGGCCCGTGCCCTACCCCATGAGTACCGGATGTTGGGGAAATCCGAGTATCGCCAGTTTGTCAAACGGATGAACCAGCTCAAACTAGAGTTGCGTTTGCTGCTGGCTGCCTCACCAAACCCGGCTTAGTATCAGTGTTCCGTTTATCTGCCTGCTTGGCATTTTATCTGCGGATCTTTAACAGGGACTCGGGAAAGACGTAGTAATTAATGTAAAGGCGGTTGGAGCCGGCTTCCTGCCAGGCTTCAATGTCGGTATCGTAGTGGAAACGATGGGAAAACACGAGTTCTCCGTCTTTGAACTCGAGAGAGACCTGGTCACCTTCCGTTTCAAGTTGAATGAGGAAACCTTCCTTGGATGTTACCGACGCATTGTTCTCTACACCCTTGAGCAGGCTACCACTCCACAGGGGCGAGTCCTCACGGTAATAGACCAGGTGAACCAGGTTCAATCTGGCAACCGATATGTTGTAGGGTCCTCGTGTCACCTCTTCCAGTGAAGGATTTGGACCCTCCGCAAATACGTATTCGGGCTTGACCTGGAAGCGAAAGGAATTATAGGGTATCAAGGTCAACAAATGACTTTGCATATGAGGGGCCACCCGAGTCACAGTTTCAGGCAGGCGGAAATTGTGAAGGTCCTTTTGGCTCTGACCGCTCGGGGTTACCGACTCGGTGGGTACCTGCTTTGACGGGGGTTTTTGAGTATCTGGCGTTCCGCTCACACAAGCAAAGAAGGTCAAGAAAAGGCAGGCTATCCCCAAAAGAGAAATACCCGCAGTTTGAGAGGAAACCTTTACCATAAAATGACCTCGATCCGGATGATTTTTCCTGGTACAGGCTGGTGAAACCTTTTCCCAAGACGGTCCTATTCTAACGATATATTCTCCGCCTGTCGAGATATGTAGGGAAACGGGGAAACGGGGTTGTTGGTTGCCCGGTCCGGCAGGACCGGGCCGTGGTATACTGGAAGGGCAAAGGAAATGCCTGGGACCACGAGGAAAAAGCCATGATCTCTTTTTTAGTGATTCTAATCCTGCTTCTTTCCAATCCCCCCAAGGTGTTGGTCTTGACCAATGGAAAGGTTCTCACCTGCCGTAGTTATGAGGTGGCCAACGGTATGGTCACGCTGTACATGAAGGATCAATCCTTTTCAATCCCTGAGAAAATGGTGGATTGGGAGCGGTCAAAAAAAGAAACGATACGAAGGAAAGCGGAGCAGGAGCAAAAGGCCTTGGAAAAGGCTCGTGCTGAAGCCCGAGCCGCGGAGCTGGAGGAAGAGGCCGAGGCCAAACCCAAAAAACCCATTTCATTTACCCAGTCGGATTACAAGAAAATAGCCAAAAGAACCGGAAGAGCGACAACCACAGGCACGACAACGGTCAAATATCGCAAAATGGGCAATACCATTCTTGTCAGTGCCGGCATCAACGGGAAAGGGCCTTTCGATTTTGTTCTGGATACAGGCGCCGCGGTAACGGTGATTTCCCCGGATACAGCCGGCTCCCTAAGCATTACACCGACCCAGGAACAGGCCCGGTTGGTGGGGGTTGCCGGGGAGGCGATCAATGCCCACTATGGTATCCTACGTGAAGTTGCTTTGGGGAACAGCAAGGTCTTCAACCTCAAGGCGGTCATTCGCGGCATACCCCAACTCAACGACCTCCAGATCGTAGGGCTGCTCGGCCAGGATTTTCTCAACCACTTCGTCATGAGCCTGGACTCTGCCGGCCAGACCCTGACCCTGACCCCTCATGGACTGGGTTCGGTTGTCTCGAGCGAGGCTATTCAAGACCCGCGAGTCGTCTTTGAAGAGTTTAGAAGTGTGGCCCAAGCTCTTGATGGGCACTACAAAAGAGTGGTGAGCCTGGGTGGGCAACGAGCCGGCATGGCGGAATTGGGCCTGGTCAAGGAAATCAATGGAAAAATATCCAAGCTTCGGACCCAGATCGGCAAGTACCGGAATACCCTGGAAGACTTTCCTGTTGAAAACCTGTCTCCTAAACAACGGGAAAATGTTGAGGGTTTTTTGAATTGTTATGCCCATTTCAACCGAATCCTGAGCGAACTCCAACGGTTTGCCCAACAGCTGGGCAAGGCTTATAGTAACCCCGGTGCGGCAACCGTCCTATCTGTCTTGGATCGCCGGCGGGACGGAGTCAACGAGGCGGTCCGTAAGTTCCAGGACTGTCAATAGGGGCTCTACCATGGTAGGCGGGTCTGAACCGGGAGCTTGAGATCGTCAACGCGCCTGCGGATCTTCCACTCGGACCGTTTACCCAGGCACCAGGTCCGGATCGGTGAGAAATGGGACTGGCAGTAGCCATAGGGTGAAATAAGTGTACTCTGGCAAGCGGGACAGTGCTCTTTCCCCTCACTCTCATCGAAAACCAGAAAACAGGACATGCAAACCAGCAGGTCCGGTGCGGGCAGTAGATGGCTGATTCCCGCTTCCTGAGATTCCTGGTAGACTTTGTGGTAGAGGGATGGATCTTCGGAAACCCCGTGTTTCAGGAAAAAGGTAAGTGCATGGCCGGAAAAATGTGGATGGAGGCGACCTTCGATGTGGAGCCGATCCCGCCAGGGCAGGTTTGTAAAGGCAAGAATATTGGGACCTTCAGAATAGATGGGATGGGTTTGGGTGGATTGGCGGAATACGTAGGGAGCGTATTTCTGGCCGAAGCGGCGCAAGTCGAGGTAGGCAAACCGATAGGCGACACTCTCACTTTTAGCGCCGGTCATGAACATATTCAGTTTATGAATGCGGTTCCGGACCGTAAGAGCCTTGTGGACACCTTCCAAAATACGCAAGGCTTCTTTGCCCAGTACCTCCGGAGGGATGAGCGGAGAGCGATTACACAGGGCGGCGGCCTCCCCCAGACCGATGAGATGCATCGGCTGAGAGGCAGAATCTATTTTGAGGAAGGGTGTACCACCAATCTTATGCCGTAAGAACTGGAGCGGGCCGCGATTACCGTATGCCATGAGCCGGGAAATGAACAGCCTTTTCTGACGGTGGGCGGAAACGGCAAGGTCCAAAACGCTTTCCAATTGGACTGTGAAATCGCCATCGTCCCGGGGGAAGGCCATATCTGGTAGATTGAGGGCGAGAGAACTGGAAGAAAAGCCGCGCAGCCGCCCGGGCGTCTGGAGTATTTTCAAAAAGTCGGAATCATTCAGTGCCCATCGACCCAAGGGCCCAAAATCTCGATGAAAATGGCTGAAAGCCACACTGGGGTTGCCGAACTTGAAGGCTATCTCCATCAAGCGCTGGTGCTCTTTGCCCCAGGTGGTATCCGGATTATTGAAATGATAGACGATGCGGGGTGAATGAAAGGGACTACCGCGAAAATCACCATGAGCCAGTATGTCCAGGGCCACTTCGTTGAAGCGGCGCAGGGCTTTTCTGTGATCGCCATAGGTCTTACCGCTCTCTTCTCCCCCCGCTACCGTGGCTGGTAGTCCGGCCAACTGCCTGGGAAGATCGAAATCGAAATCGAGAATTACTTTACGGTAGAGACTGCCCCGCTCCACATCCAACTGACCGAATTCGAACAACATTTGCTGGACGAACTGGTAAAGAGCCTGATCGGACATACCGGCCAGGTAGGGCAACATAAGGGTGTTCACATAACCCCATTGAATATCACCCGCGAAATGGTTTTGCAGTTCATGAGTGAAACGGATCATGTGGGCCAACAGGACGTGAGCCCGTTTGGCAGGTCCGGCCGCAGGGGCGCTGCCCGTCACCGGCAAACCGGCGATCTTGAGGTATTCGGGTGTCAAGAAAACATCGTGAGGCCGATCGATGGCGCCCAGGTGCATCAAATCGATGTGACCAGCATCATGGGCCTCGATAACCTCTTCCTGGAAAACCCGTTTCTCGGCAAACTGGGCTTTGATCCGTTGAGCGATTTTCTGGGATGTGGCTTCGGGGTTTTGATTGGCGCCGGCGCCCAGGCCGACAGGGTGGTTGATGTTCAGCTCCACATCCCCCAGGGAAAGTTCCAGTAACTGGAGCGAACTCTCGTCCAGGGTGTAACCTCGTTCCTGCAACAAGCCGGTCAACCAATGAAAGACCAGGTTGGGGTTGGGCTGCACCAAACCGAGGCTGTCCAGGTTGTCTTGAATATGGAGTAACACCTCATTGGCGATGGGCTCGGGAATTCGCGGTTCCTTTTGGAGTATCGCCTGCAATTGGGCAAAGTCCAAGACTTTACGGCCTTCCTTATTCCGGAAAATCGACGACTGAATCTGTGACTCACGTATGCGATCGATATGGGTCGTGCTCTTGGCTTGGGTATTTCCGGGCCGATGCTGGGTCAAGCGGGCCATCCCTCGAGTGGATTTCCGGTTGGATCAGGAAAAAAGACAAATATAGCCTTTTCTTGTCCTGAAAGTCCGTATTATACAAGATATATCGGACTGAACCATTTGGAAATCCACTCATATGCAAATGAGCAGAACCAGGCACAAAGTGAATCCGGTTCCCTGTTACCTTTTCCCGCCAACCCTTCCCAATCGATAAACCAAAAAACCGGGCCAGGCTGAAAACCCTTTGGGATAGTACCTAACCCAAGTTTCGCACTTGAGTGCCTAGAAACCGCATGAAATAAGGAAAGTGGTCCCAAAGGCACTACAAAGTTGATTCTTGAGCCGTGATAGAGAAAGAGCCAATGAGCCACCGTTATCGGATTGGACCCAAAAACCGGTGATTCACTCTGAATCGAGCCGGGCTAGTTTGGGCCGAATGACGATGGTACAGTAGGGAGCACGAGGATTATTGCGGTAATAATCCTGATGAGTGCTTTCAGCCGGGTAAAATTCAGGCAAGGGACTGATTTCGGTGACAATGGGGTCGGCAAGGGCTTGGGCGGCCGCTGTACAGGACTGTTGGGCCATCTGTTTTTGGTCATCACTGTGGTAGAAGATGACAGAACGGTATTGGGTTCCCATATCCGCACCCTGGCGGTTCAGGGTGGTAGGGTCGTGACACCGCCAAAACATATCCAGGAGCTTGGCAAAACTGATACGATCCGGATCAAAAGTGATTTGGACTACTTCCGCATGGCCAGTGGTGCCCGAGCAAACCTCTTGGTAGGTGGGATTGGCATTTTGGCCACCCGCGTAACCCGAAACCACTGAAATGACCCCATCCAACCTCTCGAACACTGCTTCCAGGCACCAGAAACATCCACCGCCCAAAGTAATCGTCTCTATTTTCTCCGTCATGACCAGTTACCTCAAATAACCACGTAGGTCCTGAATGGCCTGATGCTTGCGCAATTTCCTCAAGGCCATGTTCTCGATTTGCCGAATTCGTTCCCGGGATAGGTTCAACATCTCGCCGATCTCTTTTAATGTCTTGGGATCATTGCCTTGGAGGCCAAAACGATATTTAATGATGGTTGCCTCCTTGGTATCCAGTTCATTGAGGATTTCCTGAACCTGGCGTTCAAAGGATTCCTGTAGGAGTTGCTCATCGGCACCCAGTTCGGTATCCTGACCCAATTTGTCCAATAGTTGGAAGTCACTATCATCGTCAACGGAATCGCTAAGGGATACATTGCCGCCGGTAACTTGCAGGAGCTGCTCCACCTCATCAGATGTTATCTTGAGTTCTTGGGCAAGTTCGGCAACGGTGGGTACTCGTTCCAGCTTCTGATTGAGCAAACTATATTTTTTGCCCAATTGGTAGACGAGATTGGCCTGTTTTTGCGGGAGACGGAAGGCTCCGCTCTGTTTGGCAAGGGCATGGATGATGGCTTGCCGGATCCACCAGACGGCGTAGGTGATGAATTTGACGTTTTTTTCGGGATCGTAGCGCTTGGCGGCTTCGATGAGGCCGATGTTACCCTCGTTCAAGAGATCCAGAAAAGAGAGCCCCAAACCGCGGTACTTTTTACAGATGCTGACCACGAAGCGCAGGTTGGCTTCTACCAGTTCCCGCAAAGCATCCTGGTTACCCTCTTGGATGGCGGCGCCCAGTCTTTTCTCATCTTTCAGGTTAAGCTGGGAAATCTTTGCGATTTCGTGGAGATACCAGTTGAGGTTCTTTGAGGATAATTGGGGCTCGTCAAAACCATCGGTTTTCACGTATTCTCCTTGATGTCGTCCAGGCGAATCACCTTGGTTCTGGGAGATACCCTTACCAGGGAATTTTTATATTTGGCATCACCATCTTCCAAAGTTTCCACCATCACCTGGTGAAACGCTCTGAGCAACTCGTTGACATCTTCTTGCATTTTATCCATTTGTTCCCGCAATTTGATGATGATGTCAACCCCTGCCAAGTTGACCCCGAACTCTCGGGTCAGGTTGAGGATGGCCTCTAAACGCTCCACATCCCGTTGGGAGTAGAGCCTGGTATTACCTTCGGTCCGGGAAGGTTTGAGCAGACCTTCCCGCTCGTACATGCGCAAGGTCTGGGGGTGAATTCCATAGGTTTTGGCGACCACACTGATAGAGTAGTAACCGGGTTGTTGTCTTCTGGTTCCTCTCATTCCTAGCCCTCATTAATCAATATCGCCCATTCCCTCGGTTTTATTTAATCGTTTTCTTTTCAAAAATGTTTCAAGCCATGGAGCCACAGGGCGATCAACGGCTGACATAGAGTTTCTCACGAGGGTCTTCCGAGTTCAATTTCTCGAATTCGCGGAGTAGTTCTTTGGACCTTTCGTCGCGGATTCGGGGAACGTGGATCCTGACTTCAACGAATTGATCACCGACCTGGCCGCCCCTCAAGGAGGGAACACCTTTACCGCGAATCCTCAGTCTCTGGCCATTTTGAGTACCCTGGGGGATCTTGATGGTTGCGAATCCATCGACTGTGGGCACCTCCACCTTGGCACCCAGGGTCGCTTCCACATAGGTGATGGGGATGGTACAGTAGAGATTTTCTCCCTTTCTTTCGAAAAAGTCGTGATCTTCGACTTTGGTGATTATGTAGAGATCCCCTGGTGTGTCGTCTATCAGTCCCGCTTCTCCCTTGTTGGTAACTCGAACACGAGTGCCATTGTTGACGCCGGGAGGGATCTGGACCTTGATTTTTTCACCGAACGGTAGGATCCCCCGCCCGTGGCAGGTGGGACATTCCTTGTTGTCGAAAAGGCCATGACCTCCGCATGCCCGGCAAGCAGTTTCGAATACCATGTTTCCCTGGCGGATTTTTGTTTTGCCGGTTCCACCGCAATTTCCACATGTGGTTTTTGTCTGGGTTTTTATCTTCCGCTTACCGTGACAGTTCTCACATGTCTTGCTGCGGTCCACTTTGAAGTTCATGGTCAGGCCCTTGATGGCCTCGAAAAAGGTGAGTGTTACGGTGTGTTGAATATCCTGTCCACGCTTGGGCCGGTCTTCTTTGGTGGTGCGCGTTCGACTGAACAGGTCCGAAAAGATATCCGAGAAATCCTTTTGACCACCCTGAGCTTTGGAAAAGTCGAAACCTTGGAAATCGACATTGCCGAAATCGAAGCCACCGAAACCGCTGCCACCGCCGCTGGGCGGCTGTGTCGTTCCATAGAGATCGTACATCTGCCGCTTCTCGGGATCGCTCACCACGTCGTAGGCCTCCGATATTCTTTTAAAGGTTGCCTCCGCCTGTCTATCACCCGGATTGAAGTCCGGATGGAACTTGCGTGCCAGCCGTCTGTAGGCCTTTTTGATTTCGGCATCGGTAGCATTCTTTTTGACACCGAGGGTTTTGTAGTAGTCCTCTGCCATGATCTCTCACTTTTCTTCCAGATAGGGTGCCCGCATGGGGGGAAGAGGCGTATCACGGAAGATATCGCTTCTCCATCATACCCAAATCGAGCGTCAAGGGAAAGAGTCTGTCGTAAATGAATTGTCCTCCGTTTGGATTGCTGCCCGGCCCCTCGTTTCGGAGGCTACCCAAACAATGTCTTGGGATTGGTCGTTTTGGGATTCGTGAACAGGACAAAAAAGGGAGGCCGGGGCCTCCCTCTTGCTTGTTTGAAGTTACATCAACCCTCCGGTCAGTCCACGACCTCCGCGTCGATGACTCCTTCGTCGTTGGAAGTGGGCCCCTGATCACCGGTTTTGGCTTGATCGGTTGGGCCAGGCTCACCACCCTCACCGGCGCCTTGCGCCTTTTCCTTGTAGAGAGTTTCGGCCAGCTTGTGGGAGGCCTTGACCAGTTGCTCAAAGGAAGCATTGATCTCGTCGGCATCCTCGCTCTTGACTTTTGCCTTGGCATCGCCCAACGCTTTTTCCAGGACTTCCACATCATCTGCAGCCATTTTATCCTTGTTTTCGTCAAGGTTTTTTTCTGTCTGCCAGATCAACGAATCGAGCTTGTTGCGAGCTTCAACCAACTCTTTTCGTTTTTTGTCTGAATCTGCATGGGCTTCGGCTTCCGAGACCATGTTCTGGATTTCATCCTCGGAGAGACCACTGGATGATGTGATACGGATTTCCTGTCGTTTCCCGGTTCCCACATCGTGGGCGGTGACGTGAAGAATCCCGTTGGCATCTATATCGAAGGTAACCTCGATCTTGGGTACCCCCCGCGGTGCGGGCGGTATCCCTACCAGGCCGAAGTTGCCGAGAACCTTGTTGTCTCTTGCCATGGGCCGCTCGCCCTGGAAGACCACGATCTCTACTTGGGTCTGGTTATCCTCAGCCGTGGAAAAGGTCTCCGATTTCTTGGTGGGAATGGTCGTGTTTCGTTCGATCAAGACCGTGGCGACACCACCCATAGTCTCGATGCCCAAGCTGAGGGGCGTGACATCGAGTAGCAACAGGTCCTTGACGTCACCCGTGAGAACGCCGCCCTGAATAGCCGCACCCAAGGCAACCACTTCGTCCGGGTTCACACCTTGGTGGGGATCTTTGCCGAAAATCCGTTTAACCGTTTCGATGACCTTGGGAATTCGGGTGGAACCCCCGACCAAAACGACCTCCTGGATTTCAGAGGCATTCATGTCCGCGTCTTTCATCGCATTCCTGCACGGGACTTCCAATCTGTTCAGGATCTCTTCAATCATGCTTTCGAACTTGGCACGTGTCAGGCTCAGATTCAAGTGTTTGGGACCCGCGGCATCTGCAGTGATGAAGGGGAGATTGATGTCGGTGGTTTGGGTGTTCGACAATTCAATCTTGGCTTTTTCCGCCGCTTCTTTGAGCCGTTGCAGGGCCATGTTGTCCTTGCTCAAATCAATGCCCTGATCCTTTTTGAACTCTTCCAGGATCCAGTGAATCAAGATCTCATCGATGTTGTCGCCACCCAGGTGCACGTCGCCATTGGTGGACTTGACTTCCACAACACCTTCGCCCACTTCCAGGATGGAAATATCAAAGGTGCCGCCACCGAAATCAAAGACTGCAATGGTTTCGTCCGATTTCTTATCCAACCCGTAGGCCAGGGCCGCGGCTGTGGGTTCGTTTATTATCCTTTTCACTTCCAAACCGGCTATGCGGCCGGCATCCTTGGCCGCCTGGCGTTCCGCGTCATTGAAGTAAGCGGGCACGGTGATGACCGCTCCCGTGACCGGTTCTCCCAGGTAGACCTCAGCGGCCTTTTTGAGCTTTTGAAGTACCGCAGCGGAAATTTCCGGCGGCGATTGATCTTTTTCAGTAGTGTGGAAGCGGACATCGCCATTGGGGCCGGAAATCACTTGATAGGGTATCCGCTTGGCTTCCGCGGTTACTTCGTTGTATTTTTTACCCATAAACCGCTTGGCGGAATAGACAGTGTTTTCGGGGTTGGTTATCGCCTGCCGTTTGGCGGCCTGCCCAACCAGTTTTTCGCCGTTTTTGGCGAATGCAACCACGGAGGGTGTTGTTCGTTGCCCCTCCGAGTTATTGATGATATTGGCTTCTTTGCCTTCCATCACCGCGACACAGGAATTGGTTGTTCCTAAATCAATGCCAATGATCTTACTCATTATGATTCCTCCTTGAGCCTAGCCCAAATCATTCTTCACAAACATGAGTATAAAACATGAGTCCACCAATGTCAACTTTATTTTATATTATTGTTGTCAAGTTGGTCCCCAGAGTGCTCAGGTGACGAGATCCGACCAGAATTCTCCTTTTTCCACCTGGGCCCGGTGATTTTTAGACGTCCTGATTGATATAATCATGGCCGCAATCGGTTGGTTGGACCGGATTTTTTTTAGACAGGATTACAGGATTTTTTGGATTACGTTCCCGCAAAAGTGCCACGGGGTTGGCCAGGCCGAGAGGGTTCTCGCGGGCTCGATCCCTTTCGGCCAATCCCGCGCTAAAATGTTGAACTCCTCCGGGGTTCCGCCTTTCTTTATGAAAACAAGCTTCCATAGAAATTTAAGCCAAACATCCACCAAAACAAGAAATGTAGCCTGGAGCTCCAGCTCCGGGATTCGAAAGGTAAACCATGGGTTATTCGTGGATTTATTCGTTTTTGATTATTGTCCACCCCGAAACGCGGGTATTCGAACTTTTTACACGTTCCCCCTGATGCCCAACGGTTTATTGGTCGGGAAGTGCCACGGGGTAGGCCAAGCCGAAAGGGTTCTCGCGGGCTCGACCCCTTTCGGCCTGCCCAGCCCCGCGCTAAAATGTTGAACCCCTCCGGGGCTCCGCCTTTCTTCAAGAGAACATGGATTGCCATGCACCGTACCACATCTCTGTTCACGGGCAACATCCACCAAAACAGGGCTGGCTGGCCAAGTTCCAGGGTTTCACTTCACGGTGAGCTTGGTTTGGCCGAAAGCTCTTTGTTCCAATCCGTTAAAAAAACCGCGAAGTCTGGGTGAGTCAGCCTGGGGTTGAAACCCCAGGAAGGGACATAAAAAGCACCATGGCCCTGAAGGGGCCTGATTGGGTATTTTTCCCCGTTGTTCAGGTTGAATTGGGGGTTGTTTCCATCGGATCGATAACGATTGGGATGAACCTTTTGTTTGGGATGAAGAGCAGGTATGGGGCCGCCACCAGATCGTTATCGTCCCCGAGCTTCCAGAGGATTGGATGGTGTTGAACCCATGCTGATTTCTTACCCCGCCCCTTCAGGGCTTGACCAACATTTTGGCCATTTTCCTGGGGTTGAAACCCCAGGCTGACATCCTCAACCGCTTCGCGGTTTTTTTTAAGGCTTTCCGAAAATAATCACCATCTCCCCCCTCCGGGTATGACCAGTCGGCGCTTCGTTTTTCGGAAAGCTTTTGCCGGGAGCACCGAGCCCAACATCTTGGCGAATCTCATCCACACGAATCGATCACTTTAGTTAGGTAAGAATACCTTTGTCTTCTTCTTCGGCGTCCGGCCTGGCCTTGCCTGGTCATGGTGGTCATCGGTTTTACCGTCAAATGGTCGGCAGTCCGCTGTCCCAGGGCTCCTGGTGTCCTGCTGGGGCTGTCCGGCTCCGATCTGTTGGCCAGCGGCTTTTGTGAAAAGTGGGTGTCCTGGCCTTTCGAAATGACGAAACAGAGTCTTGGGGAAACCTGGGGAAGAGGCTAGGTACTGAGGGATTATGAAAAAAATGAGATTTTCCGATCTTTAGCCGAGCAAGGTTTCCACATGATAAGGATTGAGAGTGATTTGTGGAAGTGTGAGGATGTTGAAACCGAGCCCTCGGGTTTCCGCTCGAAGGAACATAAAGGGGGTTCAGAGGAGGTTAGGTCTTGCGCACTCTGGCAAGCGGTCCAAAGACCTGTTATACTGAAAGAAAACCTTTAACCCTGCATCTATACGGATCAATATAGGTATTATTGGAGCAAAGGACTATGGCAAAAACGCAAACTCATCTTCAGGTGTTCGTCGCGTCGCCTGGTGATGTTGGCGACGAGAGACGGATTTTAGAAACCGTAATCAGGGAACACAACCTAATGCTGAGCAGAAGTGATGTCCATCTTGACCTTATTAAATGGGAAACGCACACATACCCTGCGATTGGCGCGGATGCACAGGATGTAGTAAATCAGCAGATCGGAGACGAATACGATATATTTATTGGCATCATGTGGGGGCGTTTCGGCTCTCCAACAAAACGGGCTGAATCGGGAACAAAGGAAGAATTTGAAAGGGCACTTAACCGGTACATTTCGTCAGAAGGCAGCGTCCAGATCATGTTTTACTTCAAAGAGGCTGGAATCCCACCTAGCAAGATAGACCCCAGGCAACTCTCCAATATTCAGGAGTTCAAACGCCGAATCGCGAAGGACCATGGCGTCCTGTATAAAGAGTTCGAGACAGCTGAGGATTTTCAAACCAAAGTGCGGATGCACTTAGGTCTTGTGGTCCAAGATTGGATCAAGGCAAATCCTGACGGGGCCGTTACCACACCAGCCCGTACGGCAACAATGACTAGCAACACTGACGATCCACTCGCTAACTTGTCAGCATTAACCGAAGACGAATATGGTGACAGTCTAATTGAACTATCGGAACGCGGCGACGACGCATGGACGAAGGTCACCAATAGCATTCAGAAGATGACCGATGCGATCAATGAAGTGGGTGAGAAGTTCAATCTACGAACTGCCGAGATAGAAGACCTCACGGCTGGCGGTACAACACCTGATATTAAATCTGCAAAGCGAGTCTCCAAAAATGCTGCAAATGACCTTGAGGTGTTTGTCAACCAACTTTCCGCCGAGATTCCGGTATTTAAAGAACAGCATTTGTTTGCGATGGAAACGTTTGGCCACATTGCCATGATCTCCGATAAGGACATGAACGTAGACGCCGAAGGTATCAAGAAAGCCCTGACAAATACCCAGGAGTACCGGAATGAGATCTCAACATCGTCCGAAAGTCTCTCTGAATTTCGTGGAATCATTGCTGGCTTGCCACGGATGACAGCGGCATTCAACCGTGCGCGCCGCCGGGCGGCGGCCGTTATGGAAGATCTTCTTGTTCAACTGCGAGCAGCTGAAAGCCAATCTGATGATGTCGTATCATTGCTCAAACGAATGGCCAACTCGGGAGAAGAAACCGGCCAATAACAAATCGTTGCACCGGAGGGCCTTGATCCTTTTCATCAGATCATCCCGCTGGTACGGTTCATCAGGTCAACCTGCGAACTGTCGAACGCGGCCCGGTCTAAAATCCTGATCCGGTTCATCCTGTCTAGGCTCCTGATCCGGTTAATCCTGTCTAAACTCCCCATCCGGTTCATCCTGTCTAGGTTCCTGATCCGGTTGATCTTGTCTCTATGCCAGATCTGGGGCCCTGAGGGTCATCCACTTATTATTGGATCTGTAAATAGAAGTTCGCTACAAAGAAAGGCTCGATTTAGGTATAATGCTGGCAAGGATGTCCTGGTACAGTGCAATGACTTGAATACTCGGTCGGTCCTTTATTTCGTGTCCATCCCAATATGGAAAGGTGCGCAACATGGCAAAAATCGATGGTTTTTTCAGGCTCCTGGTATCGGAGGGAGGGAGCGACCTGCATTTGTCTGTGGGCAACAAACCTATCATCCGCGTGAGTGGTGAGTTGAGACAGATCGAATACCACGAATTGGCCCAGGACGAGTTACAGTCCATGTTATTCGAGATCTGTCCGGAGGATAAACAGAAACATTTCGAAGAGACGGGTGACCTGGATTTTGCCTATGAAATACCCGGGGTTGCCCGCTTTCGTGCGAATTTCCTACAACAGAAGTGGGGTATTGCAGCAGTATTTCGCCAGATACCCAGCGAAATCCTCACTGCCGATCAACTAGGCTTGCCACCCATCTGCCTGAAACTGTCGATGCTGAAAAAAGGCATGGTCCTGGTCACGGGTCCGACGGGTAGTGGAAAATCCACCACCCTGGCGGCTATGCTCGATTATGCCAACAAAAACCGTACGGACCATATCCTCACCCTTGAAGACCCGATCGAGTTCGTGCACAAGAGCAAGTCCTGTCTGGTGAATCACCGGGAAATCGGAACTCATACCAAATCCTTTGGAGCGGCATTGAAAGGTGCACTTCGCGAAGATCCCGACATCATTCTGGTCGGTGAGATGCGCGACCTGGAAACAATCGAGTTAGCTATTGAAGCCGCGGCTACGGGTCACCTGGTATTCGGTACCCTGCACACCATGAATGCCATGAAGACGGTAGACCGGATCGTGGAAGTGTTTCCCGCCAACCAGCAGGAACGGATTCGCGTCACCCTGGGCGACGCACTCAAGGGTGTCATTGCCCAGAACCTTTTCCGGCGCATCGACAAGGGGGGACGGTGTGCAGCACTGGAAATCCTGGTTGTCACGAGTGCTGCGGCCAGTGTCATTCGTCTCAACAAGACCCACCAATTGCTCAGCGTGATGCAGACCGGGAAGAAGGCTGGGATGCAAACCCTGGACGACGCCATCCAAATCCTTTTGGACAAGGGCTGGATCAGTGTAGAAGAAGCGTTCGAGAAGTGTATCAACAAGGAACGATTCGTCCCGCTCCTGAAAGAGCCTCCGGATGAGCTGAGTATGAGCGGGTAGGGAGGTCTCATGCTGAAAAGAAAGGAACTGGACCGAATCCTCACGACCATGCTGTTGTCCCATGAGGGGACCAGTGATCTCAACTTCACGCCGGGCAAACCCCTCCAAGTGGTGTCCCAAGGGTCTCTGGCCCGAGTCGAGGTCCAGCCGTTCATGGGAGTTTTGACCCCTTTCCAAACGGAAATGCTGGCAATCACCGTGATGGGTCACAAAAATCGGGGGAGCTTGGAGGCCATGGTTCGCTCGGGTTCCGTGGACTGTGTCTACGAGTTATCGGACAAGTGCCGATTCCGGGTGAACGTCTTTCGGCAACGGGGACAGTACAGCCTGGTGTTGCACAAACTGGAATCGACAATCAAGAGTTTAGATGACCTGGGCCTGCCGGAGGTTTTCAGGGAAATGGCGGGAGAAGAACAGGGGCTGATCCTGGTTACAGGTACCACGGGTAGTGGCAGAAGCACCACCCTGGCAGCGCTGCTCAACGAGATCAATGAGACCCGATCCATTCATATTCTCACCATCGAGGATCCCATCGAATACGTGCACCCCCACAAGAAAGCCACCCTCAACCAGCGGGAGCTGGGCACCGATTTCGATAGCTTTCACTCCTGCCTCCGGGCCGCACTCCACCAGGACCCCAAGGTCATTCTCATCGATGAAATACGAGATCGGGAAACCATGGAGATTTGCCTGACAGCGGCCAGTACCGGTCACCTGGTCCTTACTACCCTTCACGCCATCGATTGCGACCAGACAATCAGTCGCGTGGTCGACTTGTTAGACGAGGAAGAGGAGCCCAGGACCCGAGCCCGCCTGGCCGAGTGTCTCCGTTTCGTGGTCAACCAACGGCTTCTACCAGCCCTGAATGGTGGGAGGCTGCCTTCCCAGGAAATCATGGGCATGAACTTGCCGGTCAAGGAACTGCTTGTAACCGGAAAAACCGAAAACAAGACCTTCTACGATATCACCTCGGACTATCAAAATCAGGGTTGGCAAACCCATGATCAATGTATCGCCGACCTCTTGAAAGCCGGCCGTATTTCCGAGGATACGGCCATCGCCAATGCCTCCGACAAATCTATCCTCAAAGGGGCCGGCGGCGGTCTCGTACAGGGTGAGCGGACCGAGGATGAGCTCGAGCTCACACTCGACACCACCGTCTCGGAGGCCAATAAATTGATCAAGGATGCCTGGCCCCCCCCCGGGTACCACTTTCCCACTCCAGACCTCTTTCGGTTCGAAAACCACGCTCGTCGTCTATGAACCGTCTCTTGAAATCCAGGGGAACCAGGCTACCCTGGTCTTTCCCACCAAGGCACAGGGCATGGTGCCTGAGGTCAAGATGGCCAACCCAAAAGGGACTCTTACCATTTCGGCTGCCTCCAAGGGTGGTTCCGGTGCCATGATTTCCTTTTCCAGCTGGCAGATTTCCAACATCGACATTAACCAGGTTCCCCTGTCGAAAAAGCTGATCGCGGATCTGAGAAAAGTGTACCAGCCCTTATTTCCCGATGAGATCCAGCTCGCCAACCCCAAACTGACCCAAATGAAGAAGGATGCCCTGGAACGGCTTCGCGAAATAGGGAAACTACAGCATATACAACCATTGGGAGCCATTCTAACCAAGGCAACTGATGCCGCCGAAATCAAGGCCATTGAAGAGACCATCCATTCCATCGAGGCACGTTTGACATGAAAGATCTCAAAACCCTGGTTCAGCACCCTTCTTTTCAGGGTGGTTCGGCCCTTCACCTCATCTCGGGCAATCCCATCATCCTCGTCCGCGGCAATGAAAAAAAGAAGATGGGCCAGCCGCTTACCAGCCAACAACTACTCGGACTTCTCAAAGCATCCCTGCCTGGGGAAGTGATGGGCGGGTTCCAGTGGGGCAAGGAGTTAACCTATCAACTCCGGGTCGGCGCACAGGAGCACGAGATGCGTATTGGTCTGAAACCGGACCGGAGCTTTCACATTGAAATCAAGCTGACTACCGCCGAGAAAGCCCCTATCCCGGAAGCGTCACCCCTGCCCACCGAGCCCCAATCAGGGGCTACCGATGATGAGGTTCCGGATTCACTTTTCGAGGAGCTCACATCCGGTGAGTCACCGGCCCTGATCTTCCACACGGGGGATGGTCTGCTCGAGGAGATGGATCAATGTGCCGGTGACATGGGTTTCGAGCCACGCAAGACGGATCACGCGGGTGCGGCCGGAGATGTCCTCAACTACTACGATTATCCCTTTCTCTTCCTGCAAATGGACGAAAATTTCCGCGAGCATCCCGTCTACAGGAACTTGATCTCCATGAAAATGGACCGGCGACGAAGGCAATTCTCTGTCCTGATCGCGCCGGGTCTGAAAACCGGAGATACCCTTTTAGCCTTTAGCTCGAGTGTAAACCTGGTGGTTTCACCTGAGGATGTGGGCATGTTGTACGAGCATGTCCACAAGGCGTTCAACACTTGGAATCGTTTCACAGGCACCTTCCACGAATTGATGGAAGCCGCGGGTAAGCTTTGACCCCGGCCAATTTCGCCTCATGAGGTAAAGGATCATGTTTGAATCCGGAAAATCGCGACGGGACTTTATCATGGCCCTCAAAGGGGGGCGGATCAACCCCCAACTCATGCAAAAGGCCATTGCGGCCCACGCGTTATTTGCAGACTGCCCTGTCGGGGATTTTCTCTGGACCCTCACCCATGGCGATGCCAACATCCGGCGGTTCGGAGCCGAGGTACTCGCTGTTTGTAGAGATCCCGCCAAGGTCTCATCCCTCCTCGACCTTATTCAGCGGGAAACGCGGCCGGGCCTGGCCGAGGCCTATCTCAAGGCCATGGCCGTTTTGCAGCCCGAAGAGGTGTTTGCCGCCCTTGGCAGGATGATCAACAACAAGAGTGCCGAAACTCGGAAAAACGCCTTGAACCTACTCATTCGGCAGAAGAGCTGGTTTCTCCAACGCAACCAGGTCATCGCCCTGATGGAAGATCCCCAGGCTGCCATCAGCGAGGCCATGATTCGGGCCGTGACCGAACGAGCAGCCCGTGCTTATGCCAGCCATTTACGCCAACTGTCCCACCACCCGAAACCCGAGATCCGAGCCATGTGCCTGCAAAGCCTGATTGCCATGAACAACCTCGTCAATGCCGAACTCTTCTTGGAACGCCTGCCCCAGGAGGGGGGTGAAGTAAAAAAAGCTCTTTTCGAGGCAATCGTGACCCTGATCAGACAGGAACCCACAGCCATGACCGAGCAAATTGTCAAGGCCATTGCCGCCACAGAACCCGCGGTTTCCAAGATTGCCATGGATTTCTTTGTGAAATTGCCGGATAAACGCACTGCCTTCGGCTGTTTCCTGCGCTTCGCCAATGCCGTTTCTGCAATGATGCGGGACCAGCTCTTTGCGGAAGCTGCCCGCCGGCCGGAAGCTTTCGTGGACCCCGTTCTCGAAGTCGTGAAGACGGAAAAGGATCCCGCCCTGCGATTACAGGCCATGAATCTGGCCAGGACCTTGAAAAACCAACGTCTGGCCCCCATCTTCCTCCATGAACTCAAGAATTCTGACTGGTTGATCCGTTACACTGCCATGCAGACCTTGGGCCAAATGAAGTCAACCCAAGCCCTGCCCGCCCTAGTCGAGGCACTCGGCAATCCCGAGACATCCATTGCCGCGGTTCAGGCCCTCAATAACTACAAGGATATCCGTCTGGCCAAACCCTTTTTCCAAAAACTTCAAAGTGCCAATGAATCGGAGCAGGTTGAAATCCTCGCGGCCCTCAAAAACATTGGGGATGGCCGGCTTCTGGGTCCTCTCAGTAAGTTCTTGGAGAGTAATGCCCCCCGGGGCAAGGCCAAAAAAGTCACGGCCGAGACCATCATAGCCTTGTGTGAGGAAACGGGCACGGTCGTGCCGGCCCGTGTCCTTCAGGTTCACGAGAGCCTGAGCGAACGAAAATTGGAGGATCTTCCGGATTTGGGCCTAAAAATGGCGGAAGACCGCTGAAAAAGAGTAGGCAATAGAACCGTGGTAACTATTTTTGCTCGAGGTGGCCCATGGAACAAGCTCAATTCATTTCACTCACCACTGATTTCGGCACTCGTGACGGTTTTGTGGGGGCCATGAAAGGCGTCATCCTTTCCATCAATCCCCGGGTCTCCATCCTGGACATCTCCCACGACATTCCCCGCCAGGATATTTTCGCCGGGGCCATGGTCCTGTGCAATACCTGTCCTTATTTTCCTCGGGGAACCATACATGTTGCAGTCGTCGACCCAGGTGTGGGTACGGACCGCAAGGCCATGGTCGCGGTAACGAACATGGGTTTCTTGGTGCTTCCCGACAACGGCCTTATTACTCTGCTCCATGGCAAAACACCCGTTCTCGCGGCCTATGCCGTGACCAACAGGGACATTTGCCTGCCGCTCCCCAGTGCAACCTTTCATGGACGGGACATTTTTGCCCCGGTGGCGGCCCACCTGTCACGGGGTTTACCTCCCGAGGAGGTGGGCCCCAAAATGGAGACGTTCCATACACTGACGGTACCCAGGCCGAAGCGGACCCAGTACGGTATCCAAGGGGAAATCATTTATGTCGATGTCTACGGTAACCTCTTTACCAACATCGAGTCGGAAATGCTGGATAACTTTGGAAAGGACTGTGTTTTGAGTTGTGCCCAAACGAAGATACAAGGATTATCTCGGACCTATGGAGATAAGTCCCCAGGCGAACTGCTTTTTCTTCCGGGAAGCTCCGGTTTTGTGGAAATCGCGCTCAACGGCGGCAACGCATTCCGTCAACTCGGCCTGAAACCCGGTGATGGGGTTTTCCTCACCAGCTGAGCGACCATGCTCGTTACCCACTCGTGAATACCCCTAAACACAAGTGTCGCTTGCGAATCATGGTCGCGCTAACCGGGAGAAAAGGGTCTATGCCGCGAAGATTCTGTTTTCCGAACTCTTGGGCTTGGTTACCGCGGTTTTCCACCGTAACCCGAACCAGACTGGAATCGGATTTTTCCTGGTGATACTTCCCACCGCGTCACCCTCAGTGGAAAAGTTGCGGAGGCTTATGAGGTGAAGTAGCGAATGGAAAAGCTCTTCTCCTTGCTCCGGACTACTCGCTTCGATGATCCCCAAACCCTGAGCTTTCTCGATCAAATCCGCCACCGAGTATAGCTGTTCGTTCTTCAAACTGAGTATTAACGGCACGTATTCATGCCTTATCCCGTGATCGTACATAAATATCCCCTCGAGTCATGATAGTGCCCCCTTCTATTTAATATACACCTGGGGAGAATTTATTCCACCAAAATTGGGTAAAACTTCAACATTTACACACTGGCGGGCCAATTTGCTGCCGGGCGAAAATTCTTCAAAAGGATGCAGGGCCGGCTCTTTAGATAGAATTCATCAGGGGTTCAAACCGGACAGGAGTGAATTCTCAAACCCGTCGATAAAAAAAATCTGTCAGGCTTGCCCATCCAGAGTGGTGGAGAAGAATTGGTTCTGGATTCGGGCCTGGCCCTCGAAAAGAGCCAGGCCGTCGATCACCTTCAAACCCTGTTCCCTTGCCATGTGCACCAGGGCCGTTTCCAGAGGGTTGTAGATGGTTTCGATCAACCATTGGGTGGAATGAGGCAAATCTTGGAGAGGACATTCATCGGTTTGGGGCGCCATTCCGACCGAGGTCGCCTGTACGATCACAGTAGGCCCATTGGAATGGCGTTCCTCCCAGGGTAAGGCCACCACATTGAATGGCAAGAGACCTATCTTTTCCGGGGTTCGGTTGCAGACCTCCGTGGGCAGGTTCAGCCTGTTACAGGCTCGGACCACCGCCTTACCGAGCCCGCCGTACCCCAACACCCTGACCCGAGCTTTCGGTCCCGTTTTTTTGAGTAATTCGACCATGGCCAGAAGATCCGTATTTGCCGCCCCGGTTTTGCCTTTCCGGAAGACAAGGGTGTTGACCGCACCTAGGGTGGCAGAATCGGGATCGAGAAAATGGTCAGCCCGGGCAAAGGTAACCTCCTTCATGGGTTTGGTGACTGCCATACCTCGCAGTTCGGGAAAAGTTTCGCGCAAAATTTGGTAATCAGCTACATTATTGGCTGGAAGAGCGAGAAAAAGACATGCCGGGTCACGAGCTTTGAGGAGGGGATTGTGGAAGGCCGGCGACTTGGAAAAACCGATGGGTGCCCCGATCACCGAGAAAAGTTGGAGCGTTTCAAGGGGAGTTGAAAGGGGTTGGTAGATTTCATCCACATCCCGCATTGTCAATTGACCCGGAGCGACCGCCTGCTCAACCGAAGGGGTGAGAAAAGTAAATGGAGCGCCGTAGAGAAGAGAGAGAACCCGGCTCGCGGTAAATTCGGTGCCCATGTAGAAGTGTACCAGGGGCCGGTCTCCGAATTTACTATAAAAGACCCGCTGGCGGCGCAGGTCAGCAGTGTTGCTGCCATTGCCGATGATCTTGATGATATCGGCCTTTGTCTCACGGGCCTTATGGAAGACAGCCTCTGGAATCGGGCCCTTTTCGAGTTGGTGGTGGGAAAGCACGACCCGGGCTCCCGCGGCGTGGATCTCAGCGATTTTGTCGGTTAAACCGGGTTCATCCAGTTCCAGGTCGATGAGGTCAAAGCCGGCAGCCAGGCATAACCGGCGCCAGGCCCAGCCAAAGTCGTTCCGTTCAGCAAGCGTGGCCTGGCCCAGGTGGGCTTTGCTGCGAAAGGTGGCGAGCAGGGGCAGGTTGGTGATAACACGAAGTGGTGCCGCATCTGGTACCTTTGTAAAATGATCCAAACGGATTTCGAATCCGGCATCATCTCGTTCAAGCCGGGGGATCAGGTTACATTGACTTTCAGTAATGGAAAAACAGTAATACATGGAAACACCTTCTCCACCGGTTGGTGGATTACGACGGGCCTTTGTTTCAATCCTTGTTTTGGTGGCTCTCAAAGACGTCGCAAAAAGAAAGGTGGTTATGTATTTCGTTTTAATCCTTGTTTGGTATCAATAGCCTAAGTCAGTTACCGGTACCCTCCAATAAGTTGCCATGGGGCAGGGCCAACTTTACCCTTCCCAGGTCATGAAAAACTGGGCTCAGCATAACATATTTGGAAAATCAACCGGGACCAATATACCTATTCTTCTTTGTGGCCTTCGCCTGTGCGGCCCGACCTGCGCGGCCCGACTTGCTTTGTGCCTTCCCCCCGCCCTTGTCCTGTGAAAATAGGCAATTTCACCCTGTTCAAGGCTATTTTTTAAACTTGCCGGGCCTTTTTTTGGGTAAGATTATGATGGTAATATTTAGGGCTTTGGGGAGAGGTTTGGAACAAATAGTCATCAGGGCGCCGAACTGGCTGGGGGATTTGGTCATGGCCCTGCCCTTTATAGAGGGATTAGCCCGCCATAGACCCGATGCCTGCCTTCATATCATTCTCAAAGCCGAACACTCCCTGGTCCTTAATCTGCTTCCCGAGAAGTCACGACCAACTCCCTGGTATTATGAAAAGAACAAACAATCCCTGTGGTCCTTTTGCTGGAATATGCGCCGCACTCTACAGGGGATCGATCGCTATTTCGCACTGCCCCCTTCCTTATCTTCGGCCCTGATGGGCATTCTTTTGGGGGCAAGGGAGCGCATCGGCTACCGTTCTCAGGGAAGGGCTGCTTTTTTCAACCGAACAGACCGCCGTCCCCGTGGGGTTCATCGTTCCCAGGAATACTATCATCTCATGAAGTTGGTTGAGGGGATTTCACCGAAATTCCCCCTTTGGAAACCATCACCCGTTAAGCACACACTGGTCCCCCCCACGGATAACTTCCTGGTGATCAACCCCAATTCCCTCGCTTCTTCCCGTCGTTTGCCGGAGCGACGATGGGTGGAACTTGTCTCTCTTTTCGAGGACACCGATTTCGTTTTGACGGGCGCACCCAAAGAGGTGGAAAGAGTTGAGGCGCTCACACAGCTCCTGAGAAGGAAAGTACCTCAAAACCGCTATGTTTGCCTGGCCGGGAAAACCACCATCATGGATTTGATTCCCCTTCTCGCCCAATCACGGGGTCTCATTTCCAATGATTCGGGTCCGGCCCATCTCGCTCATTTTCTCGGGTTACCCACCCTGGTGTTTTTCGGTGCGGGTGACGACCATAACACGGCACCCTCCTACGGAACGGGAGCAACCCTCGTAATCAAAAAAGACCTGCCCTGTGCGCCATGCCTGAAAAACACCTGTCCTCTCGGTACGCTTCAATGCATGAAAGAATTGGAGATTTCACCTGAAAAGGAAAAAATCCAACATCTCTTCCAATAAATAAAAAAGCGCTTGATCTTCCCTTTTTGGTGACTGGAAAAACAGTCTCTTAAATGATCTTACGGCCTACCTCTTTTACTTTTTCTGCTATTTCCTGCTTACTAGAGGCGCTCGTATCGGGAACCTCCATTCCCCGTTGAACGCCGGGTCGAGCAGCCATGGTATCCAACCAGCGCCGCAAATGGGTCAATACATCGATCTCCAGGCCCGCCCATTGGTATGCCCGCACCCAGGGGTAGGTGGCGAAATCCGCAATTGAGACATCACCAGCAAGATATTCCTCACGGGCCAGTTGGCTATTGAGCACACCGTAGAGACGCAACGTTTCCTTCTGGTATCGCTCGATGGCAAAGGGTATCTTTTCAGGGGCGTACCGATAAAAGACATTTGCCTGACCCTGCATAGGCCCGACACCGCCCATTTGAAACATGAGCCATTGAACTACCCGGGAACGGGCCTTGGACTCCGTGGGCAGGAATTGACCGGTCTTTTCCCCGAGGTACATAAGAATAGCACCGGATTCGAAAATGGCAAAATGATCGTTGTCGTGATCAATTATGGTGGGGATCCGGCCATTGGGATTGATGGCAAGGTATTCCGGTTTCTTTTGATCCTGGTTGCCCAGGTCCAGGTGACGGAGCTCATAAGGCAGGCCTGTCTCCTCGAGCATGATGGACACCTTGCGGCCATTGGGTGTGGCCGCGGTAAATAGTTCGATCATGATTCCTCCCGATTGTTCTTCTCTGTTTCGTGGCAATTCGGATTTCTCCCTTTACTATTCCAAAAGGGATTAAATCGAAGCTTACCCAGAGAGAAACACCCGGGCACCTGGAAATAATCCAAGAAGGGAGGACGAACTAGTAAAAGATGCAATAGCATAACAAAAAGCGATTCTTTTTCGCGAGTACAATTCCAAAACCCCCAAAATCCACAATTATTCGTTCAATAAAGTATTTTTTTATTGCGAAAACACGAAAAATTGCTATATTATACGCAATCAGGGGGAGCCAATGCAATAGCGACCCCCTAAAACAACCAAGGGAGGCAATCATGGCAAACCCCGTTGGACGACCCATGAAATACAAGCATTTTCTCACGATTCTGGAGGACAAGGTCGTCTACACACCAGCCAAGATCGTTAGTCACGGAGAGGACCATGGCTTGATGAACCCTTTACCGGAGGCTATTGATCCGAAAAGGCAACGGTTGAGAATCCGGCACACCCTTGCACGGTTCAGTGCAAACCACAAGTTTCCCAAACAAGGTGACGGGTGGGTTTACATAAGTGGCCAGCCACCGATGCGGGGTTGGTTCGGTTGGCGCTGGAAAAAAGCACTTCCGAAGTAAAGGAGCTCGATCGAACCGGGGGGAGGCATAATGGCATACTCCGGTTCGACCTTACCCTTGTCTTCAAAGAGGACCTTACTCACATTAAAAGACCAACAAATTAGGTGAATAATACCAAAAAGATAAAGGTGTGTGGTAAGGTAAGTTCATGGAATGTGCTCGAAAATTACTCGTGATCCCACCTTGATCTGAGTTGTTTTGGGTAAGAATCTCATGAGCTGGACCAGGATAATGGGACGAAACAGTTTCCGGATCTTGATTTTTCTTTTGTGTCTGGGGTACCTGATTCAAGTAGGAACAGTATTTGCCCGGAAGCATGAAATTCGTTTCGACCATTTGACCATCGAGGATGGCCTCTCCCAGAGTGTTGTCTATTGTATTCTCCAGGACCGGCAAGGGTTCATGTGGTTCGGTACTCAGGGTGGTTTGAACAAATACGACGGCAAATCATTTCGCATTTTTCGCCACAACCCTTTTGACACGAGCACCCTCTCCGATGACTGGATTTTATCCTTGTTTGAGGATTCAAATGGGATGCTTTGGGTAGGCACCCACGGAAAAGGGCTCAACCGCCTTGATCCCGAGACAGGAAGGGTAGAACGATTCACCTTGAATCCGGATAAGCGCTGGGTGGAACAGCAAGTCTGGTCCATTTTAGGAGACAGCCATAACCGAATTTGGGTTGGAACCGACCGGGGTTTGTACCGCCTCGATTTGAACGAGGGCCAGAGCAGGGGAGAGGTGCCGATCACGGCCTTTTTCCATGATCCCACGGACCCTACCAGCCTGGCTCATGATGAGGTAGACGCGATTGTAGAGGACAGGGCCGGAACCTTATGGATCGGGACCTTCGGGGGAGGTTTGAATAAATTCAATGAGGAGAATGAATCATTCGTTCGCTTCATCCACGACCCGAGGGATCCCACGAGCTTGAGCCATAACCGGGTGAAGGTCATGGTCTTGGGCAAGGGTGGAATACTTTGGATCGGCACCAGGGGTGGTGGGCTCAACCGCTTTGATCCCCTAACCGAAACCTTTACCCATTATAGGAGCGATCCTTCCAACCCTGCAACCATAGGCGAGGATAATGTTCTGGCTCTTGTTGTTGACAAAGAGGAGGACCTGTGGATTGGAACAAAGGTGGGCGGCTTGAGCCGATTGGATCCAGCTACCAATCAAATAACACGTTTACCAAACGATCCCACCAATTCCATGAGCTTGAACTCCATTTGGGTTGGCTGTTTATACCAGGATCGGACCGGTGTGATGTGGGTCGGCACGGGCGAGGGGCTCAGCAAATTCAGCTTGGAAAACCAAAAGTTCTACTTATACCGAAAAAGACCCGGTGACCCCAATAGCCTGAGCCACAACAAGGTGATGGGTATTTTCGTGGACATGGAGAACAACCTGTGGGTTGGAACCCAGCATGGCTTGAACAAAATTGACCGGGCAACCGACCGGTATACACACTACTTTCATGAGCCGGGCAATCCCAAGAGTATCAGGAGCAATATAGTCAGGGTAATTTTTCAGGACCACAAAAGTGATCTTTGGATCGGGACCGATGACGGCCTCAGTCGATTTAATAGAAGGGAAAGCGACTTCCGGAGTTTCGCCCTGACTCCTTCCGGGGAAAGAGAGAATATTTCATCCATTCACCAAGACCGAACGGGTCATTACTGGTTCGGAACCTGGGGGATCGGTCTTTATCGGGCATCCCTGAAAGAAGACGATACTCTTTCCGTCGTTTCCTTCCGGCCCGATCCCGAAAATGAGGCCGGACTGAACCATAACCTGGTTACCTGTCTTACCGAAGACCGCGGGGGGAATTTGTGGATCGGTACCATGGGTGGTGGCCTCAATCTTCTCGACGGTGATCCGGAAAAATGGGGCTCGGGGGTTTTCAAACACTTCAAGAACGATCCGGAGAACCGCCTCTCCTTGAGCAGTAACCAGTTATTCTGTATTCATGCCCCCCAAGCCCTGGAAAACGAGCACCTCTTATGGATCGGCACCTCGGGTGGGGGATTGAACAAGTTCAACAAGAAAACCGGCGAAGCCATCCATTACCTGGCGAATCCGAAAGGTTTGCCCAGCAACGTGGTGTTCAGTATTTTGGATGATCATCGCGGCTTGTTGTGGCTGGCGACCCAATCCGGTATTTCCAAATTCGATCCGGAACAGGAGGTATTCCGCAATTACGATGTGACTGACGGTTTGCAGAGCAATGAATTCCAACAGTCTTTCTTCAAATCGGCCCGAGGCGAGCTTTTTTTTGGGGGATCTCATGGGCTAAATGGGTTTTTTCCCCTAGAAGTCCGGGACAACCCCCATGAGCCCAGAGTCTTTATCACCCGTTTCCAGGTTTTTAATGAGGACCTGCAACTTGACAAAGACATTTCGATCGTCGAGTCATTGGAGCTTTCCTACAAGGACTACGCCATTGCTGTCGAGTTTGCCGCTCTGGATTACACGGTCCCCGAAAAGAACCGGTACCAATATAAATTAGAGGGTTTGAACGAGGAATGGATCGAGATGGGTACGCGAAATTACGTCCCCTTTTTCAACCTGCCTCCCCGGGATTATGTGCTCCGGGTTCGGGCCTCCAACAACGACGGAAGATGGAGTTCACAAGAGGCCAGATTGAAACTCACTATTTCGCCACCATTCTACCGGACATGGTGGGCATATTTTCTGTACAGCCTGGCCGTGGCAGGCGTTGTCTACCGCTATATCCGCGCCCAGCAGAAGAAACTTGCCCAGGAACGTTTTTATGCACGGAAACTGCAACAGGCCAACCAACAGTTGCAACTCGCAGACAAAATCAAAGATGAGTTCCTTGCCAATACCTCTCACGAGTTGCGGACACCGCTTAACGGCATGATCGGTATTGCCGATTCCCTAATCGACGGAGTTGCCGGTCCCACTACTCCTGATCAGCGCGAAAATCTGTCCATGATCGTTTCCAGCGGCATGAGACTTTCCAATCTGGTCAATGATATCCTGGACTTTTCCAAGCTCCGGCGCAGCAACATCGAGTTGAACCGGAGGCCCGTGTTCATTCACTCCTTGACTCAGGTTGTCTTGGGGCTCAGCAAACCACTCATCCGCGGCAAGAACCTGAAACTGATCAACGATATCGATTCCGACAGTCCTCCCATTTTCGGGGATGAGAGCCGCCTTGAACAGGTAATGCACAACCTGGTGGGCAATGCCATCAAGTTTACCGAAAGCGGACAAATCAGGGTAACCGCCCATGTGGAGGACAAGGTTTTTGTAGTTTCCGTATCCGATACTGGGGTTGGCATTCCTCCGGAAAAAGTCAACCGGATTTTCGAGTCCTTTGAACAGGCGGACGGTACCATCAACAGGGTTTATGGGGGAACCGGACTGGGTCTGGCTATTACCCGCAAGCTTGTGGAACTACATGGAGGCACACTCGAGGCTCAATCGGAAGTGAATATGGGGTCCACTTTCAAGTTCTCCATACCCCTGGCCCGTGAAACACCCGACAAACACCCGCTTCCACCAGCTTTCGACCCCAAGGAATACGAGGCCATTTTTCGACTCTCAGAGGATTTATCGGAAAACTTCCTTTCCAGTGACACACCCAATGCCGATTTTCGTATCCTCATGGTTGACGACGAACCCATCAATCTAAAGGTCCTTCACAACTTCCTGTCTGCTTGCAACTACTCCATTACCCAGGCCACCAATGGAACAGAGGCCATCCGACTCATCGAGCAGGCCGAACACCCCTTTGACCTGGTGCTACTGGATGTGATGATGCCCAAAATGTCGGGTTATGAGGTTTGTAAGTATGTCCGGGAAACCTATCACTCCCATGAACTTCCCATCATCATGCTCACCGCCAAGAACCAGGCGGGAGATGTAGTGACCGGTTTCGAAGCCGGCGCCAACGATTACGTGGTCAAACCCATTTCCAAAAACGAGCTTTTGGTGCGGATACGCACCCATCTCGATTTGTTGAAAGCCAGCCGCAGTCTCAAATCTTCCAAGGAGCAGTTAGAAGATTACAGCAAAACCCTGGAGCAGAAAGTTGAACATCGGACCCGGGAGCTCAAACAACGCAACCAGGAGTTGGAGGCCTTGGACGATATCGTCAAAACCATCAACCACGAGGTCGAACTGGGCAGCGTACTCAACACCCTTCTTTTGGAGGCCATGAACCTTTTTGAGCGGACTGAAAAAGGTTGTTTCCTGGTTATGGATCATGAAGAGGCCTGCTTTCGGGTTGCCGCATCGTCCGGATATACCTCCTCTTTCGAATTACGCATCTTCACCCCGGATGAACTTGCCCGGAAACTGGCCACGGCAGAAAGTCCGGGTCCTCGAGTCATCCACTGGTCAGATTCCCCTGCTCAGCCTTCCTTCTTGGGTGATCTTCCCAGTCCTTGTTGCTCCATGGTTTTGCCCGTGACAGTCCAAGACAAAGAGGAAGGCTACCTGCTCATGAATAACTTCACCGATCCTGAGGCATTTGACCAGTCCGACCTTGCCCGGCTCAAACGTCTGGAAACCCATGCGGAAACCGCCATTGCCAAAGCACGCATCCTCGGTGAGGTGCGCTGCAAGAACGAGGAACTCGTCGTTGCCCAGACCCAATTGATACTCCAAGAGAAGATGGTCTACCTGGGCAACCTGATTGCGGGCATTGCCCATGAAATACAAAACCCCTTGAATTTCGTCAACAACTTCTCCGCGGTTGCCATAGAGCTTGCCGATGAACTCCACGAGTTACTGGAACAGGAAAAAACCGCCATGGACCAAAGCACCTACGGGGAAGTCGTGGCTCTGCTCGGTGACCTGAAGGAAAATTCGGGACTTATTCACGAGCATGGGAAACGGGTTACCCGCATCGTCCACAATATGATGATGCATTCACAAACCGGAACACGTGAGCGACATGCCGTGATAATAAACGACCTGGTGGACCAACAGTATGAACTGGCCTACCATGGCCTGGCCGCACGAGGCGATACCCTTGGTCTCGTCGTCCGCAAAGACTTCGAGCCTCAGATCAACTCCCTCCATATCGTCCCTCAGGACATCGGCCGGGCAATCCTGAATATTTTGAAGAATGCCTTCGACACACTGGCCGAAAAGAAAGAGCTCTTCGGTGATTCCTTCACCCCTCGTATCCACCTTACCACTCGTCTGAGTGACAAGGAAATCCTTATCATTATTCGCGATAATGGTCAGGGCATCCCGGAGGCTGATCGGCAAAAAGTATTTACCCCCTTCTTCACTACCAAACCCACGGGGAATGGGGTTGGTCTCGGTTTATCTATTTGTTTCGATATTATAGTTCAAGGGCACCAAGGTAGTATCTCGGTTACTTCCGAGCAGGGCTCTTTTTCCGAGTTCACTATCGTTCTCCCCAAAGATCAGCATTCAGCCAGATAGGCTCTACTTGAAAATAAGTAATATTTACGTTAAAAAGGTGCCAAATAACCCTTCCCTTTTCACCGGTACAGATGTTAGGTTTTGAATAGGCGCTGTTCATTACGGCTCCTGGTCTTTTTTTCCCCTGTTCCTGACAACCTGGTCCTCTGAACTCAGGTTTCCGAACGGGCCGTGCCCTGGTTTCTCAACATGCTTTTGGACCCGAATAATAATCCGAAGATCCCCTCCAATAGTCGATCTTTATCAAAACCCTATAACCTAAATCGCCCGGGGAATAACAGATGACCACTGTACATCGCTCGGAAACGGACCTGTTACTGGAGAGATGTCGATCTCAAAAGACTCTGGTCCAATCATTCCAAGCACTTGCCAAAGAAAAGAATTTAGGTATCACGTTCATGACCGGGGGGCGTGAGGGTCATTTCGTTAGCTATGGCGATCTTTTTGGAAAAGCATGCCGGTTCCTGGGAGTACTCCAAAAACGCGGTTTCACCCGAGGTGGTAAGTTAGTATTCCAACTGGCGGACGAAGAGAGTTTTCTCACCTGCTTTTGGGCATGCCTGATGGGTGGTATCCTACCTATTCCGGTTACCGTAGGTATCCATGGTGAATTTCGTTTCAAGCTATTCCGGATCCTGGAACAGTTGGAAGATGCCGGCCTGGTCATTACAAGCACCAATTATAAGACATTGAAGCAAAACGCCGGGGAAAAAGATAATTGCGATATTCCGGCACGGGTAAAAGACAAAGTAGTGGTTTACGATGAGGTGAACCTATCGGGACCCGGGGAAATGGAAGAGGTAGATCGGGAAGATACTGCTTTTATCCAATACTCTTCGGGCTCCACGGGTGAACCCAAGGGCATCACACTGACCCACGGCAACCTTTTGTGCAACATTGCCGCCATCATCGAGGGCGCCCAGTTGGAGCGTGACGACAAGACACTGAGTTGGATGCCGTTGACTCATGACATGGGCCTGATCGGCTTCCACCTTGTTCCACTGGTAGCGGGGATCCCCCAATTCCTCATGCCACCTGCCCATTTTTTGCGTAACCCCGTGGGTTGGCTGGGCAAGGCTCATAAATACAGGGCCACCCTGCTCGGTGCTCCCAATTTCGGTTTTCGTCATTTTCTCACCCACTTCAAGCGATATACACAACGCAACTGGGACCTTTCCTGTATCCGGTTGATCATGAATGGCGCCGAACCCATCTCCATCGATCTTTGCGGAGAGTTCATGGACCAATTGGCCATTTTCGGACTCAAGAGAAGCTCTGTTTTTCCCGTTTACGGCATGGCGGAAGCCGGTCTTGCCATCACTTTTCCTCCTGTCGGCGAGCCCCTGACCGCAATAGTTCCCAGAAAACAAAAAAGACTCAACGAGGCGGCAACCAACTTGGAGCACGGCCGAACCCTACGGGAGAACAGCTATGCTGATGTAGGCTTCCCGGTTCGGGATTGCCAGGTTCGTATCTGTAACGACCATGACCTTGAATGCGAGGAAATGGTCATTGGTCATATTCAAATCAAAGGTGGTAATGTTACCGGCGGTTATTATGGGAACCCCAATGCCACCGCACGGGCATTTACCAAAAACGGTTGGCTGCGAACGGGAGATTTGGGCTTTTTTCAAAACGGGCGCCTGGTGATCACGGGTCGAACCAAGGACATCATATTCAAACATGGCGTCAATTATTATTCCCATGACCTGGAACGGGTAAGTGAGGAAGTGGAGGGAATCAGACCTGGCAGAGTGATGTTCTGCGGCATCTTTCAAGGAGAAAAAGAGAACAATAATGTGGTTGTTTTTGTTCAGTATCGGGATAAGCTGGAAAACTTCGTTCCTCTCGTTTTGCGGTTGAAAAAATATATTGGCCGGCAATTGGGCCTGGAGTTGGATGCCGTCATTCCCGTGGCCCGGCTGCCTCGAACTACGAGTGGCAAGCTGAGGCGCCACGTCTTTGAGGAGCAGTTTCGGGAAGGTCGATTCAGTGATTTCCTCGATAAGCTCGAGAAACTCGAGGCCCTGATCGAGCAGACCAGACCCATTATTTCCCCCACTGGCCCCACCCAGGTCCGGCTGGCTGCTTTGTGGAAGGATATCCTACCCTATAGCCAGGTTGGCCTTGACGACAACTTTTTCGAGCTGGGCGGTGATTCTCTAAAGGCCTGTACCCTCATCGGCAAAATCTCCCAAACCTTTCGGACCACCTTGACCCTCAAGGAAGTATTCGAAGCCCAAAATCTGGAGGAGATGGCCTCCCATATCGATAGGGTCAGCATCCACGACCCCACCATCGTTGCTCCGGTGGAAAAACACACCACTTATCCCGCATCCTCCGAACAGAAGCGACTGTTCTTCTTGCAGCAGCTCAACCCAAAGGCAATGGGCTACAACCTCTATATGTGCCTCGAGGTTTTGGGCGTCCTGGATGCCGACCGCCTGGAACGGGCCCTCCATGAACTGATTCGACACCGGGAAATTTTACGGACGGTTTTCGAATCAGATGGGAACGAGGTGGTGCAGCGGATTTTGGATCGACTGGATGTAGAGATTCCCCGTTTAAAGGTGGTCGAAGCGGATCTTGACGAAAAAATGCGGAACCTGATGCGCCCCTTCGATCTTTCCCGCGCACCCCTCTTCAATCTCTACCTGCTCCGCATCGATTCCAAACACCGAATCCTCTTCCTCGAAATCCACCATGCCATTTGTGACGGCACCGCCATCGGTGTGTTTTGGGAGGAACTTTTTTCCCTCTACGGGGGAGGCAAGCTGCCCGACCTGGTGTTGTCCTTTCGGGATTACGCGACCTGGCAAGGTGAGTTCATCAAGAGCGATAAAATCAAGCAGCAGGAACGATATTGGCAGACCCGGTTGGCGGGTGAAATACCACGGCTCGAGTTACACACCGATTTCCCCCGCCCGCCCATCCGCGATGAGAGGGGTAGTCGCTTCGATTTTGAAATCGATGCCTCGTTACAGGCAGATCTGAAATGGCTTGCCCGCCACAATAAAACTACCATTAGTACCGTCCTGCTCAGTATTTTTCATGTAATGTTGACTCATTACTCCGGGCAGGAAGACATTGTGGTGGGTACCGTCATGGCGGGACGAAACCATCACGGCCTGGAAACGCTCCTGGGTATGTTTGCCAAAACTGTGGTCTTGAGAACCAAGATCAAGGGAGAACAGACCTTTCTCGAGCTCTTGGAAGAGATGAAAAACCAGTTCTTCCAAGTTCACGCGAGCCAGGATTATCCCTTTGAACAGATAGTCAACACCGTTGTTCGGGAACGGGGCCTCGGTCGCAATCCCATCTTCGACACCACCTTCATCTTCCAGAACTTCCGCATTCCCGACCTTCGGCTTCCGGATCTCGAGATCCGGGAACGGCCTTTTTTTACCGGGCTCACCAATTACGACCTGACCTTCGAAGCACGGGAAACCGAAACCGTGCTTAACTGTGCTTTCGAATTCGCCACCAGCCTCTTTCGTGTGGATACCATCGAGCGCATGGTCGGCCACTTCCTCATGCTGGTCCGCCAGGCTGCTGCCCGCCCCGAAATTACCATTGGCAACATGTGCATCATTTCCAAGCATGAGGCTCGGCAGATCATCGACGATTTCAATCGAACCGAAACACCCTTCCCCGGTCATAAATCTCTGGCCCGGATTTTCGAGGACTCCGTGGAAAAATACCAGGAGCGGCCCGCACTGCTCTTCGGCGACAGTATGTTGACCTACGATGACATCAACCGGAGGGCCAACCGCCTGGCCCGCTTGCTCCGCAGGGAAGGGGTTCGCCGTGAAACCGTTGTCGGCCTGATGGTTGACCCCTGTTTCGAGATGATCATCGCCATTTTGGCCATTCTCAAGGCCGGTGGTGCCTGGCTTCCCTTGGATCCCGATTATCCCGACAATCGCAAACGACTCATGCTCATGGACGGCAACGTCCACTTACTTCTCATCACCAGCGACCTCCATCCCGTTGACGGGTTCCAGGGCAATGTCCTCGTGATTGATGACGGGACTTGCAGGCATTCCGAGAGTAGCGCCAATCTAGAGGTGGACCTCGCCCCCAGGGACCTGGCCTACATTATCTTCACTTCCGGATCTACCGGTAAACCCAAGCCCGTCGGTGTGGAGAACCGCAGCCTCGTCAACACACTCTTCGCTCATTCCAAAGCCTATCCCGCCCGTGAGAAGGACACCTGGATGTTCAAGCTCACCTTTACCTTCGATGCCTCCATTCTCGATCTCAACCTCTGGTATTTCGAGGGAGCCCGAGTCTTTATCGCCCCAAAAAAAATCGACTTGAATCCCAAGATGTTGACTCGAGCGATTGTCGACCAGAACATCACCCACCTGCTATTCGTGCCCTCCACCCTTCGACTATGGTGTGAAACCCTGGAGCGGGCAGACCTCAACCGTTTGACCCACCTGAAGTACCTCATTTCGGGAGGAGAGCTGCTCTCGGGGAACCTGGCATCCCTTGTCAATAAATTGTTGCCCTACACGGTCCTGGTCAATTCTTACGGTCCTACCGAAACCACCATCGTTGCCTCCTGCGATGAGGTCGTCCTCCTCGATGATCGCACGCGACCTTCCATTGGACGGCCCATCCAAAATGCTCAGATATACATTTTCAACAAGTTTGACCAACTCCAGCCCATTGGCGTTCCCGGTGAGCTCACCATCGGCGGGATAGGCGTGTCCAGGGGTTACCAGCGGGATGAGGCCCTCACCCGAGCCAAATTCATGGAGGATCCCTATCAACCCGGTTACCTACTGTACCGCAGTGGAGACATGGGCTGTTGGTTACCCGACGGTAGAATTGAATTATTGGGGAGAATCGACCAGCAGGTCAAGATCCGGGGATTCCGGATCGAGTTGGGTGAGATCGAAAATCAACTCCGCAAACACCAGGGTGTTCGGGAGGCCCTGGTCTTGGACCTACCCAATGGAAACAACACATTGTGTGCCTATTTCACCGCTCCTCCCGATACGCAGACCGAAACCGAGATATTGCGGGACTACCTGGCCGACAGCTTGCCTGGCTACATGGTACCCACCTACTTCATGCCCATCGACCGCCTTCCCAAAACCCCCTCCGGCAAACTTGACCGCAAAAGCCTGCCCGATCCCCGCCGGTCCGAGGCCATTCGTGTTGC
>JACLAC010010767.1_pt1 | contig 51635 bp, 41 predicted proteins | sample 8027881 | NCBI WGS metagenome assembly JACLAC01 (sample SAMN15725517, study PRJNA655200) | protist metagenome | isolation source: fluorescence activated cell sorting (FACS) single amplified genomes of... | place: Spain: Blaines Bay Microbial Observatory, Mediterranean Sea | collected 2016-01-19 | reverse complement strand
CCAGAATTAGACGCAGCAACATTCGAATGATTGAGATTGAAATGAAAAATGGGATGAAGCGTGTCATCCGTGCAGCGTTGGTAATATGTTGCCTCAGCGTTACAGGCAGTTCGACTTTGGCACAGTCACTGTCTGATAAGCTGAAGTCGGAAACGGCAAAGTCTCTGGTCGACGCTGCCCGTGAACAAGGTAGCGCAGTCCGCGGCGCGGTGCTGTTTCCGCTCCAGAAAATTGGATGTGCAAACTGCCATGCTCCGGGCAACGATCGTCTACTTGGCCCGGATCTCACAAAACTCGGCGAGGACGTTACCGACACACACCTCGTTGAATCATTGCTGCACCCGTCAAAAATCATCCGCAAAGGCTTTGAAACGGTGACCGTTGTGACCAGCGCCGGTCAGACAGTCAGCGGCCGCATGATCGAAGATTCGCCGCAACAACTCGTGTTGCGTGAGACGTCTGACAAACGAGAACTTGTCACAATCCGGAAGTCTGACATCGATCAGGTCGTGCAGAACAAGACGTCCAGTATGCCCGCAAATCTTATCGACCAGTTAAAGGATCGAGGGCAGTTCCTTGATCTGGTTCGTTACCTGACGGAGATCGCTTCGGCAGGCACGGGCCAGGTTAAGCAGAAGCACCCGCAAGGTGGCGGCGTTATCAGCGAAGCACTGCAGGGGCTCGTTCTTCTTAAAGAATTCAATTGCTCGGCATGTCACCGGGACGACACAAACACCGAGTGGCTAGCTGCGAAAGAAGCCCCGAAACTCTCCTGGTCCGCCGGGCGAATCGATCCTCGACACATTGAACAGTTTCTTGCCAGCCCGTACTGGCTCAAGCCAGGCACGACGATGCCCAATCTCATGACTTCCCATTCAGACTTCGATCGAAAAAGAATCGCCACAGAGCTTGCTCACTATATTGTTTCAATAAGCCATCGCTCTTTTGAACATCAGAAGCTTGACATTCAAGCAGCAAAGCGTGGCCGGGAACTGTTTCATACTGTTGGCTGTGTGGCTTGCCACTCGCCGCGGGGCGAAGATGGCAGCGAACTGCGTCCGGACAATTCCGTATGGCTGGGGCGGATCGAGCAGAAATACAACGTCAACGGGCTTGTCGACCTGCTTGCGAATCCACACGTCGTGAGACCGTCCGGTCGCATGCCAGACATGCAGCTCACGCATTGGGAAGCGATCGACATTTCAAACTACCTGCTCAGCCGTAATTTACCAGGTCGAGCCCAGGGCATCCGGACGGTTGACGCTCAATTCAAGCTGAACGTCAGCCTCGCGAAGAAGGGCAAAACGCACTTCAAGCAACTTGGATGTGTGCAGTGTCACGGCGTGAACGAGGCGGACCGAAAACCTCGATCAATCCCGCTAACTGACGTACGGCTCGACAAAGGCTGCCTGTCTACTGAGGTCGGAGCATGGCCTCAATTCGGTATGAACAGAAAGCAACGACATCTCATTCGTACGGCTCTCATAGACCGGCCAGCAAAACTCGATGATCAGCAACAAATTTCGACGATACTCACCGCTTTTCGATGTCTGAACTGTCACCAGCGTAACGAGTTGGGAGGAGTTTCCGCCGAACGCAACCCTCACTTTCAGACAACGAATCCGAACCTCGGCCCTCAAGGGCGAATTCCGCCAACACTGACGGGAGTCGGGACGAAACTAAATCCGACATGGATGCGGCAGGTTCTGGTGAGTGGCCGCTCAATCCGGCCGTATGTGAAGACGCGGATGCCACAATACGGAGCGAAAAACGTCGCCCACCTGGTCGACCTGTTTCAGAAGGTAGATCAACTTCCGAAGATCGAGTTCGCGAAGTTCAAAGATCAGAAAGAGATGCGGAAGGTTGGCGCGGAAATGGCCGGAACCGGCGGTCTGAACTGCATCGTCTGCCACACCTTTCAGTTGAAGCAGGCTGCCAACATGCCCGCCGTCGATCTCACCGAAATGGCAGAACGGCTGCAGAAAAAATGGTTCTATCATTACATGCGTGATCCCCAGAGTCTCAGCCTGAACACGGTCATGCCATCCTTCTGGCCAGGCGGGCGAGCCATGCGGAAGGACATCCTGAACGGAGACACGAACACGCAAGTCGAGGCACTTTGGCAGTACCTTCTGGATGGGCGGCAAGCTCGCACACCGCGAGGTCTGATTCGCGAGCCTCTGGAATTACTCGCGACGGATGAAGCCGTCATGCTGCGTCGCAGCTATCAGGGGATTGGCAAACGAGGCATCGGAGTTGGGTATCCCAGCCTGGTTAACCTGGCTTTCGATGCCGAGCAAATGCGGCTGGCGATGATCTGGAAAGGAAAGTTTGCCGATCCAGGCGGCGTGTGGCGAAGCCAGGGACACGGTCGAGTACGACCATTGGGCAGCGATCTGATTCAATTCGCACCGGGTCCCGATCTGCACGATGCCGCCTCGCCGTGGACAGTTAACGAAGGTCGCCCCCCGCAGCATCAATTCAAAGGGTACTCCCTGGATAAGAAACAACGTCCAAAGTTCAATTACCACTTCGCGGACATTTCCGTCGAAGACTACTCGGTCGACATCCTCGATCCCTCAAAACGTCCGTTCATTCGCCGAACTTTGACGCTGAGGTCGGCGAGCTCGAATCCGAAAGATGTCGTCTTCAAAGCTGCGACCGGCAAGACCATAACACTCGAAGGCAATGACGTTTTTCTGGTCGACAATACACTGCGCATCCGAGTCGACCAGAACAACAAGGCTTCGATTGTTGATCACGTTTCCGGAATGCAACTTCGTATTCCGCTGCAGATTGATGACAAACCATTAACGCTCATTCTTGAATACGTCTGGTAGGAATTCCTGATGCATTTTCGAACGACAGTGCTGATCCTGCTTGCTCTCGCCGGAAATCTGCAGGCCGAGCCTCTTGGTGAATATTGGGGCACGGCTGAGGAAGAGGCAAAGTATTACCGAATCGTCGAAGTTCCGATTCCTGAAGGAATGGCACTTGAGGCGGGCAGTTTCGAGATTCTGCCGGACAATCGTCTGGCCATTGGCACGCGTCGAGGAAACATCTTTCTGGTCGATGGAGCGTTTGACGAAAACCCGCAACCGCAATTCAAACGCTTTGCCAGTGGGCTCGATGAAGTGACTGGCCTGTCGTTCAAAGACGGAGCGTTTTACGTCACCCAGCAAACCGAAGTCAGCCGCATCAGCGATACAGACTTCGACGGTCGAGCCGATCGATTTGAAACGCTCAGCGACGAGTGGGGATTTCGGCACTACCACGAATTCGCGTTCGGCTCGAAGCTCGACAAGGACGGCAACACATGGGTCGCGCTTTGCCTGTCGGAATCTTACCGCTCCAAAGTTCCCTTCCGTGGCTGGTGCGTGAAGGTCACGCCAGACGGCAAAACAATTCCTATCTGCAGTGGCATCCGCAGTCCGTGCGGCATTGGCCCCAACGAACACGGAGTGATGTTTTACGCCGAGAGCCAGGGCCCATGGAACGGATCGTGCTCGCTGAAAGTTCTACAGCCCGGCGGATTCATGGGGCATCCAGTCAGCTTCAACTGGTATCCACTGGCGAAGCAACTCGGCCCGGCACCGGTCGTACCCAATACGCAGTCCCGGATTGAAGCCGAACGCAAGCGTGTGAAGGAACTCGTCCCTTACGCCGTCGTGTTTCCCTATAAAAAGATGGGCCGATCGATCTCCGGCTTCATGGTCGATCGGACAGACGGAAAGTTTGGGCCATTCGAGGACCAGATCTTTATCGGCGACTTCAGTCTCAGCGTGGTCATGCGAGCGACCACGGAAAAGGTCAACGGAGTGTGGCAGGGAGCGTGCTATCCATTTCGCGAAGGACTGGCCACGGGACTGCTCGCGTGCCAGTTCACTCCGCAAGGCGATCTGATTGTCGGTGGAACAAACCGAGGATGGCCAGTGCGAGGCCCACGACCGTACGCATTGCAACGCCTCGACTGGACCGGCAAGGTTCCGTTTGAAATCAAAGAAATCAACGCTCGGCCAAACGGGTTTTCCATGACCTTCACAAAGCCGGTTGATCGCAAGATCGCGTCACGACCGAAGTCGTACTCGCTAACTACGTATACCCACATTTACCAGCAGGGTTATGGCAGCCCGGAAGTCGATCACACGACTCCGCAAGTGACCGCGGCAGTCGTATCTTCCGACGGGCTTCGAGTAGACTTACGCGTCAACGGACTGACTCAGGGGCACGTCCATGACTTTGACCTTCAACACGTACGGTCGGCCGAATCCAGACCACTGGTCCACGCTAATGCCTATTACACGTTGAACGAAATCCCGAACAAATAATAATAGTTCCGCACCATTCAAACGCCTCCAGAGATCGACACCATGAATCATTCAGAATCGACACGCCGCCAGTTCATCGCCCAATCCGCACTCGCAGCCTCAGCTTTATGTCTCGGCAAAAGTTCTCAGGCGGCAGATAAAAAGAAACCACTGTTTGAGATTTCGCTGGCTCAGTGGACGATCAATCGAGAGCTGAGGTCCGGAAAAATCGACAATCTTGACTTTGCAAAAGTGGCTCATGATCACGGAATCTTCGCACTGGAATACGTAAATCAGTTCTTTATGAAAAAAGCCACCGACGAAAAGTATCTCGCAGAGATGAAAACACGGGCCGCAGATCATGGCGTCAAAAGCTTGATCATTATGTGTGATCGCGAAGGAAATATTGGCAACCCCGACACGTCGAAACGGCAACAGACGGTCGACAATCATCGAAAGTGGATCGACGCGGCAAAGTTCCTCGGCTGCCATTCCATCCGAGTCAACGCCGCCAGCGCAGGCACATGGGACGAGCAGGTCAAACTGGCTGCTGATGGGCTGGCTAAATTGACCGAATTCGGCGCCGAACAGGACATCAACGTGATCGTCGAAAACCACGGCGGGCTCTCGAGTAACGCAGACTGGCTGGCCGAAGTCATTCAGGCAGTGAATCACGACCGGTGCGGTACGCTGCCCGACTTTGGAAACTTCAGAATCAAAAACGGCGAGTCGTACGACTCTTATCGAGGCATCCGGAAGCTGATGCAATGGGCAAAAGGAGTCTCGGTGAAAGACGTTGTGTGGGACGATAAGGCGAAACAGTCGCCACTCGATTACGACCGGATGTTGAAGATCGTCCTCGACACCGGGTTCAACGGCTACTGCGGAATCGAACACGGAGGCTTCGAAGGCCTGAACGCTTCCCGCAAAGCCCTCGAAGATGCTCGCGACCGACTGGCGTAAGCTGAGCACAGACCGAAGGCGATATGAGTTTTCAATCGACAGGAAAGTTCGACCTGGTTATTTGCGACATCGACGGGTGCCTGTCGCCAGAGTCTCACGCACCGATCAACGAATCGGCGTTATCAAATATCGCCGAGTACAACCGGAAAGCCGTTGCGTTGAACGACCGGCCGCTCGTAACGCTATGCAGCGGTCGGCCGGTCTCGTTTGTCGAGGCAATGTGCCGCTTCATCCACAACACGAAAATCCCATGCATCGGTGAAAACGGAGTCTGGCTCTACGATCCCGGATCAAACATGTTCGAGATGGACCCAGAAATTACCACTGAGCATCTTGAAGCGGTACACAAGGCATCAAAGTTTCTTCGCAAGAAGTATCACGCCAGGGGTGTCACAGAGCAGCCTGGTAAGTCTGCGGCGGTAACGCTCTACCATCCCGACACCGAATATCTGCAATCAATTCTGCCAGTGGTCCAGGACGAATTGCTGGACCAAGGCTGGCCATTCCGGGTATCGATGACCTGGTTCTACATCAACTGTGATCTTCAACACGTCAACAAAGCAACAGGCATCGCCCGCTTATTCGCTCAAACGGACATCGACCCCTCAAGAACAGCAGCAATTGGCGACACGCTGGCCGACAAATTCATGGCCGACAGCGTGAACTTCTTTGCCTGCCCGGCAAACGCCGATCCCGAAATCCAGACGTCGGCGCACTACGTCTCGCCGTACGAAGAGATCGAAGGTGTTCTCGACATCCTCCAGCATCTCGGCGGCGAACAAATCAGCTGGTAGATTTTTCCAGACTGCGAGACGCACTCCTCAGCGTACAGACTTTGTTCCGTGACTCTGCACCTTGCATGAAAACGCCAACTCACTCCTTGGTGTCCTGACCTGGATAAGGCCTTAGACCAAGAAGCATCTCCGCTCGTTCAGTGAGTGGTTTAGCAGCAAGGTTTTTGTCAGTGTACTCAGCAAGGTTGCTCTCAACGCGGGCATAGACAGATTGGCGGTCCTGCCCGGTGTCGACCTCGGCGCACAGTTCTTTGCTCTTGAAGAATTCGACAATCGGTAGCGTCTCAGTCTTGAACGTGTCGAACCTCAGTTTGATGCTCTCGATATTGTCGTCACTTCTACCCGTGTACTTCGCTCGGCCCAGGATGCGTTTTTCGAGAACTTCGAAGGGACACTCGAAGTACAACATCTTCGGGAGCTCTTCCCGGCCGAAGACCTCGTACCACCCTTCCAGGTTATCCATTGAACGGGGAAAGCCATCCAGCAGAAAGTTGTTTCGGCCGGTTGTCCTGGTGACGGTTTCCATTGCGTTCTTCAGCAACGTTACAACGACCTCGTTGGGAACCAACTTCCCCGCCTTAATGTATTCGTCGATCGTGGCAGCGGCAGAACCACCAGCCTCACGCTCCGCTCGGAGCAGATCGCCTGTCGACAAGTGAGTCCAACCCAGTTGCGACTCCGCAAGTTCGCACATCGTTCCCTTACCTGCACCGGGGCCGCCAAGAACGAAGACCACGTTCGGTTTGGGACAAGGCTGCCGCGGGTCGAAGTGGTGAATCACCACCTGGGGAGCGGGAGCGACGCCCTTCTTGTAAACGTGCCACGCTTTATCAGTCGGTGGCATTTCATCGTCACAGGTCATGTCGTAAGCAAGATGGCCATCGAGTCGACAGATCCGCCACGATTTGTAGCTGTTGGAATACGATAGTGCAGGACTCCTGGCACTTTTGCCATCAGCACGATCCCACGCCATCCTGCCGTTCCAGTAGCCGAGACTCGACACCATCCCCGATTCCGATTCGGCCGGAGGCGCGGTGGACGGAATAAAGAGGCCATCGACCTCGGGAAGCCCCGCTCCGAAAACTTTAACGAACAACGTGTTAGGTTTCAGGTCGTTTGATTCGCCCATGATCTCGTTTGCTAATCTACCAATTAAAAAATAACAGTGCAGAAGTTTGCCAAACGCGTTCTCGTACCGGCAAAGATGCCCAAAGAGAAGGCGTGATCAACAAGTCACCAAATTTAAAATTTCAGCGACTCGTGAGAAGTTCTCCTGGGATGATTATCTCTGCCGCATATAATCTGACATAGCATGTTGTCAGCTATTGCCTTATTCGCCACGACACATGTCCAGTTTCCACGTCTGCGCGCACAGCGTTCTCTATTTTCTCTCTGGAGTGGAGCGATCGATCCGGGATACAAAGTTTATGAGAGACGACTCTTCCGAGAACTTTTTCAATCAGGACGACTTCAAACGCTGGGCAATGCGAGAATCCCTGCATCAGTATAACGACTTTTACTTCACTTCTGAAATTCAGACTCCCTCGCGTCTGCCGAATAAATTCTCGTCACTCATCGCCAGTATTTTCGAATTCCTGCTTCGTCTCAGACAGCGCTTGCGGGCGTTGCTGCATGTCTCGTGGAATGGGCCGAGAAGCCTCCCGGGCACTTCGAGCAGACTAAGCAGTTGCCAAGCGTTGGCCGGAGCAGAAACAGAATACGTTTGACGGTGATTATCAGGGGATACTGGCGGCAATCCGATTCAATGCGAAAGTTGCCGTATTCGACAATGGTTACATTGAAATGGTTTCGATTCCAAACTGATTGTGAGAAACGACGCTGGCATTCAAACTGCCATATGAATCACACAAACGGGTGCGGAAAAATCCAGGATGCCCTGGTTCTGGAAGAAAGATGACTGATCGCCAACTATAAATCGTGCCGGCATTTCCGTTTCTTCAGCCGGGCGGGCATCAGTCGGTCCATCGCTGGCTAACATGCCATTTGCTTTGCCACCTCAACATGAAGGTCTTACCGACCTGCCAGTAGATGTCGACATGTTCTGCCAGCAATCGTGCTGACTGCTCGCAACGGCGAGATTGCCCCAGATAAGTCGCTAACCTCGAACGAGCCAGCGATCGCAGATATCCTGGTCTTTCATGTGAAGTCCGAGTTTACAAATTACTGCGACAACGTCGGCATGGATGATTGAGTGACGAGTTTCGCAATCAAGGAATCGACGGTTCGCAGTCGCATCAGCATTGGTTAATCAAGGATTCATACCATCGCGGCACGAGTCCAGATGAAAATTCTAAGGATGGTGCGATCCATGAAAACCGACTGCCGATTCTGGGCTGATGAAAAAGCACGTCTAGAAACCCGTGAATCGGTGTAATTGCTTTCAGGAATTTACGGTCTTCAACGAGTCTATTATGGAAAGTCACAAGATGTTTCTGCGAACAATCCTGGTTTTTCTCTCCGTGGGAAGCATCCCTCTGGAAGCAAACGATGACGGTCGAATCATTTTTTCATTCGAAAAATCTGAAGACATTAAACAGTGGCAAGCAGTGAATGATGGTGTCATGGGCGGACGGTCTGACGGCCGGTTCATGATCACCGCAGACAATAAAATGCAGTTCTTCGGCAATCTGTCGTTGGAAAATAATGGTGGCTTTGCATCGATTCGATCCCGTTCATCTGACCTGAAACTGAAAACGGGAGATGCGTTGATCGCTCGAGTCCGAGGCGATGGACGGAAGTACAACTTCAACTTGTACGTTCCCCGACGAATGACCGCATTCTCTTACCGTGCCAACTTCCAAACTAAAAAGGATAAATGGATCGAAGTCGAGTTACCCGTCGAAAAGTTTGCAGCCACCTGGTTTGGACGGGTCCTCAAGAATCAGCCACTCGATCCAAATAAGGTCAGCGGATTGGGCATCCTGCTTGGTGACAAAAAAGCTGGACCATTCAAGCTGGAAGTAGATTGGATCAAAGTGAAGTCCAACAATTAATTACCCTGACATCAGAAAACGAAATCCGACCTTCGTCAGTGAGCATCACTGGCGGTACTCGCTCATCCATGCATGAGCGTTCAGCAGGAGACAAGGCAATGAAGCCAATCATTGGCAGTTAGTATCGCCTGAAGACCCGTGCCTGAATTCGCCAGTCTCGAATTTGGAAACAATTCTCAAACTTGCCAGAACACCGGAACATTTGATTGTTTCAAAGCTTTCTGAAACAACACTACACAGTCGGCTCTGAAAGGCTCACCAGCGGTGCTTTGGAGCGTCCAATTTCCAATTACGATTTGTAGTCTTTTCGCTGAGTGTGCGCTTATCGGTCAATGATGTTGACGTTTCTTTCATGATGCCCCAGCAGCACGCCAGGTCGTTGCTCATCATGCAGTACCATTTTCGATTGATCATCGATGCACAATACGATCGAACGTTCGGCTGTGACTTCTGCCTTCGCATCGAGTGAGTCAACCAGAACAACGCCTGTGAATCGGATGTCTTAGTTCTCCGGATCAGCAACTGCCGCCCCACGGTTAAGCCGATAAGTGATAGCGATTCCGTAACCGGCCCGAAGATACGTGTCAAATTTTCATGAACGCTGATTCATCATTACAGCCATCGAGGTCAATCCCGAGAGTCAGCGCGGACAGACGCACTGCCCTTTCTTTTCCGTAAGTGATCTGACCTTCATCATCCACGCGTTCTCTAAATGTCCGTCGTTACTTTGGCTGCTGACGATCGTTTGGCGGAGATCTGGATGACCCGAATTGCCTTTGTCTGAGTCGTCAGAGAAAAGTTATGATTCTGGCGGGGGGAGGGCCACGGAGTTCTCAGTAACCAGTAAGCTGAACCAGTGATCACGGGCATTCAATCGATGATGTAGAAGTCACTGACCACTATGTGAAATCGGCTTACATAACTGACCGTTGAATTTCGACAACCCTCTGACCTGGTTGCAGTTGCGGCGACAGAACTGAAACAGAAGAAGGCCGTCGGAGCGGGCTCCGACGACCTTCTTTAATTTAAGTCCCCCCGGGATGCGGCGGACTCACAGGAAGTAACGGCTCACACCGTCAACAGTTCGACTGATCACTTCGAGGCAGGCGCTGCAGAATCCGATGCAGTGTTTGTGCAAAGTGGTGCAGTTAACGCTGATCTCACCCGGATCATCGATGCCTGGCCAACTCTATCGGCAGACGTGAAGATCGAATTCGTTTGACTGGTTGAGAATTCGGGATTGTCCCCCGCGACGAACTGACATAAGTCCTCTTAGAGATACTGAAGGCAGCCATCGTCAAACGCAGACAGACCAGGGAAAGGGGGGCGGGGATTCTCCGGAAATCTCGCACCAGAACCTCACAAGTAGTTGCGCATGTTTCACGGAAGTTCTGAAACCGTTGAAAGGATCGACTCAGGGGAATTCGTGGACCGCTACCAGGAAAAGGCGGACGACCACCGTTGGCACAGCAGACGCCACGGAAACGAATCACTCAATCGAAATCCACCACGGACTTTGTTGCCGACCTGTCTTCGATGACATTCGATCGACTGCAAACTCTATGCGGATCGTGGCGGCCACTCGCAGAACAGGACTCCGTGCTGGTGTCTCTCATGTGGCAGGCGATCGAGCGGCATCGAAAGCTGCCTGCCGCGATTCATGGCCTTTCCGCCGAAGAACTGATCGGCGGCAGCAACTCCAGCCTGTTGATCCGGATCGATGCGATTGAAAAGCAGATCGCATCACTGGCTGGAAAGTTTGGCATGACACCAGCGGATCGCGTTCGGATGGGCGACGAGCACAAACCGACCTGCAGGCAGTCCGAAGAAATGGTGGTTTGTTGGAATGGGGTTCGACGGCAGGCAGGCCTCGGATAACAACTTTCTGGATCTTTGTTATGATGGCATGGTCCTTATATGAAAAAAATCATCCCGACCGGCCGATGATGCCGCAAAAAGACAAACTTCTCTTCACTCCCGGTCCTCTCACGACTAGCTGTGCCGTCAAAAAAGCGATGTTGCGCGACGTGGGATCGCGGGATGACGAGTTTGTAAATGTCGTTCGCGAGATCCGGCAACATGTGCTCGGAGTTGCCGGCGTCAGTCAAGCGGACGGCTATGAGGCAATTCTGATCCAGGGCAGCGGAACGTTCGGCATCGAAGCGGTTGTTTCGTCAGTTATTCCACGCGACGGAAAGCTGCTGATCGTCATCAACGGCTCGTATGGCAAACGCATCCGGGACATGGCCCAGCGACATGGAATCCAAACGGTCACGATCGAGGTGACGGAGAAGACTCCGTCTGATCCCCAACACGTGCGTCGGATCCTGACCGATGACATCGGGATTACTCACGTCGCCGTGGTGCATTGCGAAACGTCGTCCGACATTCTCAATCCCGTGCACGAGATCGGAGCTGTCGTCAACGAGTTTCAACGAACATTCATCGTGGATGCGATGAGCAGTTTTGGCGGCATTCCATTGAACGTAGCCGAGGCCGGGATCGATTTCCTGGTTTCGTCGGCCAATAAGTGCATTGAAGGTGTGCCGGGGTTCTCGTTTGTTGTTGCCGATCGAGCGCAACTTCTGGCCAGCGGTCGAGCCGCGCGTACTGTCAGTCTCGATTTACTTGCGCAATGGCAGGGCCTCGAAGAATCCGGACAATTTCGTTTTACTCCGCCGACGCAGACGATTCTCGCGTTTCGCCAGGCATTGCGCGAGTTGGATGATGAAGGCGGCGTCCCCGGCAGGGCAAACCGGTACGCGGCCAATCACGCGGCGCTGCTGTGTGGTATGCGACGGCAGGGCTTTCGCGAATACGTTCCCGCCGATTTGCAAAGCCACATCATCACGAGCTTTCTGTTTCCGGATGATCCGAACTTTGAGTTCAAATCGTTCTATCAGCGGCTGTCGGACAAAGGCATGGTGATCTATCCCGGCAAACTGACCGAGGTGGATTGTTTCCGAATCGGCAACATCGGCAGGATATTTGAGAGCGACATCGAGTCGCTGTTAACAGCGATTAAAACAACACTATTGGAGATGAATGTGACAATTCCCGATCAAGATTCCGCCGTTCAGGCTGAGACATCGGACACCGTCGAATACGAAGATTACAACAACACGTCCGGAAATTATGACAACACGCGAGTCCCGATTGGCGTGCCGATCGTTCTCGATTATCTGGCATCCACGCCGACCGCCTTGAGCGAGCAGACGGTTCTGGATGCTGGCTGTGGGACAGGCAGTTGTCTGGCCGAGCTTCGCGGTCGGATTGGCAGGTTACATGGCCGGGAGTTGAACGCGGGCATGCAGCAAGTCGCCAGCGAACGATTCGCTGACGACCCCAACGTGCAGATCGAACAGGGTAGCATTACGGAATTGCCGTTTGCTGATGAAACATTCGATGGAATCGTCTGCAATCAGGTTCTCCACCATCTCGATCAGGGAGAAAACGACGATGCCGACTCCGCAGGTTTCCCCAACGTTCAAAGCTTCTTCCGCGAAGCATTTCGAGTGTTGCGGCCTAACGGCGTCCTCGTGATCAACACCAGTGGTCACAAACAGCATCGCAACGGATTCTGGTGGGCCGCCCTGATACCTGGAGTCATCGATCGGATGGTGCCACGTTTTCCGTCGATTGATCGGTTCGAGAGTATTTCCCAACAGACGGGTTTTGTCGACTTTGAAACTAAGGTCCCCGTCGATGAAGTGCTACAGGGCGAGCAGTATCTGAACCCGGAAGGACCGTTGAGTGCAGCTTGGCGAGCAGGAGATTCCTCATGGTCGCTGGCCACTGAGGAAGAGCTTGCACAAGCCCTCGACACCGTGACATCCAAGCTCAAAGAAGGCAGCATGGCCGCGTTCCTGGAAGAACGCGAACAGCTCCGTGCAAAGATTGGGCAGACAACTTTTGTCGTTGCCCGCAAACCATAAACAACCAAGCATCCTTACCGAATTCCGAAGGAGATTATGAACACAGTCTATATCGCGATGAGCGCCGATCTTGTCACGCCAAGTCACGTGCAGCTCATCAAGGAAGCCTGGAAGCTGGGCGAGGTGGTCATCGGCCTGCTGACCGACAATGCAGTCGCTGGCTTCCAGCGACTGCCATACATGCCAGACGAGCAGCGTAAGTCATGGAGAACATTGTCGGCGTCAAAGAGGTAGTACCTCAGGAGACGCTGGACCACGTGCCGAACCTGCTGACGATCAAGCCCGACTATGTGTTCCACCGCGACGACTGGAACACCGGCGTGCTGCGAGGGACCCGCCGGCGCGTCATCGATACGCTTCAGCAATGGGGTGGCGAGCTTGTTGAGCCAGACCCCATGCCCGGCATTACGTCTACGTCGCTGAAACAAGCCATCCGGGAAGTCGGCACCACGCCGCAGATGCGATTGGGAATGCTGAAGCGACTGCTGGAAGTCAAACCGTTGATTCGCGTTCTCGAAGCGCACAGCGGCCTGACGGGACTGATCGCCGAGACCGTATCCACCGAAGGTGACAACAGCGTTCGGGAATTCGACGGGATCTGGTTGAGTAGCCTCACGGACTCAGCCCTTAAGGCCAAGCCAGACATCGAATACGTGGATCGCATGACATCCATCAGCGATATTCTTGAGACCACGACCAAGCCCATTATCTTTGACGGCGATACCGGCGGCATCACAGAGCATTTCGTGTTTATGGTCCGCACTCTGGAGCGTCTGGGTGTTTCGGCCGTGATCATCGAAGATAAGAAAGGGCTGAAGAGAAACTCGTTGTTTGGTACCGACGCATCGCAGGTACAGGACGACGTCGAGGACTTCTCCAACAAGATCACCTGCGGGAAGAACGCGCAGGTGACCGACGACTTTATGATCATCGCCCGCATCGAAAGTCTGATTCTCAAGGCCGGCATGGACGACGCGCTGACCCGCGCCCAAGCCTACATCGCTGCCGGCGCGAACGGCATTATGATCCACAGCAAAGAGTCAAACGCCGACGAGATAATGACCTTCTGCAGAGAATACGCAAAGTTCGATGATCGCGTACCGCTGGTGGCGGTGCCGTCGACGTATTCCCGCGTAACAGAGGATGAACTGTCCGAGGCCGGTGTCAGCATCGTGATCTACGCCAACCAATTGCTGCGCAGCGCGTACCCGGCGATGGTCCAGACCGCCAAAAGTATTCTGCAGCACGGCCGAGCGGCCGAGGCGGAGGAACATTGCTTGCCCATCAAGGAAATCATCAGCCTGATTCCGGAAAGGACGTAAGCTCAGCATGATTCACTGTCAGGACTTTGTCGATTGGCTTGTGGCGCTCGGTGTGGATTTCTACGCGGGCGTGCCAGATTCGCTGCTCAAACCGGTTTGCTTCTACCTGGCAGACCATGCCGGCGACAAACACGTTGTCGCAGCGAATGAAGGAGGGGCGGTGGCCCTGGCGTGCGGATACCACCTGGCCACGGGGAAAGTACCGCTTGTTTACTTGCAGAACTCCGGTCAGGGCAACACGATCAATCCGCTGCTTTCGCTGGCCGACCGAGACGTCTACAGCATTCCACTGATGCTGCTGATCGGCTGGCGGGGCGAGCCCGGCACGAAAGACGAACCGCAGCACGTCAAGCAAGGCAAGGTCACCGTCAGTTTGCTGGAAGCGATGGACATTCCACATCGCGTCCTGCCACCAGAGCCCGAAGCGGCCCGGCGCTGCGTCGATGAGTTGCTGGCGATCGCGGCGACAGAGAGCCGACCGGTCGCCTTGCTGGTCCGCAAGGATACGTTCCAGCCTTACAAGCCGACTGGTCAGGCCGCGAGTGACTTCGAGATGACTCGCGAACAGGCCATCGAGACCGTCGTTGCGGCCCTGGGCGAGACCGATGCAATTGTTTCCACGACGGGAAAACCCTCGCGTGAACTTTACGAATGCCGCGATCGCGCCGGCCAGGGCCACCAGCGGGAATTTCTGACGGTCGGCTCGATGGGGCACGCCTCGCAAATCGCCATGGGCATCGCCCTGGCCCGACCGGATCGCCAGATATTCTGCCTGGACGGCGACGGTGCCATGCTGATGCACATGGGCGGTGCTGCGATTGTCGGCGCGGCTGGCGTCGCGAATTTCAAGCATGTCATCCTGAACAACGGCGTACACGATTCCGTTGGCGGCATGGCCACCGCGGGCCTGCAGGTCTCATTCACGGAAATCGTCAAGGCCTGCGGCTACACGGAAGCCTGGCGCGTTGAGCGACATGAGGACCTGCCTGAGAAGGTCGCGCAGCTTCGTTCTGCACCGGGACCGGCCATGCTGGAGATCATGGTTCAGAAGGGCGCACGCGCCGACCTGGGCCGACCGAAGACGTCACCGGTCGAAAACAAAGAGGCCTTCATCGAATTCCTGCGTCACTGACGCCGCGATGGTCTGATGTACGAATATCAGTAGCAACAGACGACGAGGCCGGCGAAGCCAAAACGCTCGACGTTCTGGAACTGGCGAAGGAACGAGCTCTGCTGCTTTGAAATGGTGGCCTGTCAAGCAACACTCTGCGCACGCAAAGCATGTTTGTGCTGGTCGATCTTCCTATATTTCCTCGCCGATCAGCGCTTTCGACGCCCAGATCAATCAACCATTGATTGCGGATCAAGCCACCGATGTGCATCACGAAAGCCGATGCGGATTTCGTCGTCGACTGTCTCGACGAAGTGCTGTCGATCGTGGGGAAACAGAGCGGCGGAGAATAAGCCCGAATGATTATGACGTACGTTGTCATCATCGCCTACTTGGCGATCCTGCTGCTGATCGGCGTGGTCGCGTCGCGGCGGATTCACAACATGGCCGATTACTACGTCGGTGGTAAGCGACTGGGTTACTGGGTCGCCGCTTTTTCCGCTCGGGCCAGCGGTGAATCCGCATGGCTGTATCTGGGACTGACCGGTCTGGGCGCGATGGTCGGAATGCGCGGCATGTGGGTCGTGGTCGGAGAATGTCTGGGAGTCGGAATCGCGTGGTTCTTCATGGCGACTCCATTTAAGCGTGCAACTGACAAATTCGGCTCAATTACCATCCCGGATTACCTGGTGAGTCGCTTCACCACTCCCGGCAAGTCCGAACGGCCGGCACGTGTCCTGCGTCTGGCCTCGGCGATCGCGCTGTCGCTGTTTGTCACTATCTACGTCAGTGCTCAGATCGACGCGACGGGCACGGCGTTCGAAAACTTCCTCGGCTGGAACTACTTTGCCGGAGCGATCTTCGGATTTCTGATCGTAGTCGTTTACACGATGTCGGGCGGCTTTGTGGCGGTGGCCTGGTCGGACCTGTTTCAGGGACTGTTGATGCTGGCCGGACTGCTCGCGCTGCCTGTTGCTGCATGTATCAGCATGAGTGACAGCCCGGGTGTCTGGGGCCGTCTCGAGTCGATGCAGACAGGTCTCACGAGTTTGTGGGGTCCGGGTGGCCCCAGCCTCGAAAACGTTTTCATCATTGTGGGATACATATCGATTGGGCTGGGATTCCTCGGATCGCCTCAAGTGTTTGTACGCCTTATTTCAATTCGCGATGAACAGGAGATTCGCAAAGGTCGCTGGGTGGCGATCGTATTCACGCTGTTGACCGATACCGGCGCCATTCTTGCGGGTCTACTCGGCCGGTATCTGATTGCTCCTGACGGTGACGCGTCGACGCTGTTCGACAGCGGAGCGCTATTGGGACCTGGAGGACAGAACATCCTGCCGCTGACTGTGGAGTACCTGTTTCCCCCGATGGTAGTCGGGCTGTTCATCGCGGCCGTTCTGGGAGCAACGATGTCGACGATCGACTCGCTGCTGGTCGTTGCGTCAAGTGCCGTGACGCGCGACGTCTATCAGCAGAGCTTCTACCCTGACAGTGACGCGAAAAAACTCACTCGGATGTCCCGCTGGGTCACTCTGGGACTGGCCCTCGTTTCGCTGGCGGTCGCTCTGACTGTAGGCTGGGCTGTTCCGGGTCGCACCATATTCTGGTTCGCCGTCTTCGGCTGGTCCGGTATCGCCGCGACATTCTGCCCGGTGATTATTCTGTCTCTCCTGTGGCAGCGCTACAACGTCTATGGCGCGCTGACATCAATGCTGACCGGATTCCTGTGCGTGCCTCTGTTCAAGTTCGGTGTCCCGCTGATTCCGCACTAGGGACCCCTGGTGTCGAAGATCGAAGAGATGGCTCCGTCCTTCCTGCTGGCAATGGTGACGGGCGTCGTCGCCACTCTTGTGACGACCGCAAGGGCCGAGCGAGTTGACCCGTAGAGTAAAAAACCTTAGCCGATCTCCAGAACGCACTTCGAAGACTCTTTGGATGCAGGTCCAGCCTGGCGATTCTACACGGAAGCCTGGCGAGCGGCTTGAAAATCGGGCCGACACGGTACCCCACCTTCGCACCGCGAATGGACCGATCATGCTGGTAATCACGGTTCAGAACGACGTGCAAGCCAACTGACACACTCGCCGGCGCGCTGCAGAATCCGGTGCACAATGCTGCCGCAAGTGGCCGTGACGAGCCGTACGCCGCTCAACCGATAGTCAGAATACAGCCAGAAACGAAGCCTTGCGGCCCCGTACTGAACAAAAGGTACCCCCGGGAGGATTCGAACCTCCAACCTTCGGCTTCGGAAGCCGACGATCTATCCAGTTGATCTACGGGGGCGAGTTGAATGTCTAACAGGATGCCGTTTCCGTCCCGTCAGGAACTGTTTCGGAAGATTGACACTCGAAGTTCGCCAGAATCCACTCTGGCGAATAGATTCCTTGAGTGTATTAAGCTCCGCCCAGGTCAGCAATCATGGAAACTCGCTGGCATGTTTCACTCCTAAGCCTTGCGTGAATCCAGTTGTCCCCCAGGTGTCAGCGTCGAGTGATCGCTTTCGCATCGACAATCCTGTCCGGTCAATTATCGCCATGTCGTTTCAGCTTCGCAGGTGCCGACAAGGAATTCACCATAGGAACCTGATATTGCGGTTCCAGAACACCTCGTCCGACGGTTTTCTGATGATCAGTTGCTGAAATTTGCCTGCTGCTCACTGAGCTTGCTCGGCCAGGGCAGAGCAAAGCGGCAAAGATAAGAATTATCGACAGTCCCGCTCGCCGGGAACACCTGCTCGACCGCCTGTTTACTCTGTGTAAACCACCAGCCACCGACTACGTTGTCCACAGAGACCTTAAATATTCCAGGGCACTTGATTGTCAAAGCCTGCGACACGAAAGGCGCAAAAGACGCCCGACTCCCGGAAATCATCGACTGGGGCGACCTTCACGCGGGCGATCCTTCGGCAGACCCATCGCATGCGTGGTCGCTCTTCAACGTAGCAGGACATCAAAAACTACTGGAATATTACGACAAACCAGGAATGGAATCGCTGGTTCCAGTCAGGGTTCGTGCGATCACCCATTCTTCCGTTTGCGTCATGTTATGGCTGGAAAGCCAACGTTGCTGATCTCGCGCAGGAACCAGCAGAGATGCAATGCATCTGGCTGGTCAAAGATTACTAGTTTATGCGTTTTCTGAACTCCTCAGGCAAGCCAGAGACGTCACCTGCTTTCCCAATCGTGAGAAATACGGTCTGGAAGTGCCCACGCTGTACGATTTCAAAACCCGATTGCTTGAACGGCTGAAAGGCATTTGTCATAGTTCCCGCCCTTCACTGGAAGCTATTCGGGGCGGCATTGGAATGTTTAGCCTTCTGATCGCTGATCAGATACCGATCTGCTGACAGAGTTGTGCTTTTCAGCAGTTCGTTTGAGCGTTCGAATCCTCGATCGCTCGGAATGTCGAGACCACATAAGGACGGGCGATGAGTCTCATCCTGGCGGCAGAGGTTTTTGAAAGCCTCACCGATATAATCACTTGGGACACCACCGGAGAAAGCACGTGCGATTGCGCGGTCGCAATCGCTGCGGTGATCCACGTGGCTCTGATCGGTGCGTTTTTCGGATTGCCTGCTGGAATCTTCATCTGGGCAGAGCGAAAAGTCTCCGCCCGAATTCAGGACCGTCTTGGACCAACACGCGTCGGCGGCCGCTTCGGCTGGCTGCAAGCAGCCGCTGATGGAGCCAAGCTCGTTCAGAAAGAAGACCTCTGTCCGAAAGATGCGGACAAGCCTCTATTTCGAATCGCCCCTTACGTTGTCGTAATCGCATCCTTTGCAGCGTTTATGTTCCTGCCGTTTACTGATGGCTGGTCAGCAGTTTCGCTCGACGTGGGCCTGTTCGCGCTCTTCGCAATGCTCTCACTTGAGGTCATCGGCGTCATCCTTGCTGGATACGCGAGTGGTTCCAAGTGGGCACTCTTTGGCGGGATGCGGGAAGCAGCTCAGATGGTGAGCTACGAAATCCCCATGTCGATCTGTGCTCTGATCCCGATCGTCATGGCTGGCACGCTGAACCTCAACGAAGTGATTCACTATCAATCAGCAGGCTGGGTAAACGGTCTTCCTCCGTTTCTGCACTGGAATGTCTTCCATCCAGTCGCTGGCCCAGCCTTCATCGTTTACTTCGTCTGCGCGACAGCCAGTTGTAAGCGTGCACCGTTCGACCTTGCAGAAGCAGAGAGCGAACTGGTTGCCGGCTTCCTGACTGAATACAGCGGGATGCGATGGTCGTTCTTCTTCCTTGCAGAATACGCCAGCATGTTTCTGGTGAGTGCTGTCGCCGCGATCCTCTTCCTTGGTGGCTGGGACGATGGCTTCGGTATCGTGCGAGCACTCAAAGGTAACTCAACCAACGTTCTCGACCCGGGTGTCATTGCAGGCAACCTGCTTGGTGCCGGAGTGTTGATGCTCAAGGCTTCCAAACTCGTCCTGATTCAGATTTGGGTTCGTTGGACTTTACCTCGACTTCGAATTGACCAGGTGATGACAACCTGCCTTAAGTACCTGCTGCCAATGTCTTGTGCACTTTTTCTTGCGGCGGTCGTCTACCCGATGGCACTTGTTCTGGGAACTGGCCGTCCTCAAATACTCCCGCTTTCCAACGACGTGCCAGCTGAGGCTGAAGTGTCGACCAGCAGCGAAGTCGAAGTCGAACGTGCGGCTGCCGATGGCGAGGTGACCTAGTGACCATCGATCAATACCTGTTTGCATTATTTGCTCTGTTGACGTGTGGTGGGGCCATTTCGGTCGTAATCTGCCAAAACGTCGTCCGAATGGCGTTTAGTCTGATTATCAGCCTGGCGTCAATCAGCGCCTTGTTCTTCCTGCTGAGTGCTGACTTCGTCGGTGCGACTCAGTTGATGGTTTACGTCGGCGGGACAATCGTCCTGCTGATTTTCGGAGTTATGCTCACGTCGAGTTCGACTCTGCTTCAAATTCGAACTTCTCCAGCTGAGGGTTTCCTTGCTGCTGGAATCGGCGTGCTCTTCCTCTCGGTCTTCTCCTTCACTGTATGGAGTGTCGACTGGCCGGACGCCGGTGAAGTTGCGGTAGGCTACAACGAAGCTTCTTCGGGTAACACGGTTCGGCCTTTGGCGATGGCTTTTGTCGGCCTTCGTCCTGACAAGCCTGACGCTGCACCTGGCTACCTGCTGCCGTTTGAAATTGTTTCCGTACATTTGCTTGTTGTTTTGATCGGTGCCGCTTACCTGGCTCGTACGAAGCGGCGAGTTTCGGCGGAACCGTAATCGGATACTTTTGAAGTTAGTCAGCTACGATTCTGTTCGCGTGTTGAAATTGGAATACGAGTTCTAAATGGACGCAATTCCCCTGAAATATGTGCTTGCGATTGGTGCCGTACTTTTTGTCTGTGGAGTCATCTGCATGACAACAAAGAGAAACGGGATCGGCGTTCTGATGGGTGTTGAACTCGTTCTGAACGGTGCCAACCTGAACTTCGTCGCGTTTGCTCGATATTCGACAATGGGTTTGGACGGGCACGTGATCTCGCTGTTTGTGATCGTTCTTGCTGCTGCAGAAGCCGCAGTAGCATTGGCTATCGCCCTTAACTTTTACAACAACCACCTCACGATCGACGTCGACCGCGGCGACGAACTACGTGGTTAATTTTATCGACTGTTCCCGACTCCTTTCGGTTAGCTCGTAGAGAATCTCATGGGAAGTCTCGGTTCCGAACTCTCCACATACCTGCTGTTGGCCTGGCTGCTGCCGTTATTCGGTTTCTGCATCGAGGTTCTTGGTGGGCGTTGGGGAAGAAATCGGCAGGACAAAAGAGCGGCTTATCTGGCTATCGCCTGTATCGGCGCCAGTTTTGTACTGAGCTGCGTCGCGTTTGTTCGCTGGGATAGCAAAGCGGACTGGTATCATTCGGCTGTGGTGCACGCAGACACCAACGATCACGCTGCCGACGATCACGCTGCCGACGATCACAGTCCGGGGCTTTCTTTCTCCGGCACCTTTTATACTCTCGCCACGTTCGGTGATCTGAATCTCTCCATCGATTACTACATCGACAGCCTGACGATTCTGATGTTCTGTATGGTGACGCTGATCGCCACCTGCATTCACATCTTCGCGGTCGGCTATATGTCCGACGAACTGACTGACGAGTATGTGGACCACAATGCTCACACCAGCGACGGGCATCATGTTCATCGCCCCGGCCGCTTCCACCGCTTTTTCTCGTTTCTCTCGCTCTTCTGCTTTTCGATGCTTGGCATCGTCTTAGCAGGCAACATATTCCAGGTGTTCGTCTTCTGGGAACTTGTTGGAATTTCAAGCTTTCTGCTGATCGGCTTCTATACAGAACGCAAATCAGCAAACGTCGCAGCCAACAAGGCATTCATCGTCAACCGAGTTGGCGACTTCGGATTCATCATCGGCTTGATGATTCTCTGGACGTACTGCGGAAGTTTCAGCTTTGGCGATTACAACGAATCTGTACTGACCGCAGAGATCGTTGACGGCGGGGAGATGACGGAACTCGGCGATATCGAGAATAAGACTCTCGTGCTTGCAGATTCTGGCCTCGGCCGCGGTCGAGGAACCGCTGTAGCCGACTTTGGAAAAGACGGTCTGCGACTGAAATTCACCGGAAATGCCGATACGAGGATTCACATTGCTGCTCATGACCTGAAAGGCAAAGGCCCGTTCCTCAAAATCGACAACGAGGGCCTTCAACTGACCTTGGACAATAGCGAGAGAGCATCCACGACGGCCGGTGATCTCGTGAAATACCTGTCCGTCTATCTCGCTAAAAAGCCAGGTCTGTTCAGCATGATTCGCGGAACTGACGGCGAGATCGCAACATCAGGTGAAGACGTAATTCTGAAGACATCAGGCCATGACGGTCATTGGGTTGCACCAGAAGACGGTCAGCCAAACAAAACGCTCCCTTACTTCCTGCTCGTCATTGCAGGTCTGGGAGTGTTCGGTGGCTGCATCGGCAAGAGTGCTCAATTCCCGTTACAGACCTGGTTGCCCGACGCAATGGAAGGGCCAACACCCGTCTCGGCACTTGTGCACTCTGCAACGATGGTCGCGGCCGGAGTCTACCTGGCTGCTCGCTTCTATCCGGTCTTCACTACTGAAGTCCTTTTGACGATTGCTTACATCGGCTGCATTACGGCATTCGTGGCGGCCACAATCGCAGTAGTTGCCACCGACATCAAACGTGTTCTTGCATACTCGACGATGAGCCAGCTCGGCTACATGATGCTGGCCATCGGCCTGGGCGGCTGGGCCGCTGGCATCTTCCATTTGATTACACATGCCTTCTTCAAATCACTCATGTTCCTTTGCTCGGGCAGCGTCATTCACGGCTGCCACCACGAGCAGGAAATGACAAAGATGGGTGGACTTCGCCACAAGATGCCGGTCACCGCTTACACAATGTTGATTGGTGTGATCGCCATTTCAGGCCTCGCAATTCCTGGAACATCAATTGCCTTCTCAGGATTCCATTCCAAAGACGCGATCGTCGCGACGGCACTTGCTTACATGCAGTTGAACCCGGTTCACTTCCTGCTGTTCCTCATCCCTCTGGTCACTGCTGGGATCACGGCCTTCTACATGTTCCGACTCTGGTTCTACACATTCACCGGCAAGCCTCGTGATCAGCATGTCTACGACCACTGCCACGAGAGCCCGGCTGTCATGTTTGCCCCGCTGCTGATCCTTTCGGTCTTCGCAGCCGGTTGTGCTTTCGGTGGAGAAGGCGGTCCCCTGTACCAGATGATCGGAAACAGCGAACCGCTCGGTGTTGCATCCGGAGTTGATTACAGCGGCGTCGCCAACATCGCTTTGCCTTCGCATCACGCCATCCACAAAGTTCATGGTACTGCCGGCGTCGCAGCCCTGCTGGCCGCGGCCTTGGGGACTATTACAGCATTCCTGCTGTACTGCCGACCGGTGGTCAACCCGGAAATGATCAAACAACAGTTCTCTGGCGTACACGGTTTCCTTGTCGAGAAATGGCAGTTTGACAATCTCTACGACGCAGCATTTGTCAGGCCCGCGCACATAGTTGGAAGATGGTGTGCAGGTTTCGATAGAAACGTACTTGACTGGGTCCTCCATTCTGCAGCGAAAACTGCGATCTGGATCGGCACTGTCGACAAAAAGTTTGACGAGAAGATTGTAGACGGGCTTGTGAATGTCGTTGGAAACGTGACTCGTTCCGTGGGAATGAGCCTCACCGTTTTCCAGACAGGACGGCTGCGGCAATACGTGATGTTTATCGCCATCAGCGTCGTTGCTTTGTTCGCTCTGCTGTTTGCATTCATGCCCAAGGCATAAGTAGTTCAATAAACGGATTCAACGGTTTTCGACTCCGAGGTCAGAACGGTCATCATGGATAGCATCCTAGGTCTGTCACTTATAATTTTCACACCGACGATCGGTGCGCTTTTGATCGCATTGCTGGTTAACAGCAAAGCCATTGAAGCACTGCGGGTCGGTACCGTAGTCATTACGGCAATTACCTTCGTCTTTACGTTATTGCTGTGGGCGAATTTCAATGCCGAAGAAACTGGAATTCAACCCGTCGTCAACGGCGTAAATGGCGTCTCAGTCGAATGGATCGGCTCCTGGAACATCCATTACCGACTCGGGTATGACGGCATCAGTCTGCCACTGGTTGTGCTGACCAGCTTCATCAGCATGCTGGCTGCCATGGCATCATGGAGCATCAACAAGCTTCACAAAGGCTACTTCATCCTGTTCCTGCTTCTTGAAACAGGCATGCTGGGAGTCTTTCTGGCCCTGGACTTCTTCCTGTTCTACGTGTTCTGGGAAGTGATGCTCCTCCCGATGTACTTCCTCATTGGGGTATGGGGCGGCCCAAGACGAGAGTACGCAGCAATCAAGTTCTTCCTCTACACACTCGCTGGAAGTGTGCTGATGCTGATCGCCATGCTGATGTTCTACTTTGGCGGTGGGAATGAATTTAACATTCTAAGGTTGACAGAGATTGGCCAGGGGAAAGTCGTTGGACTGCAGTTTGACGAGTTCACACAAATCACGGCATTCATCCTGCTGTTCATTGGATTCGCCATCAAAGTGCCATGCTTCCCGTTCCACACGTGGTTGCCTGACGCTCACGTCGAGGCTCCCACGCCAATCAGTATGATTCTGGCGGGCGTGCTGCTGAAAATGGGTGGCTACGGAATTCTTCGAATTGCATTCCCGATCTGTCCGGTCGGAGCTCAATACGCGGCTTACACCCTGGTGGCCATTGGGGTTATCAGCATTGTTTATGGCGGCTTCGCCGCGTTGGCTCAAACAGACTTCAAGCGGATGGTCGCCTACAGCTCGGTCAGCCACATGGGTTATGTGATCCTCGGCATGGGAGTCTGGAAGATCACTGCCGACAACGGGATCATGGTCACCGCTGGACGAGACTACTGGTTGATGGGTATGAACGGGGCGATGTTCCAGATGATCGCTCATGGAGTTTCTTCCGCCGGGATGTTCTTCATGGTTGGAGTGATTTATGACCGTGTTCACCACCGCGATCTGAATCAATTCGGTGGTCTTTTCGGACTCATGCCGCTGTACTCCGGTCTTGCAGCGGGAATCTTCTTTGCTGGCCTGGGATTACCCGGTCTTTGCGGATTCATCGGCGAAGTCTTCGTCGTGCTGAGCACCTGGAACTTCTCACCAGTACTCGCCATTGTGGCAGCTTCGGGTGTAATCATTACTGCTGGATACATCCTGTGGACTCTGCAACGGGTTTACCTCGGTGCCGAATACAAAGGTCCGCACGCCGATGAGATCACACCGATGAATAGCCGAGAGGCAACAATCGCGATAACTCTACTGGTGATGGCGGTCGTTCTCGGCGTCTATCCAAACCTGATGTTCGACGTAATGAACGGGTCCATGGCACAACTCGTGGATGGGATGGACGCCGGCCTTCGTGCTGCCCAGCAGTCAGGCGTCGCCATCACTGCCGTACCGACTCCGTAACATTACAAACAGCTTGTCCTTCACTAATCCTGGACGAATGACCTAAAGACATATCCCTCATGACTTCATTCGGGACACTCCTTAACGACCTGATCACCGAAACGGTGGAGATTTCGCTCTGTAACTTCGCGCCCGAGCTCGCGCTGAGTTTGACGATCGTCATGCTGCTGCTGCTAAGGTTGTTTGGTTCGGTTGATCGCTGGATTCCGCCTTACTTAACGACTCTCATCGGCTCAGTGGTTGCCTTGGGACTCTGTGGACAGCAGTTGATTGATCTGTTGAACGGTTCTCAAGAGCCAGGTCCATTCTTCACTGGTCTGCTTGTCTTCGATCATTTCGGCGCATTCGTCAGAGGACTCCTCGCTCTCTTCCTGGTACTGGTCGTCGCCCTGACCGTTCTTACGGGAATTCCAGATCGCGAAGACGGCCCGGACTTCTACTCGCTCATGCTCGGTTCAACTATCGGAATGATGATCATGGTTTCGGCCAATCATATGCTGATGTTTTTCGTTGGAATCGAAATGGCGAGTGTACCTGGCTACGCGATGGTCGCATTCCTGAAGGGCAACAAAAAAAGCAGCGAGGCAGCTTTCAAGTATGTCGTTTATGGAGCGGGTGCCGCTGGCGTCATGCTTTACGGAATCAGTCTGCTCACCGGACTGCTCGGAACCGCAAGCCTTCCCGACATGGCCAGCCACCTGGCAATTGTACTCGGCGATGGCGGGGGAGCGGGCAGTGCCGAAGGCAGAACTGTGTTGCTGGCTGTGCTGATGGTTTTTGTCGGACTGGCATTCAAACTATCACTCGTACCGTTTCATTTCTGGTGCCCTGATGTCTTTGAAGGAGCGTCTGCCGAGGTTGCAGCATTCCTTTCCGTGGCGTCAAAAGGGGCAGCCTTTGCATTGCTCGTCCGCTTCTGCCTGGCACTCGTCGGAACGGATCCATCGGCCTACCCTGAATTTCTTACAGGAATCGGGTTAGGACTTGGAGCAATCGCAGCAGTCACCGTGACTTTTGGAAACCTTGCCGCATACTCTCAGACGAACGTAAAACGGCTTCTTGCTTATTCCACAATCGCGCATGCCGGGTTCATGCTGATGGCTGTGTCTGCTCTTGTGGTCGTTATGGCGAAAGGCTCGTCGATCGAAAGCTTTGACGCCGTAGAAGCCGCACGAATGTGCGTTGAAGGTCTGTTGTTCTACCTGTTCGTGTACCTGTTCATGAACCTGGGAGCTTTCGCCGTTATCGCACTGCTTCGTAATCAGACATTCAGCGAAGAGCTCGATTCATTCAATGGAGTCGGCTGGCAGGCACCAGCGCTTTGTACCTGCATGGCGCTTTGCATCTTCAGCCTCGTTGGATTGCCGCCACTTGGTGGATTCTGGGGCAAGCTGGTTATTTTCATGTCGCTGTTCAACATCGCCAGCAACGTCCACTGGTTCATGTGGGTGTTACTGGTTGTCGGTGGAGCGAACACTGTCTTCAGCCTGTTTTACTACATTAAAATTCTGAAGGCGATGTTCATGAAAGAGCCTTTAGAGAATGCAGCAACGGTGGAAGTGCCATCGACAATTAGTACCTACGCTTTACTGATCGCTCTTCCTGTGCTGTTGCTGGGGCTATTTCCAACGTGGACAACAATTCTGGCACACGGAGTGGCTACCTGGTTGATTCCATAGTCATTTTTTGTTCGCGGTGCTGTCGATTCGCAGCTAATGTCCGTTCAGCCGCGAACCAACTAAAAGTAAAACAGTACGAGAAGTTTCGGAGTCTGGTTTTCAGCTATGAGTGATCAAGCGAGTCTGCAGATCCTGAGCGACCTGTTGAACCAGGTGCGGTATAGCCTGCTCCAGTACATCGGCGAAAGCTGGCCGTGGTCAGGAAAAGACGAACAGAATCGGCATGACGCCTTCATTGGACTGGTTCGTCGCCAGCAATTCAGCGCCGAGCGGCTGGCAACCCTGCTGCTCGAGCGACGCGCAGTCGTGCCTGGCTCAAACTACCCGAAAGATTGCTCAGAGCTGCACTTTGTCACGCTCGACTTCGCAAAAAAGCGGCTGATTGCAAATGCGGATGCTGTGGTAGCAGGATTTAAGACAGCAACTTCACAACTGAGCGATGATGCCGAGGCCTTGCGTCTGGTTGAGCAACTGGCCAGTGATGAAGAGCAGACTCGCGACAGTTTGAAGGCGCTTTAGCAGCCACATTCTCAGTCTCGTCAGGCACTTCGAATTTCTGTCCGCGACTGAGCATGTAGTGTGACGGCTCTGTCTACTTTACAGGATTGACCGAAATGCAACTGGTCGATACGCACTGCCACCTCGATGAGGATGCCTTTGCCGACGACGTTGAAGCCGTCGTTAACAACGCAACCGAAAACGGCGTCGCTGCCATCGTGACAATTGGTACGGATGCTGGCAGCAGTCGACGTTCGGTCGAACTTGCGGAACGATTTCCGAGTGTTTACGCGGTCGTCGGGATTCACCCGAACTACACAGCCGCGGCTCTCGATGGTGACTGGGATACGATCGAGGAGCTGTCACATCACCCGCGTGTTGTCGCCGTCGGTGAAACAGGACTGGATCGATATTGGGACCACGCCCCACCGGAATTACAGAGGGAATACTTCCTGCGCCATCTGGAACTGTCACGACGAACCGGCAAGCCGTTTGTTGTCCACTGCAGAGATGCCGACGAAGAAGTACGCGAAATGCTTCGCGAAAATGCCAGACAAGGAGTTCTGAACGGGGTCATGCACTCGTTCTGCCAGTCGGCGGAGTCGGCGGAAGAGTGCCTGAAAATGGGCATGCATCTTTCTTTCACTGGAATGCTGACCTTCAAACGCAACGATGAGCTGAGGACAATCGCGGCCGGCCTGCCCAAAGAGCGGCTGTTCGTCGAAACCGACGCGCCCTACCTCGCCCCCGTTCCATTTCGCGGAAAGCGAAACGAACCCGCCTATGTTCAGCACACTCTGAATACCCTGGCGGAAGCCCACAACCTGACTCCAGAAAAGATGGCTGAAATCACAACAACCAGCGCATGCCGATTCTTCGGAATTCAATTGCGTTCCTGATCCACGTTTGGTGTGGAACTGGATGCTGCAACAGTCATCGGCACACTTCATTGATTCTGTATCCGGGAAGCCGTACAAGCCTGCGGAGTGTTAGCTCAGCACTCACAAACATTCTGTCCATTCATAAGAATCTGCTGAATGTCTATCGACCTGTCTCGACACTATACCTGAACGATACGGCTCTTCCTTGAACTTGCGACGTCGAACTCTGACGATAGCTCGATTTACTTTCTTTCAAAGCAATTCTTGTAGACAACCTGTGAAACGCGACATCGAAGCGGCAGACATCGCCTGAATGAACGCTACGCTTCCCGCGCAAGCTGGTCGTTGCACATCAGGAATGATGTGGAAAAAGGCACTGCTGATGGCTCAATTCGAATTGGAGGACGAAGCCCTAAGATCGTATCGCGAGCACGGCTTCCTCGAGATTCGCCGTTTCGTGGCCGGTCTGCGACTCGGCAAACTGATCGAAAACGTGGAGCGGTTTATCCGTGAGACCGTTCCTGGGATGCCTCCGGAACACGCTTTTTACGAAGACAAATCGGCAGCGGACTCGCTGAAGCAGATCCAGAAAATGGGTGACTACGATCCGTGGTTCCACGATCTGTTGACGAAGGGAGCTTTTCGCAAGGTCGCGGAAAAACTGCTGGCGGGGCCGGTTGTGCCAGGGAACCTTCAGTACTTCAGCAAGCCGGCAGACGTCGGACGGCCAACTCCTCCACATCAGGACGGTTACTATTTCATGCTTGACCCATGCGAAGCCATCACGATGTGGTTCGCTCTGGACAATGTCGATGAAGAGAACGGCTGCGTGAGATACGTCAAGGGATCACACCTGCGAGGCATGCGTCCGCACGCGAGAACTCAAACGCTGGGATTCAGCCAGGGAATCACAGACTACCCGTCGCAGGAAGACTCCAAATTCGAGATTGCTGTCCGGGCGGACGCAGGCGACCTGCTTGTGCACGACGCGATGACGATCCATCGAGCGGATGGAAACATCTCTGTCGAGCGCTCACGGCGAGCACTCGGATTTGTATATTACAGTGAGCGAGCCCGCGTCGATACTGACGCTCACGCCGCTTATCAGAAACAACTCTCTCAGGAGATGAAGGCTCAAGGAAAAATCGGAGCCGCTCCCAACTGCCAAAGTCATCAAGGAACCACGACATGAATAAAAATTCAATCGCTCTGTTTCTGGTCGGAGTCGGACTGACATGTCTTCCGGGCGGAGTCGCTGGCAACGATGGAAAACGGGAGGGTTCGTTGCAGCCGTTCATCGGCGAGCCTCGCATGGAAATGCAGCAGGTATTTCGCAACGAGCGGTTCCCCAACATCGTGGTGACTCTGAAAGGGACGGTCATTGTCACGTGGGGAAACAACAGCATCCGCGCGCGACGCAGCGAAGACGGTGGCAACACATGGGGCGACGAAATCGTCATCGCGAAGCCGGGTTTTCAGGGCGGCGGGACAACAGTCGACGAAACGACTGGCGATATTCTGGCCTTTGTCGAAGACAAACATCCGCCGGCACCGTTGACCGTCTATCGAAGCAAGGATGACGGTCGAACGTGGATTCCGGAAAAGGTGACGATCCATCCTGATTCAAACGGAAATCTTCCTTCGATGCACATGAACGAGCACGGCATCACACTGAGACACGGAAAGCACAAGGGGCGTCTGATTCGCCCCTCGCGATATTACGGAAAGAAGAATGATCGGTCAGAATGGCCGAACCACTACACCAACGCGATCTACAGCGACGACGGCGGCAGGACATGGCAAACCAGCGACCCTTTTCCCGAGAACGGAACGGGCGAAGCGACCATTGCTGAATTGTCTGACGGCCGACTGTATTACAACTCGCGAGTTCACTGGCAGGAGCGGCCTGAGAACACACGACGGCGAAGCGCGATCAGTCACGACGATGGTCAAACATGGAAGGACTGGCAGATCGTCGACGTTCTGCCGGACGGTCACCAGCATCGATCGTATGGTTGCATGGGTGGTCTCGTTCGATTGCCTGTTGCTGGCAAGGACATCCTCGTCTTCAGCAACATCGATACAGCCAACGCGAAACGGGAACGCGGCACTGTCTGGACCAGCTTTGATGGTGGAAAGACATGGCCGGTCAAACGTCTGGTCTATGAAGGGCCGAGTGCGTATTCGTCGTTGACTGCTGGTCGACCAGGTACGCCGAGTGAAGGAACAATCTACCTGCACTTCGAAGGCGGGCCAAAAGGGGGATCACAAGTCGCCCGATTTAATCTCTCGTGGCTGATCAACGGCACACGAACCGGCAACGGCTCTTTGCCCGCTAATCTTCGAGAGTAGGCCGATGCTGCGCGAATCAGTTTCGCAAAGAAACAAAACTGCCGTGCTACAGCCAGGTCACCACTACCAACACCGCGATGTGAAATTCGGCCGCCGTATGCAGAGATCTGCGAGTGTGGTAAAGCCCGCCACCGCGAGGCGAAGGAGGCTGGCAACACTCCCACGTGGCCGGTTCGCCGGCACATTCGACGACTCAGCGAGCGCAGGTAAAGATGACTATCAAATGAAGAAAACGGTCAGTAGTTTAATGACGCGACCACTGACAATCGACGCCGCGACACCTCGCCATTTCTTTCAGAACACTGACGGACTCAATGAATCGGCAACACTGAAGAGCGAACTGCTTGACCATGAGATGAATTCGCTGCCGAGGTATTCGGGCAGGCATACGGCCATAGTTCCAAAGAACGGATTTCAGATACTGATCGTATGGCGGAGCCAATCGCTGATTGATAAGTTGCCGAATCGCGTTCGACTGAGAGTAACCTTTGACGGCCCACGAAAATCGAAAATACGCTTCAACACTCTCTACATCTGGCGACTCACCTCACCCGAACGTAGTGCCTTCCTGAGGCTTAACGACGGGCTGCCTCGCTCGCGTTCAAACTGCCACACCTGTTTCAAGGCTTGATACGATGCCACGATCTATTGCACTGCTTGTAACGCTATCTTTTGCGTTAACGGCGTCCGCCGATGAGAGATCATTGAATGGATTCCTCAAAATAAAGAGTTTCTCGGTGCCAGAAGCTCACCAGGCCGTCGCGGTTGATTTGCGATCGTTTTACGCAATTTCAAATCGCACCATTGCCCGTTACGCGAAGGAAACCACTGAATCGAAACCGAAAGCCATAGTCAGGTGGACTGCTCCAGCAGAGTCTCCAGTCAAGCATCTGAATAGCGGCATCGTCCTGAATGGCCGATTGTATTGCGCGAACTCGAACTGGCCGAAGAAGCCGCTCAGAAACACAGTCGAGGTTTTTGAAGCAGCGACACTGCAACACCTCGAACGAAAAGAGTTCCCCGAAACGGAGGGTGCGATCAACTGGATTGATCGGCATCGCGGAGGCTGGTGGATCGTTTTTGCATTCTACGGTAAGGCGGACGTCCGCAAGACCAGGCTGGTCAGGTACAACGACGATTGGCAAAACACTGGTATCTGGACTTTTCCGGAATCCGTCATCCAGCGGTTTTTGCCCAACAGTAACTCCGGTGGTGCATTCGGCCCGCAAGGGCGTCTATTCGTGACAGGCCACGATCATGGCGAACTCTACGTTCTTGCAGTCGGACAGAAACCGGGCGAACTGATCCACGAGGCGACCATCAAAGCACCAATCGCCGGCCAGGGAATTGCCTGGGACAATGGCAAGCCGCCCACGCTGTATGGCATCGTTCGACGCAGCCACGAAGTAGTTAGAATGACGATTTCACCCACAGTTAACTGACGAGCATAAAAAGCGATTTTCACGACATTGAATGCTCGCAGCAACAATGAATCCGGCACAAACGACAAAGCTGGTTGAGCATATTCTACGAATCACTCTCCAGCGGGTTTGCTACAGAAACGAACGGCCATCGACCTGGCTGAACGGTTCAGCATGCGGCAGCCACTTATCTCTTGCCGAAGACAGGCGGCATCCAGTTTTTGGGGAGACGTCCCTGTGGGCGGACTCCGAGAGCCCCGTCAGGAATCGGGTGATCTGACTGTTTCAGCAGCGGCAGTTCATCCGCCAGATGTTTGATTCTGAAATCCTTGTATTGAATTTTCATTGCCGGGCCAACATGAACCTGCACAGCAAGGACTCCTTCCAGTGCCCTGCCCTTTTCGTCGAAATCGATCAAGTCCGCGGTCATGTGCCCATCAATCCAGTGCTGATGATGATTCCCCTCGACCAGTACGCGGTAATCATGCCACTCTCCTGCCGCAAACTCTTTGACTGGCATCTTGCTAACGACCCACGGTTGCCCTGTGGCATCAACGATTACTTTTTCACCCGTGTGCGACAGGATCCGTCTCCCCTTTTCCTCATAGAGCATGCCGTTGTAATTCGGATTAGCTGCTACGACATCGCACTGATAACCGGTCACAATGTCCAGCCCGATATCCGGCCGCGAAGTGCCTCGATACTGGATGCCGCTGTTGCCACCTGCAGTTACTTTCACTTTGACTCGCAGGTCAAAATTTCTCACAGTCGAATGTTTCCAGGTAAGAAACCGATTCATCTTCAGAGAACCATCAGTGATTCCTGTCAGCGCTCCATCTTTGACAGACCAGTGCTTCAGATCGCCCGTCCAACCGCGAAGACTTCTACCATCAAAAACTCTGACAAAGCCATCCTTGCCAGAACCGGCGCTGACTGCGGCGGCAGCTACTGGATACGGAACAGTCGACGTCGTGAATGCACCCCTGCGCGGCAACAATGCGCCCCCCAGTTCACTGACTCGAGCAGAAGTTCGGTCGCGCATAGCTTTCAGGGTGTTCACGTGCGCGGCATCACCAGCCAGATTGACCAGTTCATCCGGATCGTCCTTGAGGTCGTGCAGGAACTCCGTTTGATCATGATCTACATAGCGAACGTACTTGAAGCGTTCGTTGCGCAGGCCTTCGAACGCAGGGATTCGATTCCGAACAGCGAAGTGTTCATGGAATGATTCCGTCCTCCAGTCATTCGGTTTTTCCTCAGACACAATCGGCTTCAGACTGTGCCCCTGATACCGACCAGGAACTTCTACACCGGCCCAGTCGAGAAATGTCGCCGGCAGGTCCAGATTCAAGGCAATGGCGTCGGTCGCCTTACCCTTTTCGTCGTCGGATACACGAGGATCAGCAACGATCAACGGGACTCGAAGTGACTCTTCAAAGTGTGACCATTTCCCTGCAAGGCCTCGATTTCCCATGTAGTATCCGTTGTCAGCTGAGTACACGATGATCGTATTATCTGTGAGACCAGCTTCTTCCAATGCAGCCAGGAAGCGGCCGATCGCACCATCGATTCCACTGACCATACGATAGTAGGCTCGGATATTGGTCTGATATTTCTCGTCCGTATTCCATCGCCAGAAGAATCGTTCGCGGTTAATCGTCGTTTTCAGAAAGTCTGGCAGCCCATTGAAGATCTCTGGAGCGTTCAACCTTGGCGCCGCGATCTGAATGTCGTCGTACATGCCATCGACAGTTCGCGGCCAGGCGAAGTGGCCGATCCCCGGACGGCGATCGCCATCTTCCGCATGGCACGCGTTGAACCACATATTCAATGCAAACGGCTTATCCTTCGGCTGCGACTTCACGAATTCGATTCCGCGATCGACTATCACTTCGGTTTCATGCCGCAAGCTTCCGTCAGGCTGTTTCTTGTAGAACGGGTTTCGACCAATCGCTTCGAACTCGTCGAAATGGTCCGACTGGCGATACCCTTTCGGCATCTTCGCATGCCACTTTCCAAAATAGCCAGTTCGGTAGCCGTGCTCATGCAGAATGTCGGAATAGAGAGTCGCCACCGCATTCGGTTTTGCCTGATCTCTGTTGCCTGGCATCCCATAACTGCGTCCAGTCAGTCCCGTAAGAATCGTTGTTCGGCTCACCCAGCAGATCGAATGACTGACGAACGCATTGTTAAACCGAGTTCCGCGTTCAGCCAACGCGTCGATATTCGGCGTCTGCACAACATCATTGCCGTAGCAACCTAGAGTGCTCGTAGTTTGATCGTCGGCAAAAAAGAAAACGATGTTTGGCTGTGCGGCAAAGGCATCGCTCGCGAGCCCCATCGTCAGCAACGACAAAATAACAAGACTTCTCATGGTGTAATCAGCTTTCTAAGTCGTCACTTCGCGAGAGTCGGTATCGCAACATTTCGAAAATAGTAACGGGAACGATGAATCAAACGAGTCAATTGAGTCCGAAGGCGTCGCGCAGTTCGTTGATCACACCTTCTGACATGACCGACACATCGCCAACGGCGCGAGCGTTGATAACAGCTTCGGCGGTTGACTCCAGAACTTCCAGTCGATCAAACGTGTCAAGTACGCTCGAACCGGTAACCAGAACCCCATCGTTTTCAAGAATGGCTGCCGGGGACACGGCCGAGACTGAGTCCGCAATGCTTCCGTCGTTCCTGTACTGAACTCCGTAGGGCACTCGTTCAACGTCTCGTAGAAACACGTAGCTTTCCGGAATCGTCCGAGCATCAAATACTGAGTTCGTGACACTGAAGGCCGTCGCGTTGACCGGATGTGCAAACGCAACCGCCTGCACATGCGGATGTTTCTGATAGATCGCCCGATGAGCAAGTACAGCTCGACTTGCTTTCCTGCCTGCCTCACGCTGGCCGTTCTGAACGAGCACCAGATCATCCACACTGAGCCGTTCTCGATCACGTTGCGTTGGCGTGATAACAAACGAATCATCGCCAAGTCTTGCCGAAAAACTACCTTCTGTGCTGATCAGCAAACGCTGACGACACCCACGTCGAATGAACTCGCACAATTGCCGGCGCAACTCCATCTCCTCGGCGGTGGCTGCATTCGGCACGACAGATTCCAGAGCGACGCTCCGACCATGAGCCTCTGAAAGCTGGTCGTCGCTCAGGTACCGAACGGCTCCCAACTGTCTGCCTTTGATAATCGTCCTGGCGGCGAACTCGAATGCTTCAAAACGTTCGAATGCGTGTGGTAAAGATTCTCCCCCAACCACCACCCCGTGGTTTTCGAGAATCACGCTGTCGCAGGCCGCTGCAAAACTCTCCGCAATATTGTTACCAAGCTGCTCGCTTCCAGGCAATCCGTAAAGTGCAAATCCAGTTTTCCCACACACCGAATGAGCCTGATGAAACAGCCGTGTGTCTGGCGTCTTTCCACAAATGCTGAATGCAACCAGCGCAACCGGGTGGGCATGCACGATCGAACGTAAGTCCGGACGAGCATCGTAGATCGCCTTGTGAAACGGAAACTCCGATGACGGAGGGTGTGGTCCTTCGACAGAGCCATCAGGCTTCACGCACACAATGTCATTGCGGGTCAGATTTCCCTTGTCGACTCGTGCGGGAGAGATCCAGACATCTCCCGAATCATCCAGAATCGAGATATTCCCGCCAGAAGTTGTCGTCATGCGGTACCGGTAAATCCGATCCATCGTTTTCATGATCTGGTCGCGAGGGTGCGTCAGTTGTCTGATCATCCGTTCGTCCAATTCAGGTTTCTTCTCAAAGTGCTGAAATACCAAACCGAAACTCTACGCTTGCATGTCAGCCTGAATGACGAACCGTTCAAAATCCGCCAGTTCAACTCAACTGTCAACGCCCAGCGGCGTGCGTTGATGAATGCTCACCGGCTGAATGTCCAGGACGCGACGCTCGCCGTCAATCGCCATGCCCCAACCTGCTCAGCCAGAAATGCAATCTAATTTGCCTCGTAAAGCAGTTCCAGTTTACCGTCTGGATTGGACCTGGTCTGCGAGTACAAAAAGACGCCGCCCTTCAGCAACGTACGATGGAAATCAGTCACCATGGATCCGATATAACGCGACGCGTATTTGTGTCCAGAAATACATTCTCATGGCCGATCACTATATTCACCGTACCGCGATGGGAAAGAGTCTCGGTACGCTTCGTTGACGGAATAGTAAGGCCCCTGCTGAGTCATCCTCATCTCAGGATGACTCAGCATGTACGCTCCGAAGATGAACCAAGCATGAATCAGTGAACGCCGTTTCAGACGCTGTAAACCGGGCACAATCCAGTAATGAGTCTGAGTCAGAAGTTTGACACCTGACATCTTCCTTGTTGTCTAACAGCACAAGGCTCAAGAATGGCGCCGATGTCGCGTCATAATTTGACAGATCTGGAGTGGAAAACAATCCGTCGTTTCTTACCCCGGGAGCGAACTGGCAAACCCGGGCGTCCGTGGCAGTCTCATCGACAGGTGTTCAACGGAATTGTGTTTGTTCTGCAAACGGGGATTTCATGGCTCGATCTGCACCGGAGTTTGGGAAGTTCAAGACCGTTTACAATCGCTTTCGTCGCTGGGTGAATTCGGGATCGTGGTCGAAGATTGTTGAGTCACTCATTGATCGGTTGCTGAAAGAAGGGAAAATTGATTTTGAACTGTGGTGCGTCGATGGGACGGTGAGCCGATGCAGCGCCCAGCAGTCCCCGGGTCCAATGTAGGTTTGCTCGCCAACAAACCTCTGAAAGTGGAAGTGGTCGACAATCGGTTCAACGTGCGCTCGGTCAAGTATTGGATTGGCAGCGAACCATTGAACACGGTGTAAGCACTCAGGAATGTCGGGCAACGATGTCTGAAAGACGCACGAACGAATGGCCAATCCGCCCGCCTCTGTATTGCATCGCCGAGCATAAGCATCGAATCGTGAATCCTTCCTTCAGTTGCCCACCGCTGCAGCATCTCGATTTCTGGCTCGTCTAGTGGTTCATTTGGCTTCCCGGATAATTTCCGAACAGGCAGCACTTCGATCGTCAGCGTTCGTTTCCGGCGATTGTCCGAACCGCATGAGCACAGAACGTTGTGACCGATCTTTTCTTCCGGCAGCTTGTCGCCATGAACAACCTGCTCACCATGCTTCACCTGCGTTGCAGACGGGAACCCACGCCGCCGCTTGCTTATTGACTCGGTAAAACGGCTGATCCGATTTGTAATTATCCTGTGGCATGACGCACCTTCCTTTGCTGCCGCGAATTCAGCCGTTGCCTGACACAGTCTGCGTAAAAAAGTTCACCCTGCTCCGCTTGACGAGCCGTGGATCGTCGCGACACTTTGGTGGTTGATCCCCATGAAAATTCCAATCCCTGTTCGAGGATATTGACGATGCGTCTGCACATCACCGCTGCGGTACTCAGCGTACTTTTTTTTACATGCCTCACGACATCTGAACTGCACGCCGCAGACTGGACTCAATGGCGAGGTCCGAATCACAACAACGTCGCTGACCGTGGACAAACTGTTCCGACGTCGTGGAACGCCTCTGAGAATGTGACCTGGAAAGTCAGCGTACCTGGCCGGGGCCATTCGTCACCGATCGTCGTTGGAAACCTGATCGTTCTGACCAGCGCCGACGAAGGAAGTCAGCAGCAGGGCGTTTTTGGATTTGATCGGCAGACTGGAACGATGAAATGGAGTAAGGCGATCAGCAAAGGTGGATTCCCAAAACTCCACGCGAAGAACACACACGCATCGTCAACAGCCTGCAGCGATGGGCTGCAGATTTACGCCACGTTTAATCACCACAACAAAGTCGAAGCCGTCGCTCTGGACATGGATGGAAAGATCGTCTGGAAGCAGGACGTCGGCAGCTTTGTCCCACGCCAGTATCAGTACGGCTACGCAGCCGCTCCAACGCTTTATCAGGGCAAGCTGATCATCTCCGGCGACAGCGACACCGTGGCCTGGATAAAGGCGCTGGATACAAAGACGGGGCGTATCGTCTGGCAGCAGAATCGTCCGACCAAGCTGAACTGGTCGTCCCCGATCGTTGCAAATGTCTCGGGCAAGGATCAACTCCTGATCAGCGGCGGCGAAAGGATTGCCTCTTACGACCCCATCACCGGCAAACCGCTGTGGAGCCAGCCTTGCCTGACAATGGCCACATGTGGCACCGTCGTGTGGGACGACGACACGATCTACGCCAGCGGTGGATACCCAAAGAAACAAACGGTTGCAGTCAAAGCTGACGGCTCGGGCACGATACGCTGGTCCAACAGCGTTAAGTGCTATGAACAGTCCATGCTCTATCACAACGGTCACCTTTACGCTGTCGACGACGGAGGCATCGCCTTCTGCTGGCACGCAAAAACCGGCCGCGAAATGTGGAAGACCCGCCTGCGAGGCCCCATCTCTGCATCACCGGTCCTGGTCGGCGAAACAATTTACGCTTCGAACGAACGAGGCACGACCTTCGTCTTCAAAGCCAACCCGCAACGTTTCGAGCCAGTCGCCCAGAACCAGCTTGGCGAAGAATCATTCGCCACCCCCACCGTCGTCGACAACCGCATCTTCCTGAGAGTAGCCACTGGAAATGGCGCCGGTCGCAAAGAAACCCTTTACGCCATTGGCTCGAAATAGTCTGAAAAAACAGGTTCTGGTAGTTGTCGCCCCAGGCGTGCCCTTCTTCTCGTGGCACGTATTTCGAACAAAACCGATATCGAAGGACGGCATAAACCAACACATCAGCCTCTTCCGCCCCCCTTAAATCATGCGAAGATCCAAAACGCAACGCCTGCAGTTAACACACAGAGAACTCGCATGATTACGAAGACGTGAGTACCTGCCAGCGGATTGATCACCGTGAACATGCAAACCAGCAGTCCGACACTGAACAGCATCGCGCCCCACCACAAAGGGTTCTCAAGCGACCAGTGTCAGCCTGTTGTCGCGAACGGTTTCTCTCGCTTATTTCTTGATGCAGTATGGCTGCTCTAAGTACGTCACCATCGTCCCGGTGGGGTGACGCCGAATATTTATCGTCATACCCACACGCGTCATCCGCCTCGAAGCCATAATCCGCTGGCCCCTCAAGCACGAACGGCGTCTTGCACCTGGGGCAAGGAACTTTCCGAACGAGCAGCTTGCGAGTGTCCAGCTTCAAGGTTTTTGAGCAGTGGGGACACAGTATGGAAATGGTGATGGCATGGATTTACTAGACTGGTTCTGCTGTCGGGAATGATTCACTGCCCATTTAACCATGCCAGTGCGGTGTAAAAGACGAGTAATTGTCAAACTCCGTATTTCCGAGTTGTTGTTTCAGGGGGCGGTCTCTTTTGCTGGATTGTTTTCTGAGGAACGTTGCAGGTTCTTTTCTTTTAAGTGCGTATTCGTTTTCTCCGTCGATGAATCGAACTCCGCTGCGCGACACCGGTTGTCGAGCAACCGGGGCTACCCATTCAATTACTCAACCCGATGGTAACGTTCAATCACTCTTCGATTGCGTCGTAGACCAGGTCTTTGACGGCGAATTCGGTCATGAAGGAGTAGGGCATGGTTTGTTCGAGCGTGATGACGATCAACTCGTCTTTGGGAGAGACCCAGTAGTGAGTGCTCGCCAGGCCGCCCCAGCCGTATTCACCGATCCGGCCAGCGGGATCCCAGTCGGACATCTTCTCGCGAACTGAAAATCCGAACCCGAAGCCAACGCCGACTCGCTGTTGATCGCCGAAGTAAATATGCGGGACTTCTTTCGGAAGCTGACTCGTCGTCATCAGTCGAACAGATTTCTCAGAAACAATTTGCTTACCTTCGAATCTGCCGCCCTGCTGAATCATCATCAGAAACCGCAGGTAATCAATAGCCGTCGACACCAATCCGCCGCCGCCTGACAGAAACGCTCGCGGCTTTGTGAAATCGCGGTGAGCAGCGTTGTCGCCGATCGTCAGATTCCCCTTGCCGTCTGAATCGTAAACCTGAGCGAAACGATCGTGCTTCTTTTTCGGGACAAAAAAGCCAGTATCTTTCATATCAAGCGGCTTGAAGATTCGCTTTTTCAGGAACTTGTCCAATGACTGGCCCGATGCAACTTCGATAACTCGGCCCAGCACGTCAATCGAAATTCCGTAGGTCCAGTCTTCACCAGGCTGAAATGCAAGCGGAACATTGGCAAGAAGCTCGGACATCTGCTCCACGGTTCTCGTTGGGGCGAGCGGGTCCACTTTCCTGAAGGCCCCGTCTGACGCCGCTTGAGGGGAACCGCCATAGGTATAGCCGGCTGTGTGTCGCAACAAGTCCGCAATCGTCACTTGCCGTTTCGGCGAAACCAGACCATCGGCCGTTGCGACTTTCAAGCCATTCAGAGCAGGAATGTGCTTAAAAACGGGATCGTTGACGTCCAGTTTGCCTTCATCGGCCAGGATCATGACGGCAGCTGACGTAATCGCTTTACTCATCGAGTAAAACCGCATAATCGCGTCGTTTTTCATCGGACGCCGCTTTTCGATGTCCGCCAGCCCGTACGACTTGAAGTGGACGATCTTTCCACGGCGAGCGATAACCACAGTCCCGCCAGCCAGTCGCTTCAGCTCGACGAGACCTTCGAGCGCATCATCCACCTTTGCCAGTTTCGCGGCAGACATACCGACGTCTTCGGGCGCGGCGGTTGGAACCTCGGCAGCCTGCACGGAAAACATGCTGGCCGAAGCCAGGAGGAGAACAAGGATACGAATGGTCAAAACAAGGCAGTTTGCCACAATGAAACTCCCAGCCGCGGAGGAAAAACCAGCTAAAGAGGAAAAACCAGCTACAGAAATCATCGACTGCAGGAAGATTAGTGTGAGGCCAAATCCTCGGTGCCCTCCATGGCTCAATTCATTAATGCAAGAAATCAACACATCAGACGATGGAGCAACTCGTCGCTACTGATCGACTCGTTCGAAGACGAGCGGATGGTCGGAATTCGTATCAGCGACTCGTAGACTGACTTTGCCTTCGAGAACGTCACGCAGAAGATCGCCACAGACTTCGGCTCGCCAGCCGTTGCTCAATCGAGGAGCCTTCTTGGAATTTGAATCTACGCCGTACCAGCGAATCCACTCCTTGAGGTCGTTCGATGTTCCGACGATTCCCGCCGACAGTTGCAGTTCGGCGCAACGATTGGCGAGTGCCAGCGACAGTAACTTGCCGAGCACAGGTTCGTCTGGTCCGGAGTCCTTGTTTCGGAACCGCGGCGGAATTTCACTTTGCGGCAACGCCAAAGCGGACTTGATACGAGCAACAATCTCACCAGCGTTGCGACGAAAGTTCGAGCGATTCATATCGCGAGAATTGAGCAACTCCTGTTCGGTCTTCGGCTGACGACGAGCAAGGTCGATCATCAGGTCGTCTCGGAGAATCCGTCGCATCGGCTGATCACATGCCGCAGCCGTTTCTTCACGCCAGCGGTACAATTCACGAACGACCGCCAACTGGCGAGCGTTCAAACGACGCACGCCGGAAAGCTTCATCCACTGACCGCCGTCACGTTCGGCCTCCATGTCGTCGAGCAGACGTTCAAATTCCTCTTCCACCCAGGTCAGGCGGTTCTTCTTTTCCAGCCATGCCTTCTGCCGGTCCCACACTTCAAGGACGTATCGCACATCATCGACCGCATACGTGATCTGGCGCTCGGTCAGCGGTCGACGTTGCCAGTCTGTGCGGGTTTCAGTTGAACTGACACTCTGACCCAGCACTCGCTGTAACAGCCGTTCGTAGCTGAGCGGGTAGCTTGAACTTCTCAATCCTTCAGCCAGTTGTACATCAACCAGTAGCCGAGGACGTTCTCCGGTAAAGGTCAGGCAGAAGCGGGATTCTTCCCGGCCGGCATGAACTACGACCGTCGTCTGGTCGTCCTTCATGATGTTCCACCAGTCGGACACATCTACTTCGAAGGGGTCGACCGCGACCGCCTGTTCCCGCGTCGCTAACTGGATCAAACACAGCTTGGGACGGTAGGTATTTTCGGAGATGAACTCCGTATCAAAAGCGACGAGTCTCGAATCGCGGATGTGCGAGCAAAGATCGTTAAACTCCTGCTGGTCCGTAATCAACCGATCAGACATTCCATCATCCCGATGAGTCTCCTGGTGAATAAAACTCGTTCAGCCACGACCAGTAAGAGAGGGCGTTCGATGAACAGTGACGAGCTGGATGATGCGAGTCACCGCCGAAAACGCACTCCCCTGCGGACCGCGGATAAACGATGCAGCAAAAGCCGCAAAACTTCGAGCGACCACTCGGATGACCGATTTCGAGCAAGTACGCAAACTGACGTCACGAAACAAAAATCATGAACATTCACAGAGTGTGGTCGATCCAGCCCCGACTCGGCAACCAAAGCTACTGCCTTTATTACTACGGTTGCTGCCAGAAGCTGGATTGCGAAGCCGGACAGCCGCTCAAGTCAGGTTCGCGAACTTCCGCAACAGCCACTCGGCAAACATTACGCCGATGACCAGCCCAAACGTCAGCCAGGTACTCCACAGCGGAATGACCTCGACTGTCGTTTCAGACAAGCGAGGCGGATCAAACTTCGACAGTGTTTCTTGAGCGTCGAACAGCTCGCAACTGCGACCGCCGGTCTCAGCCGCGATGCTTTCCTGCAGTGAGCGATTGCGGGTGGCGCTGCGGCGTTCGACGGAAAGGTCGGATACCTGAAAGTACACGTCGACCGGTTCGAGTGAGACGGGATCGTTGACTCGCACGACATAGTTACCGGATTCGCTGACCGGGACTTTCGTTTCGAAAACGCCGGGACGATATTCAGACAGCGTGATCGGGCGTGTTTCGCCCAGAGCTTCGGTTGAGCGACCCGGCAACCAGACTTCACCAGTCAAATGTCGCTCGTCGAGCATGTCGCCGGTCAATGGTTCGAAGTTTTCGTCAAACGCCTCAACCGTGATCAATGCCTTCTGATCGGGCTGGTACTGCTGCCGGTCGGCTCGCACAACAAATCGCTTCTGGCTGCCGAGGGCGTGACTGAGACCCAGTCGGTGGATCATCTTACCCCAGAATTGGCGATAGTATTTTTCCCCATACTTCCGACGTAGGCGCCACATTTCGTTGTGAGCCAGATAAATCACTTCGCCTCGACCGTACCGACGAATCGCGATCAGCGGTTGCGGAGTTTTGCCATCGACGCACGTGTCACGAGGGTGTTCGGCCAGCACGATCGTCGCGCTGGGTTCAACCCGACGGACAGGCTGATACCAGGGAAGCCGCCCGAGATTCTGCCAGCCTTTGGCATCTTCCGAATCTGAATCACCCAGCCGCATAAAGTCGAACGAAGAGGCCAGCGGCGTCAGCTGCGTTTCGAATTCCCGATCGTCGCGAAACTGTGCATCTGGATCGACGATGACCGGCAACATCCCACCAATCGGCGTGGCGGCAAGTTCTCCCGGGCCAAACCGAGGCCCCGCCATCACGACCAGTCCGCCGCCAAACTTGCCGACGAACTCTTTGACCATCTCGCCGAAGCGAGTGCTGAGTGACGAAGCCGGCATATCTCCGAGAAAAATAACGTCGTACTCGAAGAATTCGTTTCTGGGCAGCGTCAGTGTCGGCACGAAAAGTTCGTTCGTCTCTCGAACGATCGGATCTGAAGACCGCAGGTATGTTCGAAACCCTCGCAACCCGACCAGCTTGTCACGGTGGAAAACTTCTTTGACAAAACGCCATTCCCAGGCGGGTTCGTACTCGACGAACAGGAGTCGCAGGAAATCATCGATCACTGTGACTTCACGTTCGGCTCGGTTATTTTTCACTACCGTCTCGCCGTCGATCGGGTCGACTTCCGCGGCGAAGACAAACCGTCCGGAATCTTCCGGCGTAAAAGGAAATTCCAGCACTGTCGACGGTCTGGTCAGGGTAACGCTGCGTTCGCCGACTGAAAGCGTCTGCCCGGTCACGCGGTCGCTGCCACTTTGGAGCGGGTGAGCCGTTACGCGGACGGTCACTTCCACGCTGTTAAGTTCCTGCTGCCTTAACGTCACCGTGACGTTGGAAGTTTCAGCCTTTTTCATTTTGAGCGAAGTCTGCAGATCGACGGCCAGGTCGACCGCGTGAGTCGCTCCAACGCCGACTGCGAAAACGGGAACGTTCAATCGCTTTGCAGCCTCGATCGGCGACATTCCCGAGTTGTGGTCAAAATCGCTGATCGCGACGACCGCTGCCAGTCCGGTTGCGGTGTGGCGACGCCGCATTTCGTTAAAGGCTGCTCCCAACGAAGTAATCGGCCCGTCGGCGGTGTACTGACTTGCGACGAATTCCGGGTCAATTTCAGAGTTTGCTGAGTCGTCATTTGCGAGCGCAAGCCCCGCAACTTCGTCCGCGCGGCGGAACTGGAATACTTCGATTCTGAATCGCTCAGCAAGTTTGTCCAGCGGACTGCCATCACCGGTCAGCCATCGTTTGACCAGGGCCTCGCGAGTAATCTCGTTCGTCGGGTCTCGCCTTGACGACGCACCCGCAGTTCCATCTCCCCCCTGCTCTGCCTCGCCCGACGAATCTTTTGAATCGCCGGCACCGAATGCTGATTCAAGGCGATCTGCATCTTCTTCGGTCAGCCGATCGCTAATGTTCATGCTGTCGGTCCCGTCGAGCAGCACCCACAAAACAGGACGCGGGTGTGACGAAAACGCGACTTCAAGAATCGGGTCAGCAAGAATCAACAGCAGCAGACACAACAACGTTCCACGCAGCAGACCAAGTAAAACCTGCCGACGACGAGAAGCTCGCTGCTGATACTTGAGGTAGAACCAAGCCGAAACAAACGCCAACCCCAACCAGCCAAACAGCAACCAAGCCGGCCCGTCGTGAGCCCAGTCAGCGCCAAACGAAAATCCGACACTGTCGATTGAATCGACGTGTTCGCGTCCGAGCAGTCTGGCGATGAGTGTCTGCATGGGTGACTGTTTATTTTGGAGTGACAATCACCTGCGCAGCAGTGATCTTTACTTCTTCGACTGGTCGGTCGTTAGGGTCTGTAGCGGCATTGCCTACGCTGAGAGCGTTCTTGAGGCTTTCGTCATCGGCTGTTTTGCCGAAGACCGTGTATTGGCGGTCAAGGTGCGGGACTCGGCCCATGCAGATGAAGAATTGCGAGCCGGCCGAGTTCGGGTCGGACGTCCGAGCCATCGAAAGAATACCTGATTCGTGAAGAATCTCGTTGAATTCGGCGTCGATCGTGTAACCAGGCCCGCCCGTCCCTGTGCCGTTCGGGCAGCCGACCTGAATGACGAAATCTTTGATGACTCGGTGAAAAATGATTCCGTCGTAGTAGCCAATTTTCGTCAGGCCGATGATGTTTTTGGCGTGGCCAGGTGCAACGTCCGGGTACAGATCGAGCAGCATTTTGCCGGCCGTGGTTTCGAATTCGATCTGGTAGGTGTTGACGTCGAAGTCAACGTCGGCGAGGGCTTCATCTACTTCTGCACGTCGGTTAGCGGGCATCTTGCGTCTTTCGTGTTCTGTCGTTCAGGAATTATTTTTAACGGAATTAAAGCTTCCACCGGGGAAGCGGAATCCGATATGTCTGGACGAGATTGGGTTGAGAGTTGTCTGTCGAGCGTTGAGAGTACGGATCCCGCGGCAAAATCGGGTCAGAACCCGGTCCCCGCTGCAGAAACAACCACATCCCCAAAAACGGCCGAAAGTACTCAGTATGAGCGATACCATAGAGTCCCGATGGCAAGTCGTCGACTTTGCGGAGCTGCCGGGGACTCCGTGCCCCTGTGGCGTCGCAAAACGGGCGTTCGCCGAAGTCGCCGACTATCCGGCGACAATCCACGTGACGGAGATCAAGGCCGACGCCGAATTGCACTACCACAAACGGCTGACGGAGACGTATTTCGTCCTGGAATGTGGCCCCGACGCGCAAATGCAGCTCGATGAAGAAATTGTCCCGCTGCGACAAGGGATGTGCATCCGAATTCCGCCAGGCGTCCGGCATCGGGCGATCGGGACGATGAAGATCATTAACATTGTAATTCCAAAGTTCGATCCGGCCGACGAGCATTTTGACTGAGGAAACGATTACCAGGCTCTGAACTCACTGTCTTTCGCTCCTTGACGGTCAAAATCAGCCGCCCCTATACTCACCGCGTTGACTGTATTTCAGGCATCGACCGTCTGCAGTCAGCCACTGTCGCCAACCGGAAGCCAACTTTGAGCTGACAATTGTGCGGCAAGTCCGTCTTCAGGACGCGGTAGACTTTCGAAAAGTTTTTGCAAGGCAAGGCACGCTCGATGAGCACAGGTAATCCGCAGGAAGTTCAGGAAACCGAAGCACAAGACCTCGGTCCAAATTTCATCGAGGAATACGGCAAACAGATTGCCTTTGGAGCGATCTCGCTAGTAATCCTGTTCGCAGTTGCGGCCTTCGTGGCAAACTCAGGCCTAACCGTTGCCGAGAAAAGCTGGTCGAAATTCGCAGCTGCCGAATCCGCCACGGACTTTGCGAACGTTGCGTCGGACTTCCCCGATATGGATGTCGCGATCTGGGCTCGTCTGACCGAAGGCGAAATGCTGCTCCGCGAAGCCGTACAACTTCAATTCAGCGACCGAGCCGCCGCTGTCAGACAATTCAAGAAAGCGGGCGAGGCTCTCGATACCGTCATCGACAAAGCTGACCTGCCCCCGACCGCCAAAGAACGAGCATTGCTCGGCAAAGCTCGACTGCTCGAAGCGACCTCAGACGGCAAGGACAAGAACATCGAAGCGGCGATCGCCGCGTACGAACAGATTAAAGGAATTGACAATTCAATCTACGCCTCGCTCGTCGATAGCCGGATCAAAGCGTTAAAGCAGGACGACACCAAACAATTCTACGCCTGGTTTTCGAAGCAGACTCCGAAACCAGAAGACCGCGTACAACCACAGGACGGCTTGCCCGGAGGACATCCGGAACTTCCAGTCACTCTACCGCCAATTCCGGACGAACTGTTCCCTGCTGACTGGTCTGACCTGAACATCGACGACGCTCCGCCGTTTGAAATCCCAGCAGACGTCGAAGCTGACGCGCCAGCCGACGCCGAAACCGAGACAGACAATTCCGCTAAAGAGCCAGCAACGGACGACACGGATAGCGAATCAAGTCCCAAGGAATGAGCGAACTTTCAGCCAACGAAGCGATCAGCATCACGGTGGAAGCGCGCGCGCACGGCTGGCGGATCGATCATTACCTTGCTCGGCTCTACCCGAATTACAGCCGGTCTGCTTTTCAGAAAGCGATTAATCAGAAAGCCGTTCTGCTAAACGGTCTCCCAGCCAAGACCGGTCGACGACTTCGAGTCAACGACACCCTGAGCGTCAAACTGCCGCAAGAGTCGGACTCTTCACTGCCTGCAGAAGATATCCCACTCGACATTCTTTACGAAGATGACAGCCTGGTTGTCATCAATAAAGCAGCCAACATGATCGTCCATCCAGGGCGCGGCAACTACCACGGCACGATGGCCGGAGCGTTGCAGTTTCACTTCGACCAGCTCAGTGACATGGCCGGTCAACTGCGTCCCGGCATCGTCCATCGCCTGGACCGCGACACGACCGGCGTCATCATCGTCGCGAAAGACAACCAGATTCACAGTCGACTCAGCAGCCAGTTCGAGAAGCGTGAAGTCACCAAAGAATACCGCGCTCTGATATGGGGCAAACCGAATTTCGACTCGGACCTGATTGAGACCCACGTCAGTGTGCACCCCGGAAAACGCGAAAAGATGCAGGTATGTCAGCCTGGTGGTAACTCTCGAGAGGCCACCACATGGTACGAGACCATCAAGCGTTTCCCAAAAGCGACCCACGTAAAGCTGCTGCCAAAGACCGGACGAACTCACCAACTTCGAGTTCACATGACCCACCTGGGGCACCCGATTCTCGCCGACGGTCTGTACCGCGGGCAGTCGCAAGTGACCGAGGCCGATCTCAACCCCGACCATCCCGCACGAGACGACAGCCCGGTCCTCATCCAGCGACAAGCGCTGCACGCGAAACGGCTGACATTTCGTCACCCACAGAGTGGAAAAGAAATGACGATTGAGGCACCATTGCCCACCGACATGCAGACCACGCTGGACTATCTTGAGTCGCTCGCCCACTGATCGCTCACCGTTGACAACTTCAACGTTGGACGACAGGTTGCAGACACTGGAAGCTCAACCACAAATATCACCATAAAGGCTCATCTCATGAGACTCGCCAGGGTATCGCCATCTAGCGGAGAAATCGTGGTCGTCGCGGTCAATGACGACGACGTTCAGAAGCTCGATCTGAGTCAGGTCGAAAAGTGCCACAAGCTCAGTGACATCCTGCACTCGCCCGATCCAGTTGGACTGGCGAAGTTTCTGATTGATCCCAACGCCGCTCCGCTTCCGATCGACGAAGTTCGTTTCATGGCACCGATCGACCAACAGGAAGTCTGGGCGGCCGGAGTAACCTACAAGCGAAGCCAGGTAGCTCGAATGGAAGAATCGGAAGCCGGCGCGTCGCACTACGACATGGTCTACACCGCTGACCGTCCGGAAATCTTCTTCAAAGCAAACGCTGCGCGAGTATCCGGCCCCGGACAGGTCGTCAGAGTCCGTCACGACAGCAAGTGGTCGGTCCCCGAACCTGAATTCACGCTGGTCATCTCACCACAGGGCAACCTCGTGGGCCACACCGTTGGCAATGATATGTCGGCCCGAGATATCGAAGGCGAAAATCCGCTCTATCTTCCACAGGCCAAAGTCTACAACCAGTGTGCGGGACTCGGACCGTGCATTCAATTGGCCGAAGGCGAACTCAACAAAGATGCAACGACTATTAAGCTGACCATCGAACGCTCCGGCAAGCCCGTCTTCGAAGGCGAAACGAATCTCGGTCAGATGGCGAGAGAATTCGACGACCTGATTCGCTGGTTGACTCGTGAAAACGACATCCCGAACGGAGCGTTCCTGATGACAGGCACCGGTATCGTCCCTCCCGACGAATTTACACTGTTCGACGGCGATTCCGTATCCATCGAAATCGCTGGAATTGGCACGCTGACCAATCCGGTCGTCAAAGAGCACTATCCTGAATAGATCAGTGGATGTGCCTTCCAACTTTCGCTTCATCGAAACGTCAACTCAATTTCCGAATTCATGGACGCTGTCATGTTAAAGTCTCTGCATTCATCACTATTCGCCATCGTGGCGCTGACGCTGTTCGGCGTACATAGCGCTGAAGCGGCACCGGGGTTTCAGCTCGCTGAGCATGATCGAGTCGTCCTGCTTGGCGACACATTCTTCGAACGGGCCCAACGTTATGGTTGGCTGGAAACAGCGGTCCAGCTTCAGTTCCCGGAAGAAAACATCCAGTTAAGAAATCTTGGATGGAGCGGCGACACAGTTTTCGCAGAATCCAGAGGCATCTTCGACCCGCCAGCAAAGGGTTACGCAAGGATGCTGGAACAAGTCCGCGACCTGAAACCAACGGTCATCATGCTTAACTACGGAGGCAACGAAGCCTTCAACGGTCCAGACTACATCGATACTTTTATCAAGCAATACGTAAAGCTGCTCAACGACCTTTCTTCAACAAAAGCGAGGCTGGTGCTGGTGTCGCCCCTGCCCCTGTTGAACGCTGGACCACCACTACCCAACCTCGATAGTCACAACGCGGTGCGCAAGCAGTTCGTCGCTGCGGTCCAGCAATTGGCTGACGATCGCTCGCTATACTTTGTCGACATGTGGTCTCCCATCGAAAAAAAAATGGACCTGCTCAGTTCCACACAAATCACCGAAGAAGGAGTTCACCTGACAAACTTCGGCTACGGCATCGTGTCAACAATTTTTGCTCAGACACTGACAGATAAACCAACCACCGCACCGGGCACTGACTTCGGCCCATCCGTCGCCATGCTCGATGTCGAAGAACTGAGACAGGCGATCGTCAAGAAGAACCGAATGTACTTTTATCGTTGGCGGCCACAAAACGTCACTTACCTCTTTCTGTTCCGAAAACACGAACAGGGAAACAATGCGCAAGAAGTTGACGACTTCCTACCGATTATTTCCCGTCTCGAAAAACAGATTTTTGAACTGAAAGCCAAGCCGCAAAAGGCTACAACCAAAGACCTGTAGCAAATTCGGCAACAAAGCAAACAGCTCCAACGACACTTACAATGCCAACAGAAGAAGCGATGCACTAATGATTGATCGCACGGAAATATTTCCGAACGTCGTCGAGATGAATTACCAGGCGCGCAAGCGGCTCGGCTGCTGTGTCTATCTTGTATTCGATGGTCCGGACTGGATGCTCATTGACATCGGCTACGAAGATACAGTTGCCGAGATCATCGAACTTATCCGACAAATGGACTTCGCACTGGCCAACTGCAAATACCTCGTTGCCACACACGCAGACGTTGACCACATCCAAGGCCTGAAAAAGGCCAAAGAGCTGCTGCCTCAGGCCGAAACAGTCGGTCATCCAGAATCGTCGCGGCTGCTCAAAGACGGTGATCGAATTGTGACCTACGCTGAAATCTCGGCACAGAATATCTCAATTGATCTGCCAACGGTTTCACTCAACCGAATAGTCAATGAAGGCGACAAACTTGAGATCGGTTCTAAAACGCTCGACGTCTGGCACACTCCAGGCCATACGGAAGGCATGCTTTCCTTCCGTATGGAAAACCTGTTGTTCTGTGCTGACAACATTTATCGAGACGGCTGCGTCGGCAACATCGATGCCCACCACGGATCCGACATCCCTGCGTTTATTGAGTCACTCACGCGAATCCGCAAAAGCGATGTGGAATGGCTGCTCCCGAGTCACGGACCGCCGTTTCGTAAAGACAACGCTCAGCTCGATGCCACTATTGCACGCCTTGACGGATACCAGCATATGGCAGACTTCGGTACCTGCGCGGTCGACTGGCCACTACTCGATGAATGGGAAGATGAAGTCGCTCGCGGCGTGCTTCCCAGCTAACTGCTCCACCGGCATCAAGAAGCAGCGACCGCGCACTCAACGCTGATATATCGGCAGGTAGCCGTTATCGAGTTGCAGGATCGTCGTGTTCATCGCGGTCGGATAAACATCGCCGATGTGTGTTTCCTTCCAGGCTCCAGATGCTGACTGCTTTCGCAGGATCTCTTTGCTGACCGCATCGAAGTACTTATTCCACTCGTCGTCACCGAGTCGATACTTCACCTGAGCGTAATAATAATGGGTGTAGTGCCAGTGCCCGAAGAATCGTGAAGTCGTTTTGCCGGGATCGATATTCCGCTCACAGTATTTCATCATCTTCTCGACCGTTTTCGATTCGTACTCGCCAGCGTTGAACATCGCAGCA